>Ga0209269_1000620_pt1 | contig 30138 bp, 24 predicted proteins | sample MTBAKMMethaMetaG_FD_187455 | JGI IMG/M metagenome (GOLD analysis project Ga0209269, IMG submission 187455) | Enrichment culture microbial communities from Arthur Kill intertidal strait, New Jersey, USA, that are MTBE-degrading - MTBE-AKM (Arthur... | ecosystem: Environmental > Aquatic > Marine >... | reverse complement strand
GGTCACCATGTTCATGGAGATGAAGAACATGACCATGCTCAGGGCGGTGAGAGAGAAGCGGCGTACGCGGAAGACCGAAAGGTCCAGCAGCGGTTCCTTCGTGCGTCGTTCACGGACGATGAACAGGAAGAACGTGATGATCAGGATAGCTAGGTACGCTATCGTGCTCGGTGCCATTCCGCCGGTGTTCCCGATCTCGCCCAGCATGAGCACCAGTGAGCCCATCATCGCTATCCATAGGGCTGCCCCGGGATAGTCCATGTGCAGGCGGTCCGTAAGCCTCTCCTCGATGCGCAGGTACCTCAGGGCCGCAACGGCCGCTATTAGCCCGATGGGCACGTTGACCAGGAATATGGAACGCCATCCGAAGGTCCCCACCAGCAGACCGCCGATGACCGGCCCCATCATACCGCCGACGGCGACGGTGGAGCCCAGTAAGCCCATGGCCTTGCCACGGTTCGTGATGTCGAAGATACGGAAGATGATGGCGGTCGATACGCTGAACATCATGGAGGCGCCCGCCCCCTGGACCAGCCGGAAGGTGATCAACAGGTCGAGGCTGGTGGACAGAGCGCAAAGGAGCGAGGACGTGGAGAAGACCACCAGACCGATGGTGAATATCCTGGCCTGCCCGACGCGTTCGGCGATCTTCCCGGAGATGATGAGGAAGCAGGTCTGGGCCAGAAGATATCCTGTCACCACCCACTGCGTGTCGGCCACCGCCACGTTGAAGTAGGAGGTTATGGAGGGCAGGGCGATGTTCAAGGCCACCGCGTCCAGAACGGACATGAACACCCCGACCATCACTATGGCCAGGGCCACGTATCGACCCTTGACATCGTTGCTCTGTCCCATTTAGTTCGATTGACTTGAAAGAGGGGTCCCCCATAAAGCTTGTGTAAATTCCATAGGACCGGCAGGAGCCCTTTTCATGGAAGGAACGTAAGTAAAAGTTATAACCAGCTGACTGGGTACCTCGGGAACGCCTGTGACTAACACGTTGAGCGACATATCGATTACAAAGGACCAGAGGTTTCTAGGGAACAGGGGTCTCATCGTTCTCCTGGCCGTCCTGTCCGCCTTCGTCCCGCTTTCCACGGACCTTTACCTTCCGGCCTTGCCTAGGATGGGCGAGTACTTCGGAGCGACCTCCGCCCTGACCAACCTTACCCTGGTCCTGTTCTTCATCTTCTTCAGTCTGGGGATGTTGTTCTGGGGGCCGCTCAGCGATAAGTATGGCCGTCGGCCGGTGCTCCTCATCGGCCTTTCCCTGTATGTCCTGGCCAGCATCGGATGCGCAATGTCCTGGGATATCTACATGCTGATCGCCTTCCGGGTCCTGCAGGCCATAGGGGGCAGCGCCGCCTCGGCCGTGGCCACCGCCATGATAAAGGACGTCTACGAGGGGAGGAGGAGGGAGTCTGTGCTCTCCATAGTCCAATCCATGGTGGTGATCTCCCCGGCCGTCGCTCCGGTGCTTGGGGCGTTCCTACTGCCCTTCACCTCATGGCGGGGTCTGTTCTGGATCCTGGCCCTAATCGGGACGTTCTCCTTCACCGGTTGCCTTCTGCTGGAGGAGACCTTGGGAAGTCGCTTCAAAGGGACCGTCATTCAATCCATGCGCCGCCTGGGCGTGGTGCTGCGCAACCCTGGGTTCACCTCCCTCCTGCTGGTGTTCTCCCTGGTCAGCCTGGCCTCTCTTGCCTTCATCGCCGACTCCGCGTACATCTATCAGGACGGCTTCGGCCTCTCGGCGCAGGAGTACAGTTACTACTTCACCCTCAACGCCATGGGCATGCTTCTAGGCCCGTTCCTGTACCTTTGGCTGTCCAGATACTATTCCCGACGGTCCATCGTCGTGGCCTCCTTTGGGGTGATGGCCATCGCGGGGGCCCTGGTCGCCCTCCTGGGGGAGATGGGGGCGATGGTGTTCGCCTTGGCCCTGCTGCCGGCCACGCTCATGGGAAGCTGTGTCCGTCCGGCGGGAACGTTCCTCATGTTGGAGCAGCAGAGGGAGGATGCGGGGTCCGCCTCGGCCCTCATCAACTGCTTCAGCCTGGTCCTGGGAAGCACTGGAATGATCACAGTCTCCTTGGCCGGGAGCGGATTGGTCCTGGTGCTGGGCATGATCAATATTGTGGTCGGTGTGGTCTGCGCAGCGGCCTGGCTGGCTATATGCAGGAGTAAGATGGTGATCGGGGCGATGGGCGGGCGTGATCATGAGGATCGATGCTAGAGCACTCCCTCATCGCAATATCGGGTTTCCCCTATGATTTGGCCTGCTTGCATCTGGCCATTCATACTTTCCATTCATGACCATGTGATAAATTGCATGGAAATGGGGTTTAGCACAAATAATCCTAAATATCGAGGCTCGATAGCATTCCAAAAACTGCTCAGCAGGCGGGCGTCATGATTTGTTACCTTGGCTCTCTCCTGGGGATAGATGGTACCTTTGACCGAAGTTACGGATATGGCCTGGATAATATTTATCGTCAGTATAGCTTCGCTACTGATCTTGGACCTGGGCGTGTTCAACCGCAAGGCCCATGTGATCAAACCGAGGGAGGCCCTCCTACAGATGGCCTTCTTCATCGGGGCGGCCATCACCTTCAACGCCGGGATCTATTTCTATATGGGGTCCGATGCTGGCCTGGAGTTCACAACTGGATACCTGATGGAGCTGATGCTCAGTGTGGACAATCTGTTCATCATCATCCTGATCTTCACCTCCTTTTGCATCCCCCGGAAGTTCCAGCACAAGGTGCTGTTCTACGGGATACTAGGAGCGTTGGTGTTCAGATTGGCCTTCATAATGGTGGGCGTCACGCTGGTGGAGTCGTTCGATTGGGTACTGTACATCTTCGGGGCCTTCCTGGTGCTAACGGCCATCAAGATGGTAGTTGGAAAGGAAAAGGAGTCGGTAGAGCCGGAGCATAACGTGTTGGTCCGTTTCTTCCGCAGGTTCCTGCGGGTCACTAAGGACTACCACAGCGACAAGTTCTTTGTCCACCTCCCCAACGGTGCAGGGAAGACGGCCCTCTGGGCCACTCCCATGTTCATCGCGCTCCTGGTCATCGAGAGCACCGACATAGTGTTCGCCGTTGACTCCATCCCGGCCATACTGGGCATCACCACCTCCTCCTTCATAGTCTTCAGCTCCAACGCCTTCGCCATCCTTGGACTTAGGTCGATGTACTTCTCTCTGTCTCACATAATGACCCTTTTCTGCTACCTGAAGTACGGGCTGGCAGCCATCCTGGGGTTCGTGGGGGCCAAGATGCTCGTCGGGATCTTCCATGTCCACGTTCCAGTGCTGACCTCGCTGTTCATCATCGTGGGCATACTGGCAGTGGCGATGACCGCATCTTGGATCAGGACGCATCAGACCGGGACCTGCCCGGTGGTCCAGGAGATCCAAACGGAGAGCTGTCCGGCGCTGAAGGACCTGGGAGACGAGAAGTGAGCGTGATTCGTTCTCTATGAGGAGGATGGTCATCCATTCTATGAGCGGGAGATCGAGGAGAGGGTATCGATATAGACCGCCCTGGGATGATCCAAATGAAAATGTTTCCCAATCCTGCATCGATGATGGGTAAATAACATTCCACCACTCAACGAGCAGGGAACGATGTTGGCCAACAATCTGATCCATTCCATTCTCATGTGGATGAACTGAATGGCAACATTCCTATAGGCACTCTGACAATAATAATCAGGGGTAAATTCCCTGGAAGGTGCTCTTGTGAAGATGGAATGTAGGATTTTGTCCGTAGCGGCCATTGCCATGTTGATGCTGTTGGGCACGCTTGCCATGGCCGGGGTTCAAGCCGAACCAGCAGGGGGAACATGGGATGGCGGTTTGGCCATACAGAAGGACCTCAATGATAGTAATGACCCGTTCGTGGCCCAATCATCCAATGGGAACAAGATCGTAGTGTGGATCGAGACTGACAGTGATTCAAACGATTATCTGTACTTCTCGATGTACACGCCTATGACCGGATGGAGCTGGCCATCGGTACTGGCCGGGTCCGACTCGATGTACTATCCCCAGGTCGGAATGAGCGACAATGGCAGTGCCATCGTCTGCTGGGTAGGATACTCTACGGAATACCATCTGTACTCTATTACCTACATCTCAGGGATGGGATGGGGGGAGGTCTTCGATCATGGCAAGACTGATTCCTATGATTGGAGACAGTTAAGATTGTCCATGAACGGGGACGGAGACGCCGTTCTGGCCCATGAGTCGATAGGGACCACGACTCGCAGTGTGGAGATATGGACCTACGATGCCGGCATGGGTTGGGAGACCGACCCGGACGTTCTGCAGACGGTTCCGATCGCTGAGGATTTCTATGGAATCTATGCGACGTTGAGCGAGTCGGGCCTCGCCGCGACTATCTGGTCGTATCCGAGCGGTGATAATGTCGTCATGGTCTCCACCAGGACGGCCGCCGGAACATGGGAATTGCCCGTTGAGATCGATACCGATTTGGAGTCGCTCTTTTGGCTGCGCGTGGGGATCGATGATTCGACTGGGGAGTGCATGGCCACATATCTGAAGAGCGTGGATGTCTACAGCATCGCCTATTACAGTGTTACTGAGGGCGGAAGCTGGTCCGCTCCTTTACCTGTCGCCGGATTGAACAATACATACAGTTTGAGCCAGAACATGGTAATGAACCAGGATGGGACGGCCCTGTTAGTGACAACTGATTCTATCACCCCCACATACAACGTCAATGCCACGATGTATATTGATGGGGAATGGACCCCTGTCGTCTCGATCGTTTCCGAGCTCACTGGACTGTTCTATCCGGAGGTAGCCATCGATGATGCCGGGAGGGCGGTCGTGACCTTCACCATCGACAACGACAGGGTCGCCGCGGTGTACACCCCTGACGATGGATGGACCGAAGCTTTGCCAATCGAGCTCAAGGCATCGGGAAGCACTTATACGGTCGCCTCGGTAAGCATGGTATCCGGAGAGGTTCTGATAGGGTATTCATCATATTCCTCAGGAAACGTGATCTGGGCCAGCACATACGCGTTCCCGGATACCGAGCCACCTATGCTGCAGGTGGACCAGGCCACGGGAAGCGAGACCGACAGACCTCTGTTCGAGATAACCGGAACGACCGATCCTGGAGCCCAGATCGATGTCAACGGAAAGCTTGCTGCAGTCTCCAGTTCCGGTGAGTTCTCAATATTGGTCGAGCTATCAGCTGGTGAGAACTCACTCGTGGTCACCGCCACCGACGATGCTGGTAATTCCATCGATCAGACCATAGTGGTGACCTACAACGACCCCCTGCCTGGGCTTGCGGATCAGATAGAGGACCAGCAAGGCGAGATCGAGGACAAGCAAGCGGCCATCGATCAGCTGCAGGATGACTTGGACGCCGCTAACGACAAGATCTCCGAATTGGAATCCACATCGATGATGTATGGTATCCTCGGTATCATCGGCCTGATCATAGCCGTCGTGGCCCTGGCCTTGGTGTTCGTGCGCAGGGAGGGATGAGGGCCGTCCCCAAACCTTTTCCTTTCTTTTTTATTCCTTGATGATAATCCGTGCGTCGGACGCGAGCTTCGATAGGTCCGCACGTGAAACCGCTGAGCTATTCGGAGGGCGCATTTGACAGCCCTGAGGATCGTTACAGGTCTGTTGCTTACGGGGTGAAAGGCGGAAAGGGTTTGGCCTCGATCTCAGGATCTCTTTGGCCCCCGAATGTAGACGAGGACCGCCAACGCCAAGGCGATGAGTCCGGCCACCAGGCCCAGGGCGCCGAGGATGAGCGGCAATCTGTCGCCCATCAGGTATTCCACGTCTTCCTGGGTCCCCTCGAGATCGTTCTGGATTATGATCAACTTGGCCTCGACCCCGCCGATTTCGGTGACCAGATCATCGATCTGGTCCATCAATATCGTCACGTTCCCGTCCGTGGCGTTCAATGCCCCGCTCAATCCGAGAAGCGATGATCTCATGGAGTCTAGCTGAGCCATCATCGAAGTGACGTTCTCCTCGGTCATGTTCTGGGAATCGTAGCAGAAGGACAGCCGATCGTTCACATCACCCAGCCAGATAATGGTGGCGTTCAGGAGCGATCTTGTTTCGTTCAACGAGGCCGATGTCTCGTTCAGCCTGTCCGAAACATCATCGATCGAGCTAAGGAGCAATGAGACGTTATTGGCCAAATCGGCCTCCGTTCGATTCAATCTATCGTTCAGGTCTTCGATATCGTTCTGCATCTGATTGACATAGGTCACGGTGATGCTCGTCGACCCGCTTGTGCCCCAGACCTCGTTCCTTGCCGTGACGGTTATCTCGTTGGACCCTTCCAACAGGCGTATCACCGCGGAGTAGTGACCGCTGCCGTCGTTTGCGATGACATAATCATTTATGGTCAATGAGAGCCCCGGATCAATCGTTCCAGATACGCTCACGGTAGGTGAAGTTATTATGGCCTCAGAAGAAGGTGTGTCTATAGTCACCTCAATTTCTGCCAGGAACAACACTACGTATTCACGGATGAATGTGTTACCCCACTCGTTCCATACGACCATGGCGTTCCCGTTGTCATCCATGGCGACCTGGGGTTGCTCGGCGAACACATCGTGATCATCGATCAGCGTTGGCGTTCCCCACGCCCCATTGGAATATCGGTCCGCGTATATGGTCGTGGGCGAAACCTCGGAATCTTGCCAAACGACCATCCCATCCCCGTTTTCGGTCATCGCCACGTCTAGGTTCCCGCAATAATATGTTCCATTCCTAAGCAGGGTTGGTGTTCCCCAAGCGCCTTCGGAGTACACGTTGGTAACCACATCACGGTAGTATGAGGATGTACCGTTCTGACCCCAAGCTACAATGGCATCGCCTTGTTCGTTCATCGCTATCATAGGTTTAGCGGCGAGGGTAGAACTATCGTCGATCCGTAGCGGAATGGCCCATGTACCATTGTGGTATGCCGAAGAGTAGACCCTGTAAATGCCATCCACGGACTGCTGCCATACCGCGATCGCGTCCCCACTGCCGTCCATGGCGACCTGCGGATTTGAGGATGTGTACGATTCATCGCTTAAGAGCACTGGACCTTCCCATGTTCCTTCTGAACAGGTGTTTGCGATGACGTTATAGATCGAACCGTTCGATGCGTGCCAAACAACGACCGCATCGCCAGAATCGTCCATGGCCACCTGGGGCGGTACAGAGCCGCCCGTACCGTTCCCCAGGGGCTCCGCTGTTCCCCATGCCCTGTTTGAATACATATTTACGAAGACTTGAACGGTCGAGGCCGTGCTCTGTATCCATACAGCAATGGCATTCCCGTTATTGTCCATTGCTAGATTGGAAGAGGAAGTATAGTAATCAGAGCCCTCCAGCAGGGTTGCCGTCCCCCAGGAGCCATGGACGTAGTCGTTGGCATAGATGTTGAAATGAACGCCTACATGTTGCCTCCACACAACGACCGCATCGCCGTTCTCATCCATGGCGACCTGGTAGTTGTACACGTTACCGTCGGTATTCTCAATAAGCACTGGACGGCCCCATGAACCGTCTGAGAACACCCGTGCATAGAGGTTGTAATAGGAACCTCCCTGCTGCGCCCATATTGCGATGGCCTCCCCATCGCTGTTCATCGCTATCTGGGGATAGACCAGGCCAAGGTCGGAGTCGGATGCTTCTATGAGCAGTGTCGGATCGCTCCATCCCGTTGCCGACCCTACGTCCACGCTCGCCGACGTTTGAGGAAGCGCCGCGAGAAGGAAGGATGCGATCAGCAAGGTTGTTAGTACCTTCGACAGATGATTGGAAACATTATGGCCTTGGCGGTTTTTCATCTCTATCTCATGGCCGAAGGAGGAGCTGAATATAAATAGATAGATATATTTATTATTGTTTAAGAATTGAAAAAGGGGATTTGAAGCTCTGAAGGCGTCCATCGGGGAGATGTGGTCGTTCATGAACTAGGTCGATCCCGGGGGTTCCCTGAAGGTCGAAAACGACGGGCGAACCATCTGTTCTTTGACGTTTAATAAAACGGAAAGGGTTTTGCACTACCATCATGGCGCCTTCGGTCTTCTGACCAAGATCAGCAGGAACATCGATAACGCCACTATGCCTATCAGCAGGCCAGGGGCCCCTATGATTAGGGGGATGAATTCAATAAAGATGGAGATAAATGATTGTTATGTCCAACTCAAAGGTCGATCGCGATTAGAGGGGGTTGTGGAAGCAAGCGGGGTCGAGAATGCACGGGCGTTTCCTCCTTATCGGACCTTGCTAGGATTCATAAAAATAGGGAGCGCATTAGCATATGTCTTCGGAAGCGTGAGATGTTCTTCCTTTATTCGAAAACGGCTGGATGATCCGAGCATCTGAGGAGTGAATGTTTTTTTCAATATTATATATGGGCATCCGAAAACATCCCATCAAATAATAAAAGGAGTTGATATGAAAATAAAAAATAAATAAAAAGTTTTTTATCTCTAACTATTCATACAATATTTCACAATATAAATGACCATATTCAACCTTGAGAGAGGCGTCTGAAAATATGGGACGTGAGTTACAGAAAATCGAACAAATCGCTTTTTGGTCTCATCAGATGGAATTATTGATGTGGTTCGTTGAGAACGATGATCGATGGAAAAGAGGGGATCGGAAGTTTTCATTATTCCATCCATCTAATTTTATGAAACTTTCAATGGATACGGCTAAGAACCTGCGAACAGCCCTTGCATCCTTCGTTCGTTTTGCCTTTTTGATAATCCAGGACGTGAGGTATTATGAGAAGAAAACAGTTGTTGATAACCGTAGCGATCGTATTGATCTGTGTTCTGATCGACATAGCTCTTCATGCGATTACGAGCGAGTTCAGCTCGACGCCGGAAGGTTCGACATATAGTGAATTCGCTGAGACATATGGAGTAGAGATCACAGCGACCCTGTGGTCATTGCTAGCATTTTCAGGAGCCGCTTTTGTTTTTTTACAAATAAAGAACAGCATACCGGGAGTTGGCCTAGGAAAAGGAATTCGCTATGGGAGCGCGATCTCGCTGCTTTGGCTCTTTGCCATGCTGGAGGGGGTAGGTCTTTTCGGTAATGAACTGGTCAACGAATTTGTGGTCGGCCTCAGTGATGCCATACCCGCCTTCATTTTAGGCGTTCTGCTGGGCATGTCCATCGATAAAACGGAGGAGAGACCCGATAAAGAGAGGATCGCTCTTGGCACCATGACATTGACCGTGCTCATATTTTCAGTCGTGTTCTTTATCGGACGGTATATTGCATATTACACGGAACTGATAAGGTCGGGATACCAGACGAGCCTGCTCTTCACAGTTCTGTGGACATTACTGATGGGTGCGTGCATTGGGATCGCCTGCGTTGGATTGGAGAATCCCAGAAAGGTGTTGAGCCTGAATCACAGAGCATTTAGGTTCGGTGTTTTGTTCTTCGGAATTAACTGGGCTACGTTCCTATTATTCATGCCCTTCTTGTTCTCCGACTTCATAACCGATGTTTTATCGAGAATAGTATTGGACGTTATACTGGTAACCATTGGTTATTACTTAGTGAACGGTCCCTGGGTAAATAAGCAAAATAAGGAGCATTTAGAAGGTCCCTTAAAGGATTGAGCGAGGCGTGGTAGGCGTGCAGAAGACCGATAGAATCAGATCGTACGTTGTAATCGTCCTTCAGTATAGACCGGTGGAGCGATCGATCACGTTGCGGTAGCGAGCGGAAAAATTATGCTTGATTAGCGTTGACCATTGATATGGATGGAATTAAAAAAAATATAATTTAACGTTCAATTAATCGATTGAATTGATGATCGAAGTGCGAGGGAGGGATTCGAACCCACGAACCACTAGGACAGAATCTTAAATCCTGCTACCACAAGTAATGATATTGACCAGATTAGTGTTTAAACGCTGTTGAGGGCAGGATTATGAATCATGATAAAGCGATTGATGAAGGGCGCCGAAGATCTGATCGTGGAATGATCCGTCACCGATCATCATCGCCTTGGACACGACCAATAAGTTTAGGGGGAAATACTGCATTTGATTTCTGCGTTTCATTCTAGATCAAGAGGGAAGCTTTAGATGGTATTAGAAGGAAAGATGGTCAATGGCAGGCTCATGATGATAGCGTGCCCCCTACTTGAGGATGAGATGGTGTATAATCTGACCACCGATCCAGATAGAAAAAGGATAGTTCTCTTGACGAACAAGAACACAGAGACGCTCATCCCAAAGCTCAGGATGAAGAATCTGGAATTCGCCCAGATCTCCGAGGAGGATTTCTTCAAAGAGAATGCGGGTGTGCCAAGAGAGGGGTTCAACGTCATCATATGGATGATGGACCTCGCTTTACACTCGGAGCCCAAGGACCTCGGCAGTGAGATCCGCAGGCTCATGCTCATGGTTCCGGGTCATGCAGAGGGAATAGCGCTTTACTATGGGCTATGCGGACGCGGGCTCGAGGGGATCCAGGAATGGGCCAAAGAGAACCTACCGATACCCATGACGCTGTTCACCGATGGGGAAGGTAAACTGTGCGACGATTGCATTTGCGTTCCGTTCGGCAGTACGGAAAAATATCTAGAACTTATGAAAAAGCATACTGGCATGCTGTACCTGACACCCGCGGTCGCCTGCAGCTGGAGGCAGTGCCTGGGCCATAACCCTCTCTTCAAAGGCCTGGATCAGATCGACATGACCCCCAAGGAGTATATGAAGCTCCTGTTCGACATGGCTGGATACACGCATTGCTTGAAGATCCAGACCAATCTGGGAGATCAGGACCACTTTCATGTCAGGTGCGAAGAGTACGCCAAAGAGATGGGGCTGGAATTGGCCGAACTCGAAGGTGGATGGGTGTCCACCGAGGTAGCGGACCATATGTACGCCGAGGCAAAATCGTTCCTTCGATCGTGATCGGGGTAAAGGTAAATATTTAATATGGAGATTAAAATTGTTTTGTACGGTTCATTTCTCACTCCATCTGGTATCTTTTTTTTTATCTCAGAGGAATGGGCGGTCTTCAATCATTTCCACCGAAAAAGTTGGTGCGGGGGAAGGGATTCGAACCCTTGAACCACTAAGGACAGAATCTTAAGTCCTGCGCCGTTGGCCAAGCTTGGCTACCCCCGCGTACTTCGGCCATGGCCGATTTACCATAATAAAGTTGTCAAGGTGGCAAGGGTATGAGGGCGGGTTTACTTAATGAAGGACCCTTCTTTCAGCTCGGCGAAGGCCTGGTCCAGCTCTTCTTTTGTGTTCATGACGATAGGACCGCCCCATACGATGGGCTCCCTCAACGGCTTGGCCGAGGCGAACATGAACCGCGCGGTCCGGTTCCCTGTGCTGAACCGGTAGGTGTCCCCTGTACCCAACACGCCAACGCTTCCTGCTGCGACGACCTGCGGGTTCTTTTTTCCGATGATGATCTGTCCCTCGTACACCATGACGAAGGCGTTCCTATCCAGGGGTATCTCGTGCTCCAACGCGGTGCGGGGACCCAGAGTCATGTCCAAGTACTTGACGTCCACCGCAAGGTCCTTGATCGGTCCCTCCAACCCCTGCGATTCCCCGGCGATTATCTTGATCTCGGAACCCCCTCCCAGTTCGAACACGGGGATGTCCCCGTTACTTACCTGCCGGTAGCGAGGGGGCATCATCTTGCACGCCTTCGGTAGGTTCACCCATAGCTGAATGCCCTGCATCCATCCCTGGGCCTTTCTGGGCATCTCCTCGTGGATTATGCCGCTTCCGGCGGTCATCCATTGAACGTCTCCCGGACCTATCGTGCCGGAGTTCCCGATGCTGTCCCGGTGGTCCATGAAACCGTCCAGCATGTAGGTGACGGTCTCGATCCCCCGGTGCGGGTGCATCGGAAACCCAGGCATATAATCCTCCGGTCGGTCAGAACCGAAATGGTCCAACAGGAGGAAAGGGTCCATAAGGACCGCCTCGTCCCGACCGAACATCCTGGTCAGCTTGACCCCAGCGCCATCGCTAGTGGCCTTTCCGGGGAGAACCTTGACCACCTCTCTGATCGTTGACATCGACGAACTATCGAACTTCTTAGGATATGAATAAATCGACGGGCGACCATTCGAACGCGAAGGATGGATTTGAAAAAACCACGCACCATCAAATGGCATTGCGAATGCGGTCACGATTTCGAGGTGGAGACGGAGCTCAAGCAGGACCGTTGCCCGCGTTGCGGTGGGACCGATGTCCAAAGAGTAGAGGAGAAGGCCAAGTGGGCGAGGATATTCGGAGACTCTGACAAACATAGGGGCAACAGATGGTGGAGATGAATGGAAATGTCTACGAAAGGCTCGATCGAACTAGAAACGCTCTTCTTCAGGGACCGTGATGGATGGGAGACTTGGCTTCGAGATAACCATGCCGCCTCCAAAGGGATCTGGATGTTGTACTACCGTAAGGGTACGGAGGACCAGGGAGTGTCCTATAAGGAAGCGTTGGAGGAGGCCATACGTTACGGGTGGATCGACAGCATCATCAAGAGATTGGACGAGGGGCGATATGTTCGCAAGTTCACCCCTAGGTGCAGTTCCACTAGTTGGTCAAAGACGAATCTGAACATCGCTCGACGCCTGATATCCGAAGATCGCATGACGCCCTCCGGGTTAGAGGCTTTGGGAGATATCGAGGAACGGGTCTCTTCGTTAAAGCAAAGGGAGATGCCGACCACGGAGATGATCTCGTCATTGTTCCAGGACGATCCACAGGTAAGGGCGATGTTCGATTCCCTTCCCAAGTCTCATCGCAGGCACTTCGCCGCTTGGATATTCGATGCCAAGCGCGAGGAGACCAGGCTCCGACGGACGAAGGTGGCGGCCCACATGATCAGGGAGGGGAGACCTCCGCTCATTTGATGGAGATAAGCAATATCTGTCATCAGGAGCATTGTGGATCATGACCGATGACCCCCGCATCTTCTATCTGCTCTATGAAGGGTACGCCGGCTTCGAGCTGGTGTTCGTGGCCAATAACTTGGCGAGCCTGAAGACCGCCACGATCGGGATGGGAACGAAGCCCTGCCGCTCCCTGGAGAACCTTAGGACCGTGGTCGACCTGGACGTGACCGAGGTCGACCCCGACAACGTCGAACTGCTGGTGATCCCTGGCGGCAATCCCATGGACATCATCGATGATGAGGCGAACAAGGAGAGGGTCGAGGCGTTGGTCAAGCTTATCAGAATGGTGAACGAAAGAGGTGGAAAGCTGGCGGCCATATGCGGCGGGCCACAATGGCTTGCCTATGCAGGGGTACTGAACGGCAGGCGTTGCACTCATAGCCTGGAGAGCCCGGGCAAGGAGTTCGAAGGGTCGATCTTCACCAACGAATACGTGACCGTGGACGGCAACATCATCACCGGTCAGGGACAGGCCTACGCGGAGTTCGCGGTGGAGATGGGCCGGCAGATGGGGATCTACGAGAGCGAGGCCGATGCTCAGGACGACATCAAATGGTTGAGGGACAGGAAATAGCCTAGATCACTCGACAGGAATCCCCGTGGCAGACGGAGAGCACGGGACCCAGCTTCTGGTCCAGGATGTCCTCCAACGTTGGCTTGCCTATCTCCGCCAGTTCATATCGCACACGCACGATGGGCTTGTTGACGTTCATAACCCGTCGCAGGTCCACTGGAGTCCCGGCTACTACGACGTCGCAGTCCGCCTTGTTGATGGTCTCTTCCATGTCCTTAATCTGCTCGTCGGTGTAGCCCATCGCCGGCAGGATGGGGCCGAGATGCTTGTACTTCTCGTACAATACCTTGATGGAACCGACCGCATATGGCCTGGGGTCAATGATGTCCAGGGCGCCGTTGTCCTCCGCGGCGATGGTGCCAGCCCCGAACGCCATCTCCCCGTGCGTGAGAGTGGGGCCGTCCTCCACCACCAACGCCCTCTTCCCCTTCACCATTGAAGGGTCGTCCACCTTGATCGGGGAAGCGGCCTCGATGACGATGGCCTTGGGGTTGAACTTCAGGATGTTCTCCTTCACCCTCAGTATGTTCCGGCGGTCCGCCGTCTGCACCTTGTTGATGATGACCACGTCCGCCAACCTGAGGTTCACCTCCCCGGGATGATAGGAGATCTCATGCCCGGCACGGTGAGGGTCAGCGATCACGAAATGCAGATTGCTGGCGAAGAACGGGAGATCGTTGTTCCCACCGTCCCAGACGATGACGTCCGCCTCCTTTTCCGCCTCCCGGAGTATCTTCTCATAATCCACTCCGGCATACACCACTATGCCGTTGTCGATGAGGGGCTCGTACTCCTCGCGCTCCTCGATGGTGCAATCGTACTTGTCAAGGTCTGCGTACTCCCCGAAGCGCTGCACCACCTGCTTGGTCAGGTCCCCGTAGGGCATGGGGTGCCGCACGGCGACCACCTTGAGGCCCCGGGCATGAAGTATGGAGCACAACTTACGGGTGGTCTGAGATTTTCCTGCCCCGGTTCGGACCGCGCAGACGGTGATGACCGGCTTGTTGGATAGCAATGTGATCCTGCTGTTGCCCATGAGCCGGAAGTCCGCGCCCAGCGACAGCACCCAGGAGGCCTTATGCATCAGATCCATGTGAGATATGTCGCTGTAAGCGAACACCACCTGGTCCACCTTGTTCTTGCGTATGATGGAAGGCAGCTCGTCCTCGGCCATGATCGGTATTCCGTTGGGATACAATGAACCGGACAACGCCGCAGGGTAGCAGCGCCCGTCTATGTTTGGAATTTGTGCAGCGGTGAAGGCCACTACCTCGTATCTCTCGTTGTCCCGGAAGTAAGTGTTGAAGTTGTGGAAATCACGTCCGGCCGCGCCCATGATCACTACCTTGCTCTTTTTCATGCACTGTCCCCCTATACAAATCGGAGCTGCTCATAATACATTTTTCTGAAACTGTCTTGATTTGAATGACGGTTTCCGTTATGGTCAATATCGGTATGTTGGATAATAAGACCGCCTTATGCGATTGCGCTAGATGTCATGCCATTGCAGGTTTCGGGATTTTCAATGACAAGGACGACCAGCACCGTTACTGTGGACCTTATCGGGTGAAAGGGGCCTTGTAGGTCTAGGAAAGTATTGAGTATTCACTTATCGATTCATTTCGGATGGTCTACCGCATACCCTCCGCCAAGGTCCTAGAGGACTCTATAAGAAGGGTGATCCGGGAGCAGCAGAGCATCCCATCCCAGCGTCGCTTCACCGAGCTGGTGCTGGAGGACCTTAAACGGAAGAACCCTGATTACAAGGTGGGGGAGGTCCGTATGAGGAAGATGGCCCTGCACCGAAATCTGGCCAAGGTGACCATCCTGTACCGGGAGACCAGGGAGACCAGTCACAAGGGCCGCTGCCCGGTGTGCACCTCGCCCACGGAGGAGCTGCACAACCTGACCCTGGACGACCGGAAGGTAGAGCTGGGGTTCAAGTGCACGAAATGCCCCTATTGGACCGGCCCGAGGAAGCGTGTGCCAGTGCGCTATACTTTCTCCATGTTCGGGGCGATAGTTCCTTCGACCAAGAAGAAGGGCAAGTACGCCCAGTGGAAGTTCGCCTGACCTTGAATCCTTTTTTATTTGCGGACGTCGATATCGTTCTCATGTGCCGTTCCACAGTCTACATGTCCACTGGAGACGGTGTGCTGGAGCTGGTCCAGAACGCCGTGAGACTGGTGAAGGAGGACGATACGTTGATCATACTGGATGATGTGGGTGACCGACTGGAGTTCCACAACGTGCGGGTGAAGGAGATCAACCTGATCAGCAACAATATCGTGTTGGAGAAGGACGCCCGCCAAGGATAGCGGATGATGGAGGATCCGTTTCCTGGCACTCATCCCTACAGCCCTATGATACCATGGGCATTCACGGAATTGGAAATGTTGCGTTTGTTTTATCACATATGACATGTAAGTAGTGTGGGATCGGCCAACTTTGGGTTGGTCGTGTTGGGGGAGGGAGGAATGGAGATAGGCGGAAAAGCTCTGGCCGCCATCGTGGCGGTTATGCTAATAGGGACGACCTTGGTTTCCTTCGCCGCATATTCCTCTTTCCAAGACGACCGTGTCGTGTACCTGACGGTGAAGACCGATAAGAAGGTGTTCGGTTCGAACGAGGACGTGACATTCCAATTGGCATCTCTGAGGAACGATTACGTTTTTGACCTTGTGGACAGATACGATGAGAGCGATGGGGTTCCTTACGGCGGCATAGATATTTGGAAGCTGTCGGACCTGACCGACCTGGAGACGTTCTTCGATGACCAGTTGATCATGGAAGAGCTAAGGGTCCGCGCTGAGTTCTACCCATACACCGCCAAGATACATTTCGACCATTTCAGCAGCGAGGACGGACCCCTACATCTGAGCTGGAACGGGACGGTCGCTGTGGATGAGTGTACGGAGAGCGGCCACCGCTTCATTTATTATCCGGCCACCAGCGGCTACTACATCATCGTTCCCTGTCAGACAATGGACTTCGCGGACGATGATTACGTCTTTATCATCGATGAGAAGGCCATTTTCTACTACGATTCCCTGGATGCCAACATAGATGCGGTGAACCATCCAGATGACAACGTCACCTATGACCTGAGGATGAGGGCACCCCCGGGCACGGTGGGCGAAATCACCTGCGACCTCTATGCCACCCTCGATTACCCTGGAGACCCGTTGAAATTTGGGGACGAGGTCAAGATGTATTGGAACGAGACTGGGGTCACCCTCTCCACTGACTTTGACACCGTCCGGACCCTGGTCTTCGACATCAGCCTGCCGGACCAAGGATACCCGAACCCTATCGAACCGTCGTGGCCTGCGGTCCGTTCAACGGTGTACTTCGATGCGTTCCTGACGACCTCGAACGGGGAGTATCATTTTGGCTTCTGGGGGGAATGGGAGGGAGGTTGGATCAATGTCATGCAATACTGATGCGAACGAACGTCCGGCCGATCATCCGATAGTTCCGTTCTCATCGCGCAGGAGCGATTCCTTCTTTTCAAAGAGGGGGGCGGATTCGTGAGCCATCTTGTCGAACGCCTTTACATTGACCTTTGTTCCTTACGTTCGAACCCCGTGTTCATCATCGAGACCTTTGTGTTGGTGGCGTTCACCATTGTCATATCGTTCTTGACATGCGATCACTTCGTCCATACATGGACCCCAAGGGTGACGACCTGGACGGTGATAGATGATGTCAAGATGGACACTCTGGAGACGTATTGGAACCTCCTCGTGCTCCCATATATCGTTACGTTCGCATACGTTGCTGATACCGTCACATCTTTGGATGGTGAGCACCATGTCGTTGAAGGCTATGATCTCACGGAGCGAAAGCGGCAGCGCTTTCTGAGCAAGTTCCTCGTGATGATGTTTTTACTCACCATCGCCTTCACCATATCCGTACTCACCTATTACATCGTCCTTTGGACCATGGGGATACCGATGACGAAACCATGGCAAGTCATTTCGGCCGGCCTCATGCCTTTCGCGGCCATTGCGCTCACCGGCGCCATGGTGTTGGTGAGGTCGTCCTTCACAGACAGGAGGGGGTTCCCTGACTGGGGAGGGATATTGATCGTCACTGCGATGGCCCTGATGATGGGGACCGTATTGGCATATCTTTGGTACCTCTAAATATCGACAGCTTAGCTGAATTGGGGTCGGGTCACCATCATTCGTAGAGCAGGCGATCGATCCGCTCTTGGTCCATTCTTAGCATACCGTTGACGGTCAGCCTAGGCACCATGACCTTCCAGTTGGGGTTCATGGCGAACGCCTTGCGAAAAAGAGGAACGCATTCCTCGAAGCATCCGTTGTTGGCCAGGCTGACGGCGTGCCAGAACACCATCTCCTCGTTCTCGGGGAACATGCTCTCGGCCAGTGAGTAATGCAGCAGCGCGCCCTCCCTGTCCCCCTTCTCCATGGCCGCATCGCCGGCGTCCATGCTCTCATAGGCGCGATGGACCTTTAGCAGCCGCCCGAGCTCCTTCAGAGGTTCGGTATGATCATCCACCCTAATGTCCACCAGGCGGTCCTTCCACACCTGTCCGGTGCTCCGCCCTTTGACCACGACCAGAGCGGCGCTCTGCCTCCCCCTGGCGTCGCCGCCCTCGGCCTCGGCGGCCTCCATAGCCTTGACGATTCTCTCGGCCAGTGGCCCTTCGGAGGAACGGAAAGCCGAGGCCATTGCCTCCCAGACCGTGTCCCTGAGCATCATGTTCGCCTGGACCGAGAAGTTCTTGCCGCAGAGATGTCCGGCCTCGGCCGTACATTTGCCACCGGTGTACGCATGGGCGTTGCCTTGGACATCGATGACCGCCAGCTGCCGATAGTCCCGTCCATCGTCCTCAGTAATCAACCGCTCCACCGTTTCCTTTGGAGAGACCCCACGCCCCAGCATCTCCAGTCCGAGGGGACCGAAGGCGGGGTTGGTGAAGGACTGCGTCACCACCACGCCGACGCCGGCCAGGGCCCAGGGGACCACCTTTCCCACCGAGAACCAATGCGATTGCACGCCTGCCCCCATCTCACCGCTCTCCTCGTCCCTGGCGATTATGGAGTAGGTATGGGCGAGCGGGGCTTTGATGGCACGGTCCGGAAGTAACATGATGACCTCGACCCAGTTCATCGCGATGATGAAGAATAAAGGTTGGTAAGGGGTTTGGAAAGGGGCGTTCAGTCGCAGTTCTCGAACTGGCTGTTGTACAGGTCGCTGTAGAAGCCCCCGCGCTCCAGCAGTTCCTCGTGTGTACCGTTCTCCACTATGCTCCCGTCCCTCATCACCAGGATGGTGTCCGCATCCTTTATGGTCGAGAGACGATGGGCGATGATGAAGGACGTCCTTCCGACGGTGAGGTCCTCCATCGCCTTCTGGATTATCTTCTCCGTCCTGGTGTCCACCGAGCTGGTCGCCTCGTCCAATATAAGCAACGGCGCGTTCTGCACCACTGCCCGGGCGATGGTCATCTGCTGCCTCTGCCCCATGGAGATCTTGGAATCCTCGTCCAGTACGGTGTCGTAGCCTTTCGGAAGGGTGCTGATGAAGTGATGGATGCCCACCGCCTTGCAGGCGGTCTCGATCATCTCGTCGGTGACCCCTTCCTTGCAGTATGCTATGTTCTCGCGGATGGTCCCCTCGAACAGCCAGGTGTCCTGCAGCACCATACAGAACATTTCATGCACGTTCTTTCTGGTGAGCTGCTTGGTCGATATGCCATCGACAAGTATGTCCCCGGAGTTGACCTCGTAGAAGCGCATCAGCAGGTTGACGATGGTCGTCTTGCCCGCACCGGTGGGGCCGACGATGGCCACCTTCTGTCCGGCCTTGACATGGAAGGAGAAGTCGTGTATGACCTCCTTCTCGGGGATGTAGCTGAACGAGACTTTGCTGAACTCCACATCGCCCTTGACATCGGTGTGCACCAGCTTCTTCCCCCCCTCGCCCTCCATCTCCGGTTCCTCCAGGAACTCGAACACCCTTTCCGAGGCGGCGGCTACGGACTGCAGGCTGGTCGTCGCCTGCCCCAGCTGGGTGAGCGGTTGTGTGAAGAGCCGCACGTATATCATGAATGCCACGATGACCCCGATGGAAATGGTGCCGTTCACCACCTGGATGGCGCCGACGATGCAGACCACCACGTACCCGAGGTTGCCGATGAAGCCCATGAGGGGCATCATCATGCCCGAGAGGAACAGCGACTTGAAGGCGCTGTCGAAGAGATCGTCGTTAATGGTCTCGAACTCCTTCTTCGCGTCCTTCTCGCCGTTGTACGCCTTTACGATCACGTGCCCGGTGTACATCTCCTCCACGTGGCCGTTGAGCCGGCCGAGGTGATTCTGCTGGCGTTGGAAGTGCTTCTGCGACTTGGTCATTATCAGGGCCATGATCATGAATCCGCCGAAGGCGGAAAGGACGGCGGCCGCGGTCATGATCACGTCGGTCAACAGCATCATCACCAGCGAGCCGATGAGCAGCGCGGAGGCGCTCATCAGCATGCCCACGCTCTGGTTCATCGATTGTCCGAGCGTGTCCACGTCGTTGGTCACCCGGCTGAGCACGTCCCCGTAGCTGGTGCGGTCGAAGTATCGCAGCGGAAGGCGATTGATCTTCTCCGATATGTCCGTCCGTAGCCGCTTGGACAGCCTCTGGACCATGGTGGCGACTATGTAGCCCTGACCGTAGTTCAAGACGGCTGACAGCAGATAGATGGTCACCAGGAACGTTCCTATCTCCGCGACGGCCACCAGGTCGATGGAGCCGGCCATCATTCCGGTGGCGACCAGGTCGGTCATCTCCGAGAGCTTGTCCGGGCCGATGACGATGAACACCGTGCCGATTATCACCAGTATGGAGGCGATGATGAGGGCCGGGATGTACGGCCTCATGTAGGACAGCATCTTCTTCCAGGCCGTCTTGAAGCTCTTGGGCTTTCCTGCGTACATACCAGGCCCGTGCCCCGGCCCGAAACCGCCTGGCCTCCTCATACTACGAGGCCTTTCCGTTTCAGCGCTCATCTTCTCAGGTCCTCCTCGGTTAGCTGAGACTGCACGATCTCCCGGTACACCGGACAGGTGTCCAGGAGCTCGCGGTGCTTACCTATGCCGGTCACCTTCCCGTTGTCCAGGACCACGATCTTGTCCGCGTCCATGATAGTTCCGACCCTCTGAGCCACTATTATGCTGGTCACGTTGGACGTCTCCTTCCTTAGTGCGCTCCTAAGGCTGCGGTCGGTGCGGTAGTCCAGGGCGGAGAATGAATCGTCGAAGACGTATATCTCCGGCCTGCGGCACACCGCCCTGGCGATGGAGAGGCGCTGCTTCTGCCCTCCGGACAGGTTCGTGCCGCCCTGAGCGACGGCGGCGTCGTACCCCCCTTCCATACCCTCCACGAAATCCGCGCCCTGGGCGATGGCCACCGCCTTACTGACGTCCTCTACCGTTCGTTCGGAGGACATGTCCCCATAGGCTACGTTGGAAAGGACGGTCCCGGAGAACAGCGAGGCCTTCTGGGGCACGTATCCTATCTTCCGGTGAAGTGCTTCGAGCGTGTAATCGCGTATGTCCACGCCGTCCACGATGATCTTCCCCTCGGTCACATCGTACGATCGCAGCAACAGGTTGACGATGGTGCTCTTCCCGCTCCCGGTGGAGCCGATGAAGGCGACCGTCTCACCCTTGTTCGCCCGGAAGCTTATGTCCTTCAGGACGTAATCGGCCGCTCCGGGGTACTTGAAGCCGACGTTGCTGAAGACTATCTCTCCATCAATATGACCTGGGGTCTCCGTCACCGTGCCGTCCTTGATCGACGGTTCGGTGTCCAGTATCTCCTCGATGCGTCGGGCGGAGACCATGGCCCGGGGCAATATGAAGAACACGATGATCAGCATGATGAATCCCATGACCACCTGCATGGCGTAGGCCAGGAACACGATCATGTCCGAGAACTTGGCGATCTGAGCGCCGACGCCCACTGTGGCCGCTATGACTATGGCCCCTATCCAATATATGGAGAGCGAAAGGAGGCTCATCATGGTGGACATGAAGGGCATCATCAAGGCCATGGCCCGACCGGTGAACAGGTTGTTGGACGTCAGCGCCTCGTTGGCCTTCTCGAACTTGGCTTCCTGGTATCCTTCAGCGTTGTAGGCCCGGATCACACGTATGCCCTTGAGGTTCTCACGCATGTTCCGGTTAACGTCATCGGTAAGCCACTGTATCTTCTTGAAGCGCGGGATGACGAAGTACATCATCACTCCCAGGACGGCCATGATCACTACGATGGTCACGGCGGTGGCGGCGGTCCATTGCCAGCTCTTATTTGAGATCTTGATTATGGCCCACCCGGCCATTATTGGCGCCTTCACCATCACCTGCAGGCCGATGGCCACGGCCATCTGCACCTGCGTGACATCGTTGGTCGCCCTGTTGATGAGGCTTGCGGTGGAGAACTTGTTGATCTCGTTGGCCGAGAATGACTGTACCTTCCCGAACTGCAGCGACCGGATCCGTTTCGCAAGGGACGTGGCGACGTATGCGGACAGGAAACCTACGATCAGCGAGGTGATTAGGCTGGCGAAGGCCAGGCCCAGCATGGGCCATCCCTCGCCCATGACCTGCCCCACCGTTCCGCCGGTCTGGATCAGGTTCGTGATGGAGTACATGTAATCAGGGATCTTCAGGTCGATCCAGACCTGGGTCACTATGAACGCCGTGGAGGCGACGATAATGGCCCATTCCTTCAACTTGAGATATTTAAGTATCATGTTTCACCAGCGCTTTGTTCTGTGTCTTGAAATGACGTTCGGTATGCGATGCGGACCGGCACCGGTCCGAAAGAAAAGGGTTCGAGGGAGAACGCGATTCAACCTCTTACCTCCCTCTCCAGCTCCTCTATTTGCATCTCGATTATTCGGAGGTTGCTAAGCATGGTCTCACGGATCACCTTGAACTCGTTCAGCCGTATTTCCGGAGGCTTTTCGTCCAGAGGGATGAACTCGTTTACCTCGCCCTTGCGACTCAGGTACGCCCGGCCGATTATCTCCATGTTCCGAGCCATGAAGAGCACGCCGGAGGTCATGGTAGCCAGGGTCTCGTCCAGCCAGGCCAATCCATCCTTAGAGATGGAGTATTGGTCCTTTCCATCTACGTTCTCCACTGTAAGAAGACCGTGCTCCTGCAGGCGACGCAATGCCGGATATACTGCCCCGGTCTGCGGGGTCCAAACGCCCTCATAGTCATCACGCAGAGACTTCAGCAGCTCGTACCCGTACATTGGACGATCTGCCAGCTTGATCATCATTATAAATTGGGAGGGGCTTATGCGATTCCCATTGTACATATGCGGTTTGCCCATCATGTTGTCCTGACCTCCTAGGTAGAGCCCTACTAAGTAGGGCGGTACTATATTACTGATATATAAAATTGAGGGAGGGCAGCAAAGGGGATATTATAAATTGAGGGAGGCTTTTCGAATGGCCATGGAGCTGACCTTCGATGAGATACCCGAGGACCTCTGGGAGGACTGGGTGTGGCTGGTTTCGCCCTCTGGACTGGTGAGGACGGTGGAGGAGGATACACAGCCCCTTATGAGCAGTTCCTATCAGCTTACCTCGACGTACACCTTCAACCTCCCCAAGGTGGCCCTTTTCAGCCTGGTGTGGAGCTGTCGGCTGGACGGGGAGGAGGGCGACGCCGAAGGTTTCGAGAGGGCGGTCAGGCTTGACGCGGACCGGGCCTTGAGGGACCTGGCCTTCCTGCTTCGCAACTACCCGTTGGTGTTGAGGTGGAAGATGGAACCGGACCGTCTGTCCGAGCTCGCTCCGAACATGTGGGACGATGTGATGGCGCCACCGGAGCTGCTGTGGAACGTCCCTCCGGAGCTGGAGGGGAGGACCATGGACCTGGAGAGCCTGTCCATCGATTTCTTCAATCCCTTCGTGCCCTCGTTGCGCCGCATGGGTGTGCACCGATCGGTCATAGGGGTAATCTCCCCGGTGAAAAGCCTGGAAAGAGTGGGCTTGGCCATGTCGGTAGAGGGGGACGACGATCTCAGGGAAGCGGTGGAATCGTCCATCTGCGAGCTGGAGAGACGCGGTCTGGTGGAAAGCGGCGAAGACGGGATGATGCGGTTGACGGAGAAGGGCGCTAAGATGGTGGAGACCGAACCGCTATCGGACTGCCTGAACTGCCGTTGCCGCGTGGAAGAGGTCATGGAATACGAGATGGGAGGCGATGAGGATTGACCTTCGGACGGGCATGGTCGCTTTCCCTCGGCACACTGGCACCGCTTGGGTCAACTTTCCCGCAATAGTTCACAATCCGCAAGAATATTTTGAATCCTGGCAGGATTCGCATGACAAGCTTTATCAGGGGATAGAATATTTGCCGCTTGGGTCCTCAGATGAAGCTTTGGGATTTCAGCAGGGTAAAGGACGGTAAGGTCAGGATAGGGGACAAGATCCGCAGGCGATTGGGCCTGGAGGACGGAAGCCAGGTGTACTCCACCCTCTTCAGGTACGAGCACGGTGGGTCCAAGGGACACGAGATGGTCCTTTCCACCTTCGGACCTGAGAACTACCGCGAGCTCTGCAACATCACCTTTCACATGATCGACGCTCCGGGCGCCTGCGCCCAGGCCGCCAAGTTCCTGGCCGATCGCAACGTGGACATCCTCAATTCGGTCTCGGTCAGCATGACCTGCGGAATTTCCATGGTCTGGAAGATGCTGGTTGACCTTTCATACTACGGTGACTCGACCCAGTTGGTGGAGGACTTCGCCTCCCTGCGGCGCACCAGCCCTGCAGCCCTTTCCAAGGTGGAGAGCATGGAGATCAGTCATTCGCACATCAGCGACCGTTATACCAAGGGGATGGTCGGTTCGCAGCCCAGCAAGATAAAGGTCAAGACCTTGCGCAAGGTGTCCCGCTCACCCTCGCTCATAAAGGACGGGGAATTCGCCATTCCCAAGGACTACCTCGGACAGCTGGAAGGCGTGAAGGAAGGTACCCCGGTGATGATGGTGGGAGACGTGGACTCCTGGGTCCTTTCCATATCATTCCTGCCCGATGACAGCAGGCTGGCCGAGTTCACCTTCGAGATCCCGGACAAGCCCGGCGCCATATACAAGACCACCGAGGCCCTGGCGGCCCAGAACGTCAACCTGCTGGCGGTGCAGTCCCGCGTGCTGGTGTACGGCCAGAGGATGGTCATGGACGTGGTGGCGGACCTGCGCCAGGGCGACCTGGACCAGGTCGTCGCATCCGCCCTGGCCACCCTGGGCGAAGAGTTCACGCTCCGCTGCAAGGGGCCAGTCGACTACTGAGGTTTGAGCGATGCTCGTCGGCCGCAGGGTCCTGGTCAAGGGGGAGGTGGATTCCACCAACACCATCGCCAAGGCCTTGGCCCTGGAGGGCGAGCCGGAAGGTACTGTCATCACGGCCACCAGACAGAGCGGCGGAAGGGGACGGACCGGCAGGATATGGGAGTCGCCGGAGGGGGGCGTCTACCTTTCCGTGATACTGAGGCCGGACCTGCCCGCCCAGGACCTTACCCTTTTGACGGTCCTTTCCTGCCTTCCCGTGGCCCAGGCCATAGAGGAGGTCTGCAGGGCGGTCCCTCGCATAAAATGGCCCAACGACGTCAAGCTGGAGGGAAAGAAGGTCGCCGGTGTGCTGGTGGAGACCTGCTACAGGGGCGGGGAGCCCCGCTTCCTCGTCATGGGGGTGGGGGTCAACCTGAACACCGACCCCGCCACGTTGACCGCTCCGGAGGCGGGCAGCCTGAGAGCCATCTGCGGCAAGGATATCGACCAGGAGCATTTCCTTAACGTCCTGCTGTTCAAGTTGGACGATTTCTATTCAAGGTTCAAGAAGGGCGAGCGGGACCTCGACCTTTACGAGAGGTACTCCGAGTCCCTGGGCCAGGACATCGAGGTCAGGCTTGGTGACCAGAAGGTGAGGGGGAAGGGAATGTACCTGGACGCTGACGGCTCCCTGGTCTTCCGTTCCGATGACGGGATGGTGTACCGTGCGACGTCGGTGCACGACGTGGTCCCCTTGGACCGCGGTCAGGTACGATTCGAAACCGGTAACGTTCATTAGCTATGAGCACAAATAATGGGAGGAACAACATGGGCGAAGACAAGGTCAAGGAACTCAGGGACATGAAGAGGCGGTCGAGGGCCGGCGGAGGCGCCGAGAGGGTGGAGGCCCACCGCATGCAAGGCAAGATGACCGCAAGGGAGAGGGTGGACGCCCTACTGGACCCTGGCTCGTTCGTGGAGCTGGACACGTTCGTGTCCCACCAGACCTACCATTTCGGCATGGAGAAGCAGAAGATACCCGGGGACGGCGTGGTCACCGGTCGCGGGACCATCGAAGGGAGGCAGGTGTTCGTCTACGCCCAGGACTTCACCGTCTTCGCCGGTTCGGTCGGCCGCATGCACGCCAAGAAGGTGTGCAAGGTGATCGACCTGGCAGTGAAGACCGGCTGCCCCCTTATCGCCCTTTACGATTCCGGAGGAGCGCGTCTGCAGGAGGGAGTGGACTCCCTGGCCGGATACGGCGATGTCATGCTCCGCCACACCCTGGCCTCTGGACTGATCCCTCAGATAGCCATGGTCATGGGCCCCTGTGCGGGCAGCGGCGTGTACGCGCCCATGCTCAGCGACTTCGTGTTCATGGTCAAGGACAAGTCCTTCATGTTCATGGTCGGACCGGACGTCATCAAGGCCGTGCAGAACGAGTCGGTGACCTTCGAGGAGCTGGGAGGGGCGAGCGTGCACGCCATCCGTTCCGGTTCCGCGCACTTCGTTGCCGAGGATGACATGGACTGCGTCAAGCAGGTCCGTAAGCTGTTGGCCTACCTCCCGAGCAACAACCTGGAGCAGCCGCCCAGGAAGCCCATGGGGGACGACCCGGAAAGGAGGGAGGACTCCCTTGACACCATCATCCCCGATGACCCCATGAAACCTTACGACATGAAGGAGGTCGTCCGTAAGATCGTGGACAAGGGCGAGTTCATGGAGACGCAAGAGAACTTCGCCAAGAACATGATCACCGCCTTCGCCCGAATGGACGGAGGGGCGGTGGGCATCGTGGCCAACCAGCCCATGGTACTGGCAGGCACCCTGGACTCCAACTCCTCGCTCAAGGCCGCCCGCTTCGTACGCTTCTGCGATTCGTTCAACATCCCCATCGTCACCCTGGTGGACGTCCCCGGATACCTGCCCAGCGTGGAGCAGGAGAACGCCTCACTGCTGAGGGACTCCACCAAGCTGCTCTACGCTTACGCCGAGGCCAGCTCGCCCAAGGTCACCGTGATCACCCGCAAGGCCATAGGGGGCGCCTACTGCGTGATGGGGTCCAAGCACCTGCGTTCCGACGCCAACCTGGCCTGGCCCACGGCAGAGATAGCCATCGTGGGGCCGGAGGGGGCCATCAACATCGTCTTCAAGCAGGAGCTGATCATGGCCGACGACCCCCAGGAGAAGAGGGACGTGCTCATCTCCGAGTACCGAAAGATGTACGCCTCGGCCTTCTTCTCGGCCGAACGTGGATATCTGGACGATATAATCGAACCGAACAACACCCGTATGCGGGTGATCGAGGCCCTGGACATGTTGGACCGCAAGCGCGAGGCCCGCCCGGCCAAGAAGCACGGCAACATGCCGCTCTGAGGGATACGAATGAGGATCAAGATCACAGACACCGTGCTGCGGGACGCGCACCAATCGCTGCTGGCCACCCGGATGCGCACGGAGGACATGTTGCCCATAGCCTCACTGCTGGACGAGATAGGCTACTGGTCGGTGGAGATGTGGGGAGGGGCGACGTTCGACACCTGCCTTCGCTTCCTGCGCGAGGACCCTTGGGAGCGCATCAGCAAGCTCAAGAAGGAGATGCCCAACACCCCCTTCCAGATGCTGTTGAGGGGGCAGAACATCGTCGGCTACCGCCATTATGCGGACGACATACTGGAGAAGTTCGTCAAGAACGCGGTGAAGCGGGGTATAGACGTCTTCCGCATCTTCGACGCCTTGAACGACCATCGCAACATGCAGATGGCCATGAGGGCGGTGAAGAAGTACGGCGGGGTGGTGGAGGCCTCGATATCCTATACCATCTCCCCTGTGCATACCATCGAGGGATACATCAAGTTCGCCCGCAAGCTGCAGGAGATGGGCGCCGACACCATATGCATCAAGGACATGGCCGGGCTATTGGCGCCCATGGACGCCTATGAACTGGTCAAGCAGCTGAGGGAGGAGATCGGGCTTCCGGTCCACGTGCACTGCCATGCCACCTCTGGAATGGTCACGGGAACCTACATGAAGGCGGTGGAGGCCGGGGCGGAGATCGTCGACACGGCCATATCCAGCATGTCCTTGGCCACCTCCCAGCCGCCGACCGAGGCCATCGTGGCCATGCTTCGCGGCACGGAATACGACACCGGACTGGACCTTAAGAAGCTGTCGGAGATCGCCGAGTACTTCAAGGAGGTCAGGACCAAGTATCATGCTTTCGAGAGCGGATTCTCCGGCATAGACACGAACGTGCTGGTGTACCAGATACCTGGCGGGATGATATCCAACCTCATCTCCCAGCTCAGGGAGGCGAAGAAGGAGGACCAGCTCGCTACGGTCTATGATGAGGTGCCCAGGGTCAAGGCGGACCTCGGGCATGTGCCATTGGTTACGCCGACCTCGCAGATCGTTGGTACCCAGGCCGTGCTGAACGTCATCACTGGCGAGCGTTACAAGATGGTCACCAATGAGACCAAGAACCTGGTCCGCGGACTGTATGGGAAGACCCCCGCCGAGATCGACCCGGCCATACGCAGAAAGATCATCGGGGACGAGAAGCCCATCACCGTTCGCCCGGCCGATCTGTTGGAGCCAGAGTTCGACAGGCTGTGCAAGGAGGTGGAGGAGTATGCCTGCAAGGAGAACACGACGTGCTCTGAGGAGGACGTTCTCTCCTACGCTCTCTTCCCGCCGGTGGCCCTCGACTACTTCAAACATCGCCAGATGATGGAGAAGGGAGTGAACCTGAGAGATCTGGCCGCCATAGCCGTGCTCTATATGCGCTCCACGGAGCACCATACCCCCAAGGCCCAGGCATCGGGCGCGGTGGACGCTTGGAAGTACGCTTCACTTAATGAGGCGGTCGGACGCGGGGGGTGGCCGCTGTGAAGCTGAAGGTAACCGTCAACGGACACGATTACGAGGCGGTGGTTGAGAAGAACGGCGGTGATTACCGAGTGGACATCGATGACCATGTCTACAAGTGCCTGTTCAAGGAGGACAAGGTGTTGGTGAACGGGGAGGCCGTCTCATTGGTGATCGAAGGGGACCTTGAGGCAGGGGCCAAGGTGACCTCCGAGGACCGGGAGATGGAGATCAAGCTCCATCAGGTGAGAGAGATAGAGCACATCGCCGTGGAGGAGGTGGACGTGGTAGGGAAGTCGGACAGCGCCTCCGGCGCCGTGCTGGCCCCCATGCCCGGAAAGATCATGGCCGTGAAGGTGAAGGTGGGGGACGCTATCAACGCCAACCAGGTGGTGGCGGTCCTTGAGGCCATGAAGATGGAGAACGAGGTCCAGACCGAGGCGGCCGGCAAGGTCAAGGAGGTCCGGGTCAAGGCGGGAGAGACCGTCGAGGGCGGTCAGGTGCTGATCGTCGTCGAACCCTAGAAGTCCAGCGATTCCGCTGCTTCCATCATCTCCGCCCTCATCTCCGGGCCGGCGCAGATGGTGGTGCACACCTTTTCTCTTTTCAACAGCTCTTCCGCCACCTTCATCACCATCTCCGGGGTGACGGCGTTTATGTCGCTCAGCTGCTCCTCGATGGTCTGCACCTTCCCCATCTCCAGATACTGGATGAGATGGGAGCTCATGTTCTGGTCCGGGCGGCAGGCGTTTCGGAGCAGAGAGCCCTTCAGTCCGTACTTGGCCCTATCCAGCTCCCCTTCCGTCAGGCCTTCGTCCTTGAAGCGCGCCAGTTCCTGCCCCAGGGAATCGAACAACCGGGGCACGTGCTCCATGGACGTGGAGCAATAGGTCATCAGGGAACCGGAGTCGTGGAAGGTCAGGGGATACATGCTGATGGAATACACCAAGCCCTCCACCTCCCGTATCCGGTGGTTGAGGCGGGAGGACGTTCCCCCGCACAGTATGGTGGTGAGAACGGACTGCGTGAGCGCCATATCGTGCGGCGCGGCGAAGGCGGGCAGGCCCACGCCGATATAGGCGCGGTCCGACCCCTTCTTGAAGAAGTTCACCCCGGCGTTGAGCTTCGGCCTGCGCCGCCTCTTCGGGGCGGCCTGCCCGGCCACATGGTCGAAGCGGCCCGCCCAATCCAGCACCCGGGAGAAGTCCACGTTGCCGACCGCGCACACCACCACGTGCGGCGGGTGGTAATGAGTGTGGTGATAGTCCTTAAGGAAGGATGAATCGAATCGGTCCAGGGTCTCAGGCGATCCCAATATGGGACGGGAGAGCGAATGCCCCTTGAACATGGCCTCGGTCATCCGGGTGCGCAGGTGGGCGGCCGGATCGTTCATGCGCATGCCGATCTCCTGCTTGA
>Ga0209269_1000619_pt1 | contig 30187 bp, 37 predicted proteins | sample MTBAKMMethaMetaG_FD_187455 | JGI IMG/M metagenome (GOLD analysis project Ga0209269, IMG submission 187455) | Enrichment culture microbial communities from Arthur Kill intertidal strait, New Jersey, USA, that are MTBE-degrading - MTBE-AKM (Arthur... | ecosystem: Environmental > Aquatic > Marine >... | reverse complement strand
GAGATCATCGATGCACTCCGGGAATCCTGCCCCGGCCTGGTCTCGCTGGTGGCAGTCGAGAACGACATGATCGTTGGTCACATCCTGTTTTCCCCGGTGACCATCGATGGCAGCACGATCCCGGGTGTGAGCCTGGCCCCCATGGCAGTCCTGCCGGAATACCAGCGCCGGGGAATCGGCACGAACCTGGTCCGGCAGGGTATTGCACGCCTTCGCGAAGATGGGTGCCCGTTCGTTATTGTCCTCGGTCATCCCGACTACTATCCCCGGTTTGGTTTTGTGCCGGCATCGTTATACGGGCTCACAAGCCAATGGGAAGGCGTTTCCGACGAAGCGTTCATGGTGATTATTATTGATGAGAACAGCATGAACGGCGCTCACGGGGTAGTCAGGTACCGGGACGAATTCGATGTGGCGATGGAATGAACGATGCGTCCTTTCCGGGAAACCTTCACCCGGTCGGCCCAGGAGGAACTACATCAGTCGGTTATCGGCTCCTCTTTAGGAGAATCAGGATACGTATGCAGAGAGAATGGGCGGTACTCCCCTTATGTTTTTTTGCGGTCAGAAGATTGGTGTCAGGGTACGCTCGATCATCACGCCGCCACAGTTAAGTAGCAATCACGCATCAGCGGGATCGGGTCTCTTCACGGATTCAATTTCCGTCCGGGAAATCCGCTGATAGTTACAAGAACGGGAACGACCAGATTGTACCGGTACCGATGTCCATCCCCTGCGACCAGGCGGTCTTTCCGACAGCCGATGAAGCTGCTCTTCGGCGCGTGTGCGAGGCCGTCCGCCATCTGCGAGAGGCCCGCACCAGGGGACAACTCGGTGAGGCCGTTGCCCGGGAAGTGGAGTCGTTCTCGCTCGATGAGCTCCAGGCCATTGGTGGGAGCATCAGGAACGAGGTGGACAGGCTCCCCTCCCCCTACCGGGAAAAGATCCGGCCCTACTTCCACGAGCAGTTCTTCGGCACCCACCACCGGCTGCTCTGCATGTTCCGCTCCGGGGCGTTTCGGCGAATGGATGAGCCGATCACCGATCCGGAGACCTTCCACAAGTTCCTGGCCATGGTCCCGGAGGGGTGCTTTGGCCAGTCAGCGGACTCCGGCACCGAGTTCCGGTTCGGGGAGCCGGGCCGGTCGCTGTTCTACTACCTCCTCTCCGCGTTCGCCATGTTCGTCGTGGACGAGCCCGGCCACCCGGTCGGGACTCCCTTCCCCGGAGGGTTCGTGATAGAGCGGCGGGGAGAAGAGTACTCCTGCCCCATCCGGGACAAGGAAGAGGACATCCCCTTCTCCATCTGCAACTTCTGCCCGGCGAAGCAGATGGAAGGGGTGTAGGCGCTGGCGGCACCATCGCCCGGACGGCGGCTCTCCCATCGTACCCCTGCCGGATGAGAATTGACTTCCGGATAAGAGATTTCCGCGGGTGAATCCCTCCATGGATTATAACAGACTAAAAGAATAATCTCTCCCCTGACAACGGGAGGATGATGAATCTCAACATCCCGCCGAACTACTTCTACCTCGCGCTGGTCATGAGCACCGTCCTGTACTTCCTCTTCCCGCAGTACAATACTCTCTCCCTCCCCTGGAACCTTGCCGGGCTCCTCCTGGTCATTCCCGGCATCTACCTGATCATCCATTCCTGGCAGGTCTTCATGCGCCACGGGACGCTGGAGAATTACGTGGACTGTCCCCGGATGGTGGTGTCAGATGGAATCTACCGCCACTCCCTCAATCCCATGTACGTGAGGGCGGTAATGACCTCTGTCGGGTTTTGCGTTGTCCTGATGGGAAACCTGCTCTCCTTCATCGGCCCGGTCTTCCTCTTCCTGGTCCTGCAGCTGATTTTCATCCCCTACGAGGAGCGGCAGATGATTGGGATCTTTGGCGACGAGTCAGGGAGTACATGCGGAAGGTCCGGCGGTGGATCTAGGAGAGCGGTTCTTCCGTGATGAATGATTGAATTCCACCCCTGCCCACCGGCTCCACACTCTTTTGGGGCCAATTTCTTTATAGATCCGACGCAGATATCAGATCCATGGTACATCATTCCGCCCTCAGAATCACCGCTGCGGTCATCGCCGGCATCTTCGTCGGCTTCTTCCTGTTCTTCGTCGTCGCCCTGGTCCTTGGGCTGTTCTCCGAGACCACTGGGTTCTCGGTATCAACCAATTTCTCCGAAAACGCCTTCAGTGCCGTGCTGCTGGCCGGCCTGATCCTGCTCTGCACCGGGGCATTCGTCTGGAAGGTCTGGACCAGCCCGACGCCAGAAGAAACCGGAGAAGTACAAGAGACTGAAGTGACGGAAGAGTAATACGGGATTTCGGGCCTACACCGGCAACCCCCGTTCTTTTTAAGGATACCGGGTTCTTCTGTATGACCAGAGGAAGGTTCCTGACCTGTCAGGGAGAAAAAAGGTGACCGTCAGGTCTCCACCGGGTATCCGGCGTCAACCCAGGCTGCGAAGTTCCCTTCCAGCCGGTAGACGTTCGTAAACCCGGCATCGACCAGCTTCTGCGCCCCCAGGATCGAGGCAGCATCGGTGTGGCAGTAAACGAGGTAGGTGCCGCTCGGATCGAGGGTCGGGATGGCGGCATCGAGCGAGCCGTCGCCTACGTAGTAGTTAACCGCTCCGGGGATGTGCCCCTGGTCGTAGATGGGCGAGACATCGATGATGACCAGTCCCGGGATGGTGTCGATCAGCGCCTTCGCCCCGGCAGCGGTCACATCCGTATAGCCCCCGATCGAGGGCGGGGCCGTGGTCATGCACCCTGCCAGCAGGACAATGGCGATGGCCAGTGCGGCGAGTATCAGTTTCATCTGGTTCACCTTCCGTGGATACCAGAACCTGTCCCGGTCTCGTATATACACCTGCCGGCTGATAGTGCAGGGAAACATACCAGGGCCAGCCTGCCGGTGAGAGAATTCCGGAACGGGAAAAGAGGTGGTATCGTCCGGCCCCCACCGGGAGCGGTCACTCCCCCGCTTCGCTCATCCGCTTTTTCCCAAAGATCTGCCGGGTCATGGTGATGATCCACCGGTAGTTCAGCACCAGATGGGCCAGGACCAGCAGCCCCATCAGCACCCCGCTCCAGTCATGGATGAGGGTGAGGTCCCGCATCGGGAGGACCCGATGGGTAGCCCCGATAGCCCGGATGAATCCCGGGAACTTGATCACCCCGGTTACGAAGCAGAGGATGAAGCTGACCGCCAGGCCGACGTCGACGATGTACTTGAGCTGGGCCCTATACATGGATGGTGTGTTGATGGGAGAGGGAATAAGGTGTTGGGTTAAGCAGAAGCTACGTGTTTGGATAAAGAATGGCGCCGGGGAGGTCTCCTGCACGAACGATTCCCTGTACCTCCCGTATTCCCGGTTTCCGGGACCGGGGGTTCTTCTGACTCACGGGCATCCCCGGGAGAAACATTAACATCGTTTCTGGCTCAAGCTATTGGCACTATGTGGAAGGCAGTGGAGGTTGATGACTGGATTGCGGGCAGGAAATCGAGCCTCGAGGAAGCCCGGGTAACGGTGACGGAGATCATCGAGCGGGTCCGGAAGGACGGCGATACGGCGCTCCGGCAAATGTCCCGGCACGTCGTGCTGAAGGAGATCGCCGTGAGCGATGAGGAGCGGGAGGCGGCCTACGATGAGGTCGACGATGCGATCATCGAGAGTTTTGCCGACGCAAAGAACCGGATCGAACACTTCCACAAACTCCAGAAACCGCGGGATCTCTGGCTTGAGGAAATCGAACCCGGCATCGTGCTTGGGATCAAAACCACCCCGCTCCACCGGGTCGGCCTCTACATTCCCGGTGGCCGTGCTGCCTACCCGTCATCGGCCCTGATGTGCGCCATTCCGGCCCGGGTTGCCGGTGTACCGGAGATCTGCGCCATTTCACCGCCACCGATCAGCCCCATGACGCTCATCGCCCTTGACCTCGCTGGGGTGACCGAGATCTACCAGTCCGGCGGTGCACAGGCCATTGCGGCCATGGCGCTTGGGACTGAGTCGGTAAAGCCGGTGCAAAAGATCGTCGGCCCGGGCAACATCTACGTCACCCTGGCCAAGATGATGCTCCGGGATACGGTGGAGATCGACTTCCCTGCCGGCCCGAGCGAGATCGGGATCATCGCTGATTCCACTGCCGATCCCCGCATTATTGCCGCCGACGTCCTGGCCCAGTCTGAACACGACCCGAACGCTGCCTGTATCCTGATCACCACTGACACGTCCCTCCCGGAAAAAGTCGGCCGCGAGGTAGCGGCGATGACCGCGAAGGCCCCGCGGAAGGAGATCATCGAGCAGGCGCTGAAGAACTCCGGGTACGTGGTAGTGAAGGATCTTGGTGAGGCCATCGCCGCTTCCGATGCCGTCGCCCCCGAACACCTCTCCATCCAGGTGGCAGATCCCCTCCCGGTGGTCATGAAGGTGCAGAACGCCGGGGCGATCTTTGTCGGCCGGTACTCGGCGGTTGCCTGTGGGGACTATGCGATCGGGACCAACCACGTCCTTCCCACTGCCGGATACGCGAAGACCTACTCCGGGCTCGATGTCCAGCACTTCTGCAAGACTGCCTCGGTGGAGATGGTCTCCCGCGAGGGGCTCGAGAAGATCGGGGACACGGTTGAGACCATTGCCGACGCCGAAGGCCTCAATGCCCACGCCGAATCCGTCAGGGTTCGGCGGCGGCTGGAATAATTCCACTTTTTTCAGTGTATTCCCCTCCCTTCTCCATATGTATAGGTATATCACATTCTCCCGGCCCTGAACCTGCATCCTGGTGATTCTGCCATCTGCTGCCCCGGGACAGGCCAAACCATTTTGGTATGGGACTCCCACCCTCATCCAGGAATGCCTGAAGGGCCCTGCTTCAACCAGCTCTGGTCAGAGATAATTCTCAAGAACGTCACACCACGGAAATCAGACAACCGGGTGAAGAAGTCCTGCAGGGAATATTATCTCATAGAGCCCGGCACGCTTTTCCGCGATGTTCCGATCACCCTCACCAGAACTATGCTGGTCGGGATCGATGAAGAGGCCGGGCGCATCCTTATGCCCTTCCGGAAACCCTGCCACGGCACCTCGCTGTATGCCATCGATGCCGACCGTGAGGAAATTGCAGGTCTCCGGTGAGACCTGATGGCAGCACTAGTCCGGAGAGAAAAGACCGGGAAACGGATAAAATCTCCGGAATAACACTCATCCCGAAGGATCAGCATGAGAGGTTGACGGTACCACCCCAGGGTTCCGCAGATTATATATAGGGTGATTGGCGAGAATCTAGTTGGCGGTACTTTCCCGATCCTGATCCTCTGGTGCTGTGGGGATCCGATCAGGGGTATCATCAAGGTGGCATGATATGAATAAAACAATCGTTTCTCTACTCGTAGGTGGGGTTCTCATCACCGCGCTTGCGGGCTACGGCTCTGCGGGAGTGCCCTGTCCGTTTGCGGGCGACTCTGGAGGAGGGTCGGCCGATCCATTTGGGGATGGATCCGGAACGCAGGGAGTGCCCTGTCCGTTTGCGGGCGACTCTGGAGGAGGGTCGGCTGATCCGTTTGGGGATGGATCCGGAACGCAGGGAGTGCCCTGTCCGTTTGCGGGCGACTCTGGAGGAGGGTCGGCTGATCCGTTTGGGGATGGATCCGGAACGCAGGGAGTGCTCTGTCCGTTTGCGGGCGACTCTGGAGGAGGATCGGCCGATCCATTCCAGGGCGAGGCTGGAGCGCAGACGGCGCTATGTCTGTTTGAGGGGATGTTTGGAGGAGGATCACCTGATCCGTTTGGGGATGGATCCGGTACGCAGGGAGTGCCCTGTCCATTCCAGCGAAGTGTGGCATCCTCCGGGGAGAGCGGCTCAGTCGATGTGGCCGGGCTAGAAACGTATCCGCAACCCGGTGATATCGATGGCGATGGCCTGTATGAGGATCTGAATGGAAACGGCGATATTGACTTTGCCGATCTGGTCCTGTATTTCAATCGGATGGACTGGATCCGGGAGAATCAGCCCATGTGCTGTTTTGACTACAATGGAAACGGCAATATTGACTTTGCCGACGTGATCATGCTGTTTCAGGAAATCTGATGAACCGACCATACGTTCTTTTTTTTCATGATCATTCTGTCCAAAGGTGATTGAGAATCGAATCCCTGTCCGGAATGCCGCCTCATACGGCATAGGGCCAGGAGCTTGCCTGACCAGAGAGATGGAGAACCCTGTGGCAGATCGCTGAAATTAAATTACCTCACTTTATCATCCCGTCCTCGAACATTTTTCTATGGACGTTATAGCTGCTCTCTGGCCGTTTCTCTTACCTGTTCTTGCGGTTCTCATAGCCATTATCCACATCCGCTGGAAGAGGATCTCCGGGTGGCAGGCCATTGGTACCGTGCTGATGTGGCAGTTGGTAATCGGACTCGGGCTTGGTCTCATCTGGGCCGGTCTCGGCCACCTCCTGATGCCGGACCAGGTCGCCGCCTCGATCGGCTGGCCGGAAGGAAGTCCGTTCCAGCGTGAAGTCGGGATGTGGGATCTCTCCCTCGGCATTGTTGCGGTGCTCTGCCTGGTCTTCCGGGACGAGGGCTTCTGGACAGCGACGATTATCAGCACCGGGGTATTCTCTTTCAGTGCCGGTCTCGGCCACGTATATGAACTCGTGATCCACGGGGATACCGCACTCTATAACGCAGGAGCGGTGATGTATCTGGATCTCTTCTACCCGCTCATCCTGGCAGCGCTGCTCGTCCTGTATCACGTGAAGAAGAAGGAAGCAGGGGGGTTTGGATCGTGATCGAGCAACCACGTGAGGCATTTCCGATGAAACATGCTGTTCTCACCATGTTCTTCATGGCAGGGTTCTTCCTGGCGTCAGGTGTCAGTGCCGATACGTCTACCGAATGTAATTGCAGCTACGATAGTGCGAGCATCGCCTACGAAAACCATACCATATATTTCCGGAACAACTGTTCCGATTCGGTCTGGATCGCTGCGAACATGGGGCCGAACGGGCCGCCGTTTGTACTGAATAACGTCTCCCAGGGGAGGGGATGCACCGGGTGCAGCTGCGCGGGCCCAGCCTCGGCCGGCTGGGAGAACGGCGGGCGCTGCTGTCCGTCACTTATCTGCGAGCACCAGTCCTGCCCGAACTCGAGCTGCACTCAGGGGATGGACCTGCCGAACGGGGGTGGATTCGAGGTTCCGCCCGGTCTGCCGGTGAACTATACCGTCCGGGCAGATCCCATGTACGGGGGAAATGCCGCTCTCTTCCCTCGCTACGGGTGTACGCTCTCTCCCGATGGGGTTTACCTCGATTGTGATACCGGTACCTGCTACGTCCAGGGTACGGCGGGAACGGACCCGGCGGGACTCCTGAAATGCGGGGGAGTACCGCCCAATGGCCCGCCGGACGGGAGCCCCCAGCTGCCGACCACCAAGATGGAAATCTTCTTTGCCCCGACCGGCTGGGTCCAGAGCGACTGCGACTTCTACGATGTCAGCCTGGCTGATGGCTTCAACATCCCGGTTCAGATCGAGCCGGTTCCAGGCACCTACTGGACCGGCGGAACCGCCAGCAATTGGTGCATCCGGGCGGGAGGAACCGTCGACCTGCTCGAGAAGATCCAGGAACCGCAGTACCAGGACCTGGCCGGAAAAATGCTGGTGCTGAAGAATAACCGGCCGGTGGCGATCTTCAGCTCCTGCTGGTATGAGACACATGTGAACAAGACCGGTCCGGGCCAGGCGAACGCCACCACCACGCCTGGCCAGGGAGAACCGATTTGGAACCTTTCCTGCTGCATGGGGAACTGCGGTACCGAGGCAACCTGTCCCATCGGAAACCTTCCTGCCGACCACCAGACCAGCCAGTTCTTCTCCGCCTTCTATGATCACACGTATACCTACCAGTACGGTGATGACGAGGCCAATATCCCCTGTAAGGGGGAGAAGTCCTCGGGGCAGCTCACGAGCTACCTCATCACCTTCTGCGGCGGGCGAATTCTTGCGACCGCCACCACACACGTTGTCGATGTCACGAGCGGGACCCCTGTCGTAATCAGCGACCCGGATTCAGGAGTGAACCTTACCCTCACTACATCTGCCACCCTGCAGAACCAGCGACTTACCGTGCTGTCGTTTGAGCCCGACCATCCCCCGCAGAACTTTACCACGCCCATCACCCCGGTCGGTGGCTACATTGAAGTGTCCTCTTCCCTCTCCACCACGGATATCTCCGGCGTAACGATGACTGCCCGCTACGATGCCGCCGATGTTCCGGCAGGGGTGGACCCGAATTATCTCCGGTTATTCACCTATGCCGGGAACGGGACCTGGGTCCCGTTGAGTTCCGGCGGGGTCGATATAGGGAACATGACTGTGTGGGGGCAGATGGATCATTTCAGCGTCTTTGCCATCAGTGAATTCAACCCACCTACCCTCGGGAACCTTTCCGCTGAGGTGGTGGATCCTGCTGAACCGTTGACAGTCCGGTTCACCGCTGATGTTGACGCAGGGTCTCCTTTGAGCTTCTCGTGGGATGTCGAGAGTGACGGGATCGAAGATTACAGCGATGAGCAGCCGGTTCATTCCTACAATGCACCGGGTGTATACCGGGTCACCCTGATTGTGACCGATGAATCCGGCCTCTCGGCGCAGACTGAAGAGACTGTCCTGGTTTCCGACTTCAGCATCCCGCTCCGTCCAGGATGGAACTTCATCTCGGTGCCAAAGCGGCTGGATCCTGGCTATGACCATGCCTCGACGTTCTTTGCGCCTGTTGAGTCCGCTATCCGGGTCATCCTGGCCTACGATGCGGCGACCGGGACGTGGAGCACCATGGCCTCGGACCCCCGGGTCATTCCCCTGCAGGGATACTGGATCCGGTCGGATGCAAACGCCTCCCTCTCCCTCCTGTTTGACCAGGAACCAGCACAGCTCCCGCCGAGCCTGCACCTGTATCCCGGGTGGAACGCAATCGGTCCCGGGGATACCGAACCCATCGCCACCCGCCAGGCCCTCCTGGCGGTGCAGGAGAACTGGAGTGTGATGATTCCCTTCAACGCCACGGAACAGCGGTATGAAATTTCCATTATCAATGGCGGAACTGGCAGCCACAGCGATGATCGCGAGATGGATCCGGGGAAGGGATACTGGCTGTTCATGACCGGTGAGGCCGAGCTGCCGGCCACCGGCGCATAATTTTTTCCAGGGAGATCCCGGTCTTCTTCATATTCGGGAAAGATTGGGATGTTTTAAAAAAAGAGGTTCCATCTGGAACCTAATTGAGTGGTTACGCTGTGGTGGTTGCCAGCTTTGGGCAGTTCCCGCAGGACCCGTCCTTGAGCCGCGACTGGATCCGGGTCATGGTCTGGAGCTTGTCCTGGGTCATGGTCTGGAGCTGATTGCGGATCTGCGTACGGAGCTGGTCCCGGGTCATAGTCTGCAGCTGGTCCTGGGTCTGGGTCTGGTTCTGAGTCTGGGTCTGGAGCTGTGTGAAAGTCCGGAGCTGGATCTGTTCACAGGTCCGGTTCCTGGTCAGCGTACCATTGCCGTTGTCAGCACTGGTCTCAAACCCGATCTGGTTGCAGTAGCTGTACTGTCCCTGGACCTGGCCGCCATCTGACTGCTGCTGGACCTGCTGGCCGCCGGCCGTCATCGTTCCGCTTCCTGCTCCTTGTGCCTGGGTCCCTGCCGCCATAACACCAGCGGGGATGAGGATCAGGGCAAGGAGAGCAACGACGCTGAGTTTCTTGAGCATCTTATATTCACTCCTGTATGGACGGAATTACCGGGTATACCCCGGACAATCCCGGTCCTGCATATGCGGTTATTATGAGATAATAAACGATTTCTGACCGCGGAAGCTACATGATTGGTTATCTCTGGTCCCGGGAGTAAACCGGCCGGTTCAATCCCGCATGCTCCTCCCGGTTTGATGGGCTGCGAACCTGCCCTAAACCGTTCCCGGCTACGTCTCTCCGGTGTCACCGGAATCCAGAGAGCTTATAAGAGTGCCCGGACAGACGGAAGGGATTCTCTTGTTGTGGAGATGGCGGAATGCTGTCCGAATGGATGACAAACAACCGGTTTGATCCCGAACACCCCCCGGAGATCGAAGGAAAGCTCTTTTTTGAGGAAAAGCACCCTGACCATGCGAGCCTGGCATTCAGGGTGAAGGCATGGTGAAGCTTTCAAACGGGCCATGATTATATACATAATGCCGATAAAATCTTCAAGATTTAGGGAGATTTTAGGTAAAAAATCTTAATTATAAATTATTGCTTGCAGTAAAATCCATTATCCATACTACATTAAGACCCACAGCCATGAGTGGTCCGGAACCACCGGTTCCTTTTTCCCGCACGACCCTGAGAGAAGAGTGATGGCCAGAGAGATGGAGGATATTTATCGGACCACGCATCCGGAGAAGATCCCATGGAACATCGAAACCCCGCCGGAAGCCCTGGTGCAGCTGGTCAGGAGCGGCCGGGTCCTTCCCTGCCGGACGGTAGATTTTGGCTGTGGTGCCGGCAACTACGCCATCTGGCTGGCGACGCAAAATTTTGAGGTCGTCGGCATCGACATTTCCCCGTCCGCCATTGCCATCGCCCGGAAGACGGCAGAACAGAAGGGAGTATCCTGCACCTTCATCGTGGCCGACATGCTGGGGGATCTCCGGGAGGTGCGAGGTCCCTTTGAATTTGCCTTCGACTGGGAGCTGCTTCACCACATCTTCCCCGAAGATCGATCCTGCTACATCGCGAACGTGGCCCGGCTGCTGACCCCTGGTGCGAAGTACCTGTCGGTCTGCTTCCATGAAGACGACCCCCAGTTCGGCGGTTCCGGGAAGTACCGCACCACGGGAATCGGGACCGTGCTCTACTTCTCATCGGTGGAGGAGCTGCGGGAGCTCTTCAGCCCGCAGTTCAGGATCCTGGAGTTACGGGCCATTACCATTTCCGGGAAATGGGGAGATCATGTGGCGAACTATGGCTTCATGGAGAAGAAGTGAGGGCACTCCATGAGAAAGAACACGATTGAGCGGTGCTTTATACCCCATCATCGATATAGAGAGCATGCCCACGAACGGATATTCTTCAATGATAAAAAGTGAGTAGTTCCCTCCTGATGGTCTTCACTGCCCCGGAGGATGTTCTTCTTTCTTTTCTTCTTTCTCTTTCGCCTTTTTCTTCACCTGCCCCCTTCGCCCTCTCCACAACCGGTAGATCAGGTAGGCTACGGCACCAAGGATGATGAGCGGGATGATCGAGATGAGGATGATGACCAGTCCTGCGGTCACGGCCAGGAATCCCACGATGCCCTCGTTGATCACGGAGATGATTGAGAATCCTTCCCTGCCGCCGACCGGCTCGGGCTCGGTCAGGGTCACGGTGATGGTGGCGTACTCCACCCGGTTGTCGAGGTACTTCAGGCGCCCGTCGATCCGGTCGATCTCGACCTGAACCCGCTCGACCTGGGTCTGCACGTCAAGGATCTCAGAGACGTTCTCTGCCTTCTCCATGATCCGGGTGTACTGGGCCAGCTGGTTGGCAAGAGCCGTCCGCCGTGCCTGCAGGTCCACATACTCCTCGGTCACATCCTCTGCACTGAGCGATTCGGACTTCAGCGTTCCAAGCATCTTGATCTCGGCGATCGCTGACTCAAACTCCCGGGCAGGGACCCGTATCGTCGCCGAGCCATACAGGCGGTCCCCATACTGGGTGTTCACCAGGAGGGAACCGGTATAACCGCCATGGGCGGTGGCGATGCTCCGGATCGGGTCAAGCGCTTCGGTGACGTCCTGAACTTCGAGTCGGATCTCGGAGGTCTTGATGATCATCTGGTCTGCAGCCAGGTCCTGGTAACTGTCAGCAGCGGGAACCAGTGCAGGGGTCGCTGCACGCTCGGGAAAGATACCGGACCATGCCGGGGAGCTCCCGGCCCCGGACGAGATCGTGAAGGTCTCGTAATCGGCGCCGGATTTCTCTCCGCCCGTTGTAAAAGCTCCATCCCACGGGGTGGTGAGGCATCCTGCACAGAGCAGGGCCAGGACGAGGAGACAGCTGATGAGGACGATGCGGCGAATCATACCACACCATTTCCATAAAAGCTGATAAATAATTGGTAAAGTGCGATATTTTTCGTAATTATCCAATTTAAACTTACTTAGACGTCACCCCGTGAAAAAGAAGCCGGGAAGCCCCCCCCTTGACCTGGGGTAACTGGGAAATATGAACCCTGCAGCGTGTTGTTAAGCATTTGTTTATGGCAGTCATCGTGAGAAAGGGTGGAGAATTCATGATTTTATCCGCGAGAAAAACACCAAAGGCTTTCCTGTATTCTCATTGAATTCCTAAGAACCACCACAAAGATTTAACTTCCTTCTGGCAAACATAGTGTAAAAATGAACGCCAGTGTTCAGCTCGCAACGCTCGTTTTTGGTTTTCTTATCGGATTCATCCTCTATGAAAGGACAAAATACCGTGTCGGCGGTGTTGTCGCCGTACCTGTCCTGGTCACCTATAGCATCGGAAACCCGATGTTATTTCCCATCTTTCTCATCAGCATTATTGCCTGTTTCGTAGCGGGATCCTGGGTAGGACAGAGAACCCTCATCTATGGCCGTCGTCTCCTCTATGTATTCCTCACCCTCTCGGTAATCATCACCAGCTGCCTGATCTTCTTCATCGCAGGATTCTACAGTCACGAGCTCCTCCTGATAACCGTGGGAACCATCTTTCCGGGGATCCTTGCCTATAACCTCAACCGGGAGATTTTCGACCGTGAGTCAGCGGTTGTGAGCATCACGGTCCTGGGAATGAACATGCTCATTGTAGGCCTCTTCGCCCTGCTCCTGATGCTCTGGATCGGGTGATGGTGTGGACAGCTACACACCCCTCCTGAATAAGGTGAAGGATCCGGTACGCTTCAGGGAGAAACTTGCCCGCATTCCTGTGCGAATTCTTGTTGAGGGGACACGAGGGAAAACCTCAACAGTGATGCTCCTTGAAGAAGAGCTCCGGAAGAACGGTTACCAGACCCTGGCCAAGGTGACCGGCCATGATCCGATGTACATCTGGAACGGAACCCGGATTCCGATAAACCGGGATCATCACTTACCTCTTCTCGATTTTGATAACGTTCCCGGGATCCTTGACTTCGATTGCGACGTGCTCATCCTGGAAAACCAGGCCATCACCCCCTATACCATGCGGTACATTCATTCCCTCATCGACCCGCAGCATATCCTGATCCCCAATATCCGCATTGACCATACCGAGGGACTGGGCGAAAATCTCAAGGAAATGGCAAATAATTTTGTAAAAAATTACCGGGTAACTGCACGACGCAAAACCGTCTACTATGGGGAGAACATCGATGAGATCTACCAGGAGGTAGCCCCGGTATTCCGTGATTTTTCTGCCGGGAATCCCCGGTTGATGAAATTCCTGGAAATAGCTCCCAATCCCCGGTATCGCGGTGTTCCCTACATCGAAAATCTGAATGTTGTGTCTCTCTTCATGCAGCATTCCTTCGGCATCCCAGTCAATGTTCACCGTTCGCTAGAACAGATGCTCGGCACGCTTTCCATAAAGACCAGTCCGGAATCAATCCGGTATCTCGACCTCGCCAAGGTCAATGACCCTGCGTCGTTCCTGCAGGTCCTCCAGTATATATTCCGCGATTCCCGTGAGGGTATTGCCCTGGTCGGGTATTTCAGGAAGGACCGGATGGACAGGAACATCATATTCGAACAGATATTCCCGGAGATTGAACAGATCTTTGGTGATCAGATCCGGAAGATCTGGTTTGGGGGGTACGGTGCCCTGCATTCCTACCGCAACCTTCCTCTATCATACCGGAAGATTGCGGACTATACTACTGACATCGCGGATATCGATGCCATGCTCTCCTCTGTCCGGGAGAACAATCTTGTCCTGGTCACCATTTGTAACCGGGTCAATCCCTTCATGGATACCCTCATGGAGAGGCTGGGGGCTCCGGTGATGAGTCGCCCCACGCAAGGTACACGTCTCATGTCCCTGCTCCGAATGAGCACCGGATCCGGCATGTCCGGGAGAAAGAAATGAAACCCCCTCGTCCTTCCCGCAAAGCCCTCTGGATATTCATCTGTGTGATTGTACTCGCCGCCCTTCTTGCGTGGACCTACTTCAGCGTTGCGAGCGCCGATTTTCTCAGGAAAGAACACCAGGTCCAGAAGCAGTTTTCAACAGAGACTATCGATGTCAGGGGCACGATCCTTTCGGAGCAAGGAATGTCTGTTGGCGGGGTTTTGGTAACGCTGCAGGATCAGACGACCGTCACCCTGGAGAACGGGTCATTTTCCCTCAAAGGATTACCGAGGACGAACTCCCTTATCACCATCCAGGGCCCGGGGTTCCGCACCGAATATATCCCCGTCCACCTGTTTCTCCCCCTGGATGTGAGTTCGGTCGACATCGAGCCCATCACCCTGACATCATCCGACGCGACGATGGTCCGGTTCCTGTTCGGTGGGGATACCCATTTCGGGCGGCGGTATTTTGATCCCCTGGAGGGGACTCCCCGGGGGGAGATGCCGCCGGATAACCGGAGTGCCCTCATCCTGGTTTCTGATCCGGAACCGGGATCACGGCAGGTTGTGCGGTATATCCGTCCCATCTTCCAGGAAGCAGATTTCGGGTCGGTCAATCTTGAATCGCCAGTGGTGCAGAACCTGTCAACCCCCCACCGGGAGAAAGAATATGTCCTCTTTACCCTGCCCGGGTCCCTCACTGCCCTGACGTGGCTCGGGGTTGACTACATCTCTACCGGCAACAACCATGTCTATGATTACCTGGAATTGGGCCTGTCTGATACTCTTGCCAGCCTCCGGAATGCGGGCATTCCTACCAGCGGTTCCGGGGCCAGTGCTGATGAGGCATTCCAGGCGTACCGCGTTGTCCTGGATGGGACTCCCTACTCGTTCCTGGCGATGACTTCTATCGATGGTTCCGAGTATTCGATAAGCTATGTTGCAACGGACAGCAAAGGCGGTTCGGCGAACCTGAAAGACACAGCCGCCGTGATTTCCGCGATACAGCGGGAACGCGCTGCAGGAACGATCCCGATCGTGCAGGTCCATGGTGGCGATGAATATACCTACGAGCCCTCGGAGTACATCAGGGGACGGATGGATCTCGCCACCGCGGCGGGAGCCGGCCTGGTGATCTCCCACCATCCCCACATCGCCCAGGGGGTGGGCGTGATGAACGGCGTGGTGGTCATTGAAGGATTGGGGAACCTTGCCTTCGATGCCGAGCGCCACGAGACGAAGCTCGGGCTCCTGGCCCGGGTCGATATGGCTGGCAATGAGGTACGGTGCGTGAGGCTCATCCCGGTCTATATCGAGAATTTCACTCCCCGTCTCATCTCCGATGGATTTTCAGATCTTTTTCTCCGCCGTATCGGCGAGTTTTCCCGCGATTCACCCTACCCGGTGTATCCCTACAACGGCCAGGGGTGGGTTGCGCTCGGTCCCGATGAAACGGTTATCGAGGAGAGGACTATCCAGGTTACCGTCAGCGTGCCGGAATCCGGCACCCAGGTGCTCGATCTCCGCTCGTATACCCTGGACGATGAATCCCTGGCACAGGTCCGGGATGACATGCCACGTTCCACGGCCAGGGTGGGCCGGGATCTCATGCTGTTCGGGGACTTCGAAGACTGGGATCTCGATGAGACCACAGGAGAGACGGATCTCTGGGATCTCGGGGTGGACTCAGGTTTTCTCTGTCGGTCCGATCCCCACGGGGGGACCTCCAGCCTCTGCAGCGTGCGGCACGGCTCAAACGCTGCTGATTCCGTGATTCCGTTCCGGAACCGGATCCGGGTCATGGGAGATGCCCTGAACCAGGTGCCCGAGAAAGACCTCACCTTCATCGGGTATATCCGGGGGGAGAATGCGGGGAGGATCTCTGTTATCGTGGAGTATCTTGCCAGTGAAGGAGAACTGACCTTTGGCGAAGAGGAGATCCTATCCCTTCCCGGCGGCACCTTCCCCTGGCAGCAGGTCGTATCTGATATCCACCTGCCTCCCGATGATCCTTCCCGGCCCCGGGATCCGACCACCGACCCCCGTGCTGTCCAGATCTTCCTCCACCAGGCTCCTCCCCGGATGAGTATCGGTATCGCCGAATTTGACGATCTCGCGATCGTTTCCTGGGAAGAGATCATCAACCTTTCCGAAGGCGCCCAGCTCAGGACACCCCATGCCCGGGATTTCCTCCGCATCACCGGCCCGTCCGGCACCCATCACCTGACGCTTACCTTCCAGTCGTTCAGGCCTGCGATACCATAGCCCGGTTCCCGGTTTTACTCCAGTCCGAGCCGTCCAACAGCGATGTCGACCGCCTGGAGGGTCCCGCTTACCCCGCCCCTCCAGTACATCCCGATTGGATTTCCGCGGGTATCGATCTGAATCCCGATAACTCCTGACCCGATCCCGGTCGTTCCGGCGGTCCGGGTGTCATCGGCATGCGGGGAGAGCGTGGAATCGGCGATCCTGATTAACAGTTCACCTTTCCGTGACGGGTTCGGGGTAGGTGGTGACAGGACCAGCCCTACGTGCCCCGTACCGTCCGTCTCATCTCTCCACACAACAATATCGCCCGGGTACAGGTTCCGGGCGTCCGTGACCCGGGTAAACGAGGACCGTGATGTAACCCGTGTTTTCAGGGTTAAGAAGAACGCATAGTACTCTTTTGTGGTAGGTCTCTCCCGGAGTGCCTCTATCTCGTGGTAGGCATCCGGGCGTGAGCGCTCGAGCAGGGTGTTGATGTATCCCGAACAATCGCAGAGGTAGGTCCCGGTAGTGTCATCCATGACCGTGGTATGCTGGTACGCGGTCACCGTCAGCAAGGAAAAGATGGATTCCGACTCCTCCACCAGGGGATGTGTCAGAGATGGAATGACCGGACCAACGGGTTTTGCCCCCGCTGAGGCAGTAGATATCAGGAGAATCAAGAGGACCAGGATGCTCCAGAAACGGATCCGCATAGTGCCACCTAAATAAACCCTTTCGCCACAGGGCAGAAAACCATTTTTTCGACGAATATTCATGTATCCGATGAATATGCCGGGGATTGTAACCCAGGAATTCTCACACCGGGTCTGGCTGTTCCAGCCGGTCAGCACCCGGTTCCTGAAATGCCGGATATCAGCATACCCGGAAGTACCACGATGAAAAAAGCTGCTAATGATGCCAATTTAAATACTTATTAAAGTAGTATAAAAACATTTCCCTCACTAATCCCCGTTATCCGGTGGATAGTGTGCCGTTACCCCGCGTTTTCCGGGGGGGAGAACGGGATCATGCACCACGCTATCCCGGAGTGAGAAACCGGGCACGTCACCCATGAAAGTGTGCCGATTGCCAGGGCCATTGGCATTGTCACCTGTATTGTCTCGGGAGTGTACCCGGCATGGAGTGCATCGAATCTCGATCCGATCGATGCACTGCGGGTGGAGTGATGCTGCAGTCATGCGGATTGCGATACCATTCCACCGCTGGCCGATGTAGATATCACCAGGTCGATCAGGGAGGAGACTTCTGCATGTATCGCACCGTGGTGAAAAGAGACGTTTCCCTCCTGTCTGGTTCCCTGGAGACTCCGGAACAATTTTTCAGAATACGTGGACTGCTGAAGCCTTGAAGGTGAGATAGACCTCTTCGCCTTCTTTGAGCTGCAGGTGATCGTACCCCTGCCGGGTGAGGACGGACACAAGGGGGATCCCTGCATCAACGGTCACCTTGATGACCATCCCGTTATTCACAATATCGGTAATGGTTCCCTGAAACGAATTTCTGGCGCTCGATGTGACCGGTTCTCTCGAAATGAGGATATCTTCCGGGCGGACGGTCGCATACACCTCCCCCTCGCCGTTGCAGGTAGCTGAGATGATCCTCAGTCCATCCGCCGTGATGGCAGATGCACCATCCTGGGGTGTGCAGGTTCCCCTGAAGATGTTTTCCACGCCGGTGAAGTTTGCAACGAATTCACTGGCGGGTTTCCGGAAGACCTCATCGGGATGACCGCACTGGACGATATCGCCGTCATGCATCACCGCGACACGGTCCGCGAGCGCGAAGACCTCTTCAAAATTATGGGTCACGTGCACGACCGTGATCCTGTACCGTTTGTGCAGGCGCCGGAGTTCCTTCTGGAGCATCACCCGGGTCTGCCCGTCAAGGGCGCTGAGTGGTTCGTCGAGGAGCAGCAGGACCGGGTCCATCACGATTGCCCGTGCAATCGCGGTCCTCTGCTGTTCCCCGCCGCTCAGCGTATCAGGGGAGCGGTGGAGGAGGTGGTCGATAGAGAGGAGTTCGGCAGCCTCGACCACCCGTTTCCTGATCTCGTCCTTGTTCATCTTCCGCGATACCAGGCCAAACCCGATGTTCTCTTCGACACTCAGGTGGGTAAAGAGCATGTAGTCCTGGTACACGACGCAGATGTTCCGCTCCCGCGGCGGGAGGCCGGTGATGTCTCTTCCGTCGAGGGTGATGGTGCCGGAATCGGGCGGGTATATCCCTGCGATGGTCTCGAGGAGGATGGTCTTTCCCGCACCGGTCGGACCGATGATGACCAGGTACTCACCCCGGTCGATATCGAGGGTTACATTCCGGAGGACAAATTCCCCCATATCTTTTGAAATGTTGTCTATCTGCAGCATCGTTCCTCCTCCTAGAACCGGGACGCACCGCCATACCGCTCAAAGATATAGAGTGCCGCGAGCGAGATGATGATCAGAATGGTTGCTGCCGAGATCGCCATGTTGAGGTTTCCGCACGACATGTTCAGGAAGAGTGCAATCGGCAGGGTCTCGGTCTTCCACTTGATTGCCCCGGCAAGCAGGAGTGCTGCCCCGAACTCACCGATCCCCTTTGCCCACGTGATGACTGAACCGGCAAAAAACCCGGTTGCCGACATCGGGAGGGTAACCCGCCAGAGAGCCTGTGCATCGGTGCACCCGAGCGTCTTTGCCACGTATTCGTACCGCGGACTGATCGATTCAAAGGTGGACCGCATGATCCGGATCATGAACGGGATATTGACGAAAAACTGGGCGGCAATAATCCCCAGCGGCGTGAAGACAAATACAAGACCAATATCGGCAAGACCCCGGCCAAAGCTGGTGGTCCCGAAGAAGAGCAGGAGCCCGAGACCGGCGACAAGAGGCGGGAGTGCGAGCGGCATGTCCAGCAACGCGTTCACCACGTTCTTCCCTCTGAATGAATACCGGGCGAGGGCGTAGGCCGCCGGAACCCCGATGATGATGCAGAAAAACGTCGAAGTCAGCGATGTGAGCAGGCTCAAGGTGATGGCAAACTGGATTTCGTTGCTGGTGATAGAGGTGATCAGCGCTTCAAGGGTTGGCCTGGTCACGATGAGCGTGAGCAGGATCACGATGAATGCGGCAAGCAGAACTCCTATTCCAATCGTCGCATATTTCAGCCACGAGTTCCGAAAATCCTTCATGGCCGTAGTCTCTTCCGGTTTCTCAGCTCGTGTGGCGTGCTGTTCCACTCGGCGATGTCGTCCAGGTGCTGGTCATCCACCCACCCGCTCTTCACATCGTCGCGGTGGTCGAACTGGCGGACATAGGGTTTGATGTCGAGCAGCGGGGTCCCGTCAAGGACATCGACGCCCGAGACCTCGAGAATATTCCCGCACACCCTGCAGAGCCGGACAATCGAGAGCCCGATCTGGTTCGGACGGTTGAAATGGCGGATAGCAAAGATCCCCCGGTCTTTCTCACCATCAAGGAACGGTTTCTGGAGGAGGTTTTTGGAAGTCGCCCGGTCAAAGTAGTACAGCAGGTACAGGTAGGTGAATGATTCGATATCGCACAACCCCTGTTCATACTCGGGGAAGACTTCGACATATCCCCTCGACGGATTAAAGATACCCTGTATCGGGGTGGTGTCGTGGTCGGCGTGTTCAGAATGTATGATCCCTATCGGACGGAACACGATGTCCCTGTTCTTCCACCGTTCTCCATGATCGTGTGATATCTTCATAGGCCTTCCCTGTCGCAATCGTCGTATGGTTTTTTTTTAAAATGCTTTCGGGCTGTAAATCAAAAATTGGTGAATGTTCTGAAGGTTTCAGGCGTCCCCGTACTTCGCCGAGGGATAGGTCTCAAACCCGTGGTTTGCAAAGATGGCCTTTCCTTCATCGGATGCCACGAAATTCATGAATTTTTCGGCGTTTTCTTTATCCTTCGAGAATGTTAGGGTCCCGATCGGAACGACGTCAACCTTTCCCTGTGCCTTGGGGATCTCGATCTTCTCCATTGCTTCAGGGTTGAACAGGTCCTCGTAGATGAGTGCTGCATCGGCCTGGTTCATTGCCACATAGACCAGCAGCTCGTTGACCGTCGCGGTCCTGACCACTGCATTTGCACTGACCGCATCCCAGAGCCCGTCCTTTTCGAGCATCTTCTTTGTTCCCTGCCCGATTGCCGGTCCGGTGGGTTCGCCGATGGCCACCCTGACACCGGGCTGTGCAAGGTCTTCCAGCGAGGTGATCTGTGCCGGGTTGCCCTTCGGGACGACGATAGTGATCACGTGGTAGACGACATTCTGGGTCTTGTCAACAAACCCTTTGTCCATTGCCGACTGGATATAGGCGAGTGCACCGGGCATGTAGGCATCACCGGTCTGGTAGAGCTCGATCTGGCTGAGCAGCTGGGCTGAACCACCGTAGGTGTATTCGATTTTTATGCCCTCTCTCTCTTCGAATATTTCTGCAATCTCTTCCATAGGCTCTTTCATCCCGGCACCGCAGTAGACGAGCAGGGTTGTTCCTCCAGCCACCGGTGCACCAGGAGGGGTTTCTGCGTTCGTTGGCGTACTGGTCGAGGTGCACCCGCAGAGAAACAGGGTGCCTGCAAGCAGGACCATGAGACAAAGAATGCTGATGGGTTTCTTCATAATTTTTTAAATTAAGGGGTTATAAAGAATAAGTGTTTATATTCTGACAAAACCAATTGGTTTAAATTTCCCTGGTTATTATAAAAGACTTGTTAGCTACTACTCAAACGAACCTGGACACCCAAGAGCATTCCCCACAATACTGCAGGAAAGAGTATGAAACCTGCTCGTTCAGGAGGCTATTTATTCTGACATGGCGCAGTATTCCTCATGAGAGACAAGGAAACTTCGAGAGGGAAAAGCCGGAAAGTGGAGAGTACCGACACGAAGCCGGCTGCAGGAGCTGAGGGAAAGGTCACCCCGCTCAAGGCCGCCCCGATGACCTCCAAAGAAAAGATCGCTGCCAACCAGAAGAATAAAAGAAGGAAATAATCGTATACTCGGAACCATCCAATTTCTTATAACCTTTCGCCGGCAACATCACCTCAATGGGCCCGCCAGGCATGTGTGAAGAGACGCTCCTGCACAAAGTCTGGTGGAAGATCCTCCCCTTTGTTTTCATCCTCTTTATCATCAATATGCTCGACCGGGTCAATATCGGGTATACGGCTCTCGAGATGAATGCCGATCTCGGCATCAGTCCTTCGACCTTCGGGCTGATCGCCGGGGTTTTTTTCATCGGGTATTTCCTGTTCGAGATCCCGAGCAACCAGATCCTTCCCCGGGTCGGGGCCAGTATCTGGCTTGGCCGGATCATGATCACCTGGGGTATCGTCGTTGTTATCATGGCATTTGTTACAGACGCCGATCGAACTGGGACTCATCCGGTTTCTTCTCGGCGTTGCCGAGGCGGGCTTTTTTCCGGGAATCATCCTGTACCTCTCTTTCTGGTTTACAAAAGACGCTATTGCCAAAAGTTACGCGGTGTTTATTGCCGCCATGCCGATCGCCCTGGTGATCGGGTCGCCGGTATCAACCTGGATCATACAGTTCGTGGACTGGTGCGGGATCGCAGGCTGGAGGTGGGTGTTTATCCTTCAGGGCACGCTCGCGGTGGTTGCCGGGATCTGTACCCTGATCCTCCTTCCGAGCCTTCCGCGGGGAGTCCGGTGGCTGGATGCCCGTGAGAAGGAGTGGCTGGAGCGGAACCTTGAGCCGGATCAGGTCAGAAACGGGATGCCCCGCCATATTCCCTTCCGGGAGCTTCTCCGGGACCGGATGGTCCTTGTCCTGACTGTATGCCTTTTCCTGCTCTACCTCTCCCTCTTCGGGATCGTCTTCCGGCTGCCCCAGATCGTTCAATCGTTTGAAATTACGATGTCGGTATTCCAGATTGGCATACTCCTCATGGTCCCCTATGCTGCCGCAACCGTGGCCATGTTCCTCTGGGGGAAGCATTCCGACAGGACCGGTGAGCGGGTATACCACATCGTCCTGCCCGCGGTTGTTGCTGCGGCGGCGTTTGTCATGGATGCCCTGGTCGCGGATACCACATGTTCCGTGGTATTCCTGGGAATTGCACTTATCGCGCTTTTTTCTGCATTTCCGCCGTTCTGGGCAATCGCGATAGTCCGAATCTCTCCAGGGCTCCGCCCTGCCGGAACCGCATTCATCAACTCGTTTGCTTCGCTCGGGAGTTTTTCGGGGCCGGTGATCTTTGGCTGGTTTATCCAGCAGTCATCCCTGTATGATGAGGTGTCCGGCCTGATCGTGCTTGGTGGAGCGCTGGTTCTCTGCTGTTGTCTCCTGCTGCTTTCAGTGAAAGGACAGGCCCACGGAGACCGGATATGAGCGGACACCATCGGCCGATCAGAAATCGCGGTATGCCTGCTTCCGGTCTTCACCATAAAGGATACGGATGAGCAGGGCCGTTTCATGAGCCGACCGGTGCCTGATGCGGTATCCCGGAATTCTTTTCTTTGACCGGGTCCCACGTCACGCCATGGACCTCCGCTTCTGCCGCTTCTTTTCCGGTGACGGGTACCCGCCATCCAATCGCTTCTGCCGGTCCTGCACCATGGCGGATCCGGCCTGCACCTCCCTCTGGCAGAAGGTGATCGATCTTTCGATGTCGAATGCCGGAGCTCCGGTCCCTCTTCCGGGGACCCGGGCCCTGCTTTCTCCTCACCTGAAGAACCCGCACTTCGTCCGGCTGAAGGTCAATTGCACCTGGAACCTTCCGAAGGAGGACTTCCTGCACTTCATCGCCACCGGGCATGCGGGGATGGGTCGGAAAGGGAGACGGGATGACCCCCGGGCGTCTCCCAGCATGACCCGGCAGGAGCCCTATGTCCAGGTGATCGTGGAGCTGCTCGGCGGGTGGGATCTCCCGGAGATCGTGGCGGTGAAGCGGGTGCAGGGTAGGACTCAACCGATCCTGGAATGAGCAGGGGTTCATCGGGGCACTCCTCACGGCAGGCCGGGACCTTTCCTGCCGTTATCCCGATAGTCATCACCCTCACGCATGCGATCCTCTGGCATGTACCGTTGATGATGCCTGATGTGATACGTTTTAAAAAACAGCGTGCCGTAAGGGGACCTCCGGATGGAAGTGCACCATGGTTCCTGCGAAAATTTCATGTGGGGGATGTGACGTATCGTAGTGTGGAGTGAAGGAAATGCCAGAAACACCTGAGCCCTCTGTGGCCAAAGTCGTCGAGTTGATCGGCAGTTCGCCGAAGGGGTGGGAAGATGCAGCAAAGAATGCCGTGAAAGAAGCGGCGAGAACGATCAGAAACATCAAGGGAGTCTACCTGAAGGAATGTACAGCAAAGGTGAAAGGTAACACCATCGTGGAATATCGTTCCGTTGTTAAAATTTCGTTTGTCGTGGACAGGGAAGGCTGAACTGTCCCCCTTTTCTCCGGGAGCGAGACACCGCTCACCTGACCCTCCGGACCCGGTCATCACTGCCATACGGAACGAGCTTTCGGAGAACGCCGACCCGGCCATCCAGGAGAGCACCCGGCGGTTCTTCAAAGAGGAGATCACCTGCTACGGCATGAAGACCGCGGCGGTAACCGCGATTGCCAAAAAGTACTGGGTGGAGGTCCGGTCCCGGGACAAGGAGGAGATCTTCTCGCTCTGCGAGGAGCTCTATCGTTCAGGGTACCTGGAAGAGTCCTTCATCGTCTCCACCTGGACCTATGCCCTTTCTCCGCGGTTCGAGCCCGGCGACCTGGTGGTGTTCGAGCGCTGGATCGACACCTGGATCACCAACTGGGCTGCCTGCGACGGCTTCTGCAACCATGCGGTGGGGGACTTCATCACCAAATACCCGGAACGGGTCGCGGATCTCAAGCGATGGGCGACCTCACCGAACCGGTGGATGCGCCGGGCGGCCTGTGTCTCGCTCATTGTACCGGCCAAACGGGGGGAGTTTCTCTCCGATGTTTTTGAACTTGCCGACCTGGTTCTGACCGATCCCGATGACATAGTGCAGAAGGGCTACGGGTGGCTGCTGAAGGAGGCGAGCCGGAAGCACACCGACGAGGTGTTCGCATATATCATGCGGAACAAGGCGGTGATGCCCCGGACGGCATTGCGGTACGCGATCGAGCTGATGGGAAAGGAGCTGAAGGCGGAGGCGATGAGGAGGGGGTAAGTGGGGGTCTTCCCCGGTATAGGAGCTCAAAGCCTCAGCATATCAAGAAGCAGAATATTGACTGTCTGTATGAGTCGTCCGGAGAGTTCCCCGATTTCTCCGACAACAAGACTTTTCTCAATCGTAGCGAGTTTGTCCACCCTGATCGATGAAGCGCATTTCAGGCCTGTCAGGAGATAATCGGGGTCGTCAGCCCCGATCACGACCATCCACGGGTCCTGGCGGTCGGGAATTCTCGAAGAAATGAAGGCGACGATGACATCATGGCTGCCCTCGTGCAGAACCAGTGCCGGCCGCAGTTTCACCGCAGTAAGATCGGTGAAGGGAAACGGGATGAGGACAATTCTCCCTTTCACTGGTATACAACCTTGCAATCACTGACGGTATAGATGTCCGGTTCTTCAGTAAGGAATGATGAGAGGCTCCGCTCAGAAATTCGCATCATCCCATAGAGTTCCCGCTCTTCCATGAGAATATCGAGCTTATGGCCGATTGCACGGATTTCTTTCTTGATCTCTTTCATCTCTTCCATGATCTCTGACATAGGCTCCTCTCTTTCCTGTCTCATGGCATTTTGCTCTCAATGATTATCAAGAGATCGGAGATTTCTGGTGCCCCCTTCCCGCCATAGCAGTGGTGAAGAACGATGGGGAAGTTACTCCTTCTGCAGTATAGACTGTATCACCAACCGGGCTGCCTGCGATGGGTTCTGCAACCATGCGGTGGGGGACTTCATCACGAAATACCCTGAGCGGGTCGCGGATCTCAAGCACTGGGCAACCTCACCGAACCGGTGGATGCGCCGGGCGGCCTGTGTCTCGCTCATTGTACCGGCCAAACGGGGGGAGTTTCTCTCCGTTGTTTTTGAACTCGCCGACCTGGTGCTGACCGATCCCGATGACATGGTGCAGAAGGGCTACGGGTGGCTGCTGAAGGAGGCGAGCCGGAAGCATACCGACGAGGTATTCGCGTATGTCATGCAGAACAAGGCGGTGATGCCCCGGACGGCGTTGCGGTACGCGATCGGGCTGATGGAAAAGGAGCTGAAGGCTGAGGCGATGAGGAGGGGGTGAGGACTTTGTGGATGTGGCCATTCCCCCACCCGCTGATCAGAAATCGCGGTATACCCGTTTCCGGTCCTCGATTTCGAGGACATGGATGATGAGAGCGGTGTCATGGATCGAAAGGATTGCCCGGTACTGGAGCCCGATGCGGAAGGAATACACCGGCTGTCCGGGATTCGTGCCCTTCAGTTTTTTGATATGAGCATACGGGTCTTCCCCGAGCCCGTGTAAAGCCCGGATGATCCGCTGGGCAATCTTCCGATCAAGCGTGTGCAGGTCTTTTCGTGCCCGGGCGGTGTATTCCAGCCGGTATTTCATTCAACACCAAACTCGGCCATGATCTCTTCTTCAGAGTGGAGCCGGCGGTGCCTGATATCCTCAAGGGCTTCCTCAAGCCCCTTGATCGCCTCATCGTTCAGGGGATCCTGATCAACCGCTGATGTCACCAGCCGCTCGATGACATCATTATAGGATTCCCTGGGGTGTCGTTTTAACGACTGGAGTTTCTCTTTCAGATCCTCCCTGATGTAAATGGTGGATGCGGCCTGCATAGTAATAGCTATAGGTATATGTTGATATCAATATGTCGACCATCGAAAAATCATCCTGCATCGCTGACCAATCCCGATGACATGGCGTGGCAATGATGCAAAGATTGTCAAAGGGTTTCCCTGCGATGTATTTTTTACAGGTACGGAGGGAGAATCTCCGACGCTGACGTATTCACCAGCAGGTCTGACATTCGTATTTCGAGAGAAAAACCGTGACCGGTCAGCCATTTCTGCCCCGTAATCCCCGACGCTCCCGCCACTACATACCTTCAATACGTCACACACCATTTATATAGCTAGAAGAAGTTGGTTTCGTGAAAAGTTCTGGAAGTACTACAAAATCGGGTAATCAAAATCAGAATGCAATAAATGAAGATGGTACACCAGTCGTTCGTGTACGGCTCCCTAAAAAATGGAACAGAGAGCAATTCGCCCTTGCCGAAATGATGCTGGGGGCATACCACATCCGTGTCAGGTGTGCTGACGGCATCACCCGCATGGGCAGGATCAAAGGAAAGATGAAGAAACGGGTCTGGATACGGGAAGGCGATACCTTAATCGTTACTCCCTGGAGTTTCCAGGATGCAAAGTGCGATATTATTTACCGGTACGTAAAACCACAAACGGACTGGTTACGAAGAAACCGCTTCATCACCTAAAAAAATCCATTTCTTTTTTTTTAAAATCCTGAAATGAAAGACCGATCCGGATGACATGGTGCAGAAGGGCTCCGGGTGGCTCTGAAGACTACGTATAAAACACTAAATATAGCACGTATGAGACTCGTCTCCCATAATCCGGATGTATCAGAGGTTCCTACGGCCAGTATACGGGATGTGGGGGGGTGGGTAATTACCCGTCAGGGGGAAGATCACCTCCCCGTTGCCCGGGGAACCGCTCAGGTCACCCGTGACAGGGTGCCGGTCGCCAGGTCGTAGTAGAGACCGTGGACCTGGATTCTTCCATCATCAACGGCCTCGCGGACCGAGGGGTACGACATCAGGTGCTCGATTTGGAGCCTCACATTTTCAAGCTCTATCTGGTGGCTGCGTTCCTTCAGTTCTTCGGGGGTTGCCGGCTTCTGGATACGGGCATCGACCCGTGTTTTGGCCTCACGAGCATCATTGAGCCAGAGCGGGATGTAGGGGTCGTCGAGATCCAAATCCAGTGCTTTCATGGCACCGCAATCGGAATGGCCGCAGACAACGATCTCCTTCACCCCCAGGTAATTGATGGAATACTCGATAACCGCCGCAAGGTTCCAATCATGGTTCGGCACAATATTGCCGACGTTCCGGGTAACAAACAGCTCACCGGGTGATGCATTCGTGATCCGTTCAGGATCTGCCCGCGAATCAGAGCACCCTATCCAGAGGACGCCAGGACTCTGTGACAGGGCCAGCCCCTGGTACCGACCGGGATCTGCAGCAAAGACATTCTCCCTGAATTCACGGTTCCCCGTGAGGAGCTTATCCACGAGCGGGCTTTCTGCCCCTGCGGGGGTCGGGAATCCGCTGGTTCCCGAAAGGACACCCATGGCCCCGGACGGGCCTGAGACAAATATATCCCACCCTGTCACGTTCCCGGCGGAATGAGTACCGGTGGCTGCATCCAGTCCTGCCGGTGCAGGTTCACTGGTAATCATCCCGGCCGAACCTGCCACCAGGGAGACGAGGATGAGCACCAGGAGAGAGAAGTTCGATCGCATACCCCAACGGGGGTACTGCCATCACATAAAAATTCCGGTCGGGAACAGGAATTCAACCGGTCTGATCCCGAAGGCGGCGATAGAAGAGAAGATGGAGAAGGGGTAACCGGTTATCTCCATCTACTGCTCCCACCCCCCGGCCCCTGTCGATGAGCGGCCGGACCCCGGTGATGCCGAAGGCACCACGCATTCCCCTTCCGGTATCCCGTCCCTGTTCCTTACGGGCTGCGGTTTTTCTCGTCTGGAGAGCTGCCGGGAGCCGGGTTCCCCCGGTCTATTTCACGCTTGAAAAGCACGGTGAAAAACGTCGCTGCCACGGCGGCAAGGACAATGCAGAAGGTCTTGTCGGTGACCTCCACCAGCAGGTTCATCACGACGAGGGCAGCCTGCGGATTTCCCAGGTATCCCAGGATACGCTCGTAGACCGCGAGGGTCCCGGAATACAGGGGGATGTCGAATACCATGTCAAGGACAACCGTGAGGATTGTATTTGCCACGCCGGTGAGGACTCCTGCGGCGATCAGCCGTTCCGGCCGCCGCAGGTCCACCCAACCCTTCTTCCAGAACCACCAGGTAAGGGCAGCCACCAGCAGGCTGCTCCCGGCAAAGACCAGCGACGAGGTCTCCCAGATGGTCCCGGCCATGATCAGGTTGTAAAGGATTCCGGCGAGCGCCCCGACCGGGAATCCGGCCATGATCACCGCAAATGAGGTCCCCCAGGTGTCCAGGAAGAGGGGGATTCCCGCGGCCATGGTCACCACGGAGGAGGCCATGTTCAGCATCACCGCGATGGCGAGGATGGTCAGGGGGCCTCCGGTGGAGAGGAGCGGGACCTGGAACCTCCGGATGGATCCCGTCCCCTCTTCTCTCCACTCCTCCCGGGGATGGGAGACCCGGGAACTGTAGTGGGCGCTGACCAGGAACCCGATCAGCACCGCCAGGTAGAAGACCCCTGTCAGCAGTTCCAGGGTCACCAGGGAACGGGCGACCGGTGAGACCGCGACAATATCCCCGAATCCCGAAGTGGAGAGGGCAACGAATGAGAAATAGAACAGGGATTCCGGGTCGGCAGCCCCTGCATTGACCTGGAACGAGTGGGGGCTGGTGGTTTCGAGCATCAGGTACAGCAGCCCGTAGGCAAGCCCGATCATCATGTACACCATGACTGCCCGGAAGAGCTCGATGAGGGTCACCTCCCGGGCGGTGACGATCTTCCGGAGCACGGTGAAGAGGATGAATACCAGGAAGACGGCGAGCGATATGAGCAGGGCGATGAAGATCTCGCTGGAGGGGAGGAACAGATAGGTCCAGGCGCAGAGGAGCGTGGGGATGGCGAGGAGAAACCCGACCGCGACCCGGGACGGGGTATCGCTGACCGAGTAGAGGGCTGAGATGAGGAAGGCGGTGATCAGGGTGACCAGGAGCAGGGTCCCGAACCGGGTATCATCCAGGTAGGGTACGGCGAGGATGATGGCGATCAGCCAGATGAGCGTAATGAAATCGCGGTTCCGCCGGATCATGGCTGTGACATAGTCGAGCATCGGACATATCTCCCCGCGTAGGCTGGAGAGTAGGTCACCGGTGGTGGTGATAGAGTTATCCCTCAGATGGGGGAGGAGGGGCCGGGGGTGATACCAAAGTTTGCTGTGGCATAGATCATCTTTGCCGCTTCTTCCCCGGCAACCTTCACCATGTTAGCCTTGAAGGTGTCGGGCACCGGCCCGGATGTGGCGATGGTATGGGCCTTCAGGTAGACCCGGATCCCCTTCCAGTCCATGATGGGTGCTCCCGCTCCATCCGGGTACATTCGCCGGACCGGTGGTTGCGGCGGGCGTCATACAGTCTTGCTCGTCTCATCGGCCAAACACGGAGTTTGCCGTCGGAGCATTTGAGATTACCGGAACCATTAGAATTTCTTATAACCTTCCGCCGGCAATATTCCACCCATGGACCCGCCAGGCATTCGTGAACCGTTGCTCCTGCACAAGGTCTGGTGGAGGATCCTCCCGTTCGTTTTCATCCTCTTTATTATCAACATGCTCGACCGGGTCAATATCGGGTATGCGGCGCTCGAGATGAATGCCGATCTCGGTATCGATCCTCCGATGTTCGGGCTTATCGCCGGGGTTTTTTTCATCGGGTATTTCCTGTTTGAGATCCCGAGCAACCAGATCCTTGCCCGGGTCGGGGCCCGGGTCTGGCTTGGCCGGATCATGGTCACCTGGGGGATCGTCGTTTCTGCCATGGCCTTTGTACAGACGCCGGTCCAGCTGGGAATCCTCCGGTTTCTTCTCGGTGTTGCGGAAGCGGGCTTTTTTCCGGGGATCATCC
>Ga0209269_1000618_pt1 | contig 30298 bp, 21 predicted proteins | sample MTBAKMMethaMetaG_FD_187455 | JGI IMG/M metagenome (GOLD analysis project Ga0209269, IMG submission 187455) | Enrichment culture microbial communities from Arthur Kill intertidal strait, New Jersey, USA, that are MTBE-degrading - MTBE-AKM (Arthur... | ecosystem: Environmental > Aquatic > Marine >... | reverse complement strand
CGTTCCCTGTCAGTGCCGCGAGATTCCCCGGCAGCATGGGAAAGGAAGATATGAGCAGTTGGTTGAGGATGATAACATATTCGCCCCTGAGAAGGAGTGATAATCTTAATGATACTGCAAGATAAATCTTTTCTGATTATCACTAATCCTCTGCAGGGAACTTGTCATGGTTCACAGGTAACTGGTCGTATGTGTTTTTGTCATTCCGACCTCAGGGAGAAATCTCCTCACGATACGGAACGAGATTTTCTCACATCCCTTCAAAATGACGCGGTGTCCGGGGGCGTGCTGTCATTTCGACCGCAGGGAGAAATCTCCTTGCGATGTGGAATGAAATTTTTACACATCCATCCGAAATGGCAGCCTTTTTTCAAGTACCAGCAATAAATTTGCTAAGGATTGGTGGTAATCATATTTACTAATTGTGGGGACTTCAGTGCGATGTTGCCTTTCTCTTCCAATTCATTTGCATTATGCTGGCAATGAAATATCATATATTTAATCTGAGGTTATCAATGGTTTTTCCGTTCCGCATTTTCCCGTTCCTGGTTGTTATTTTCCTGCCGATGTTATTCGCCTGCAGCGACGCCGAGATGAAAAAGGGCGAGCATTTTGACAGGGGCATGAATTATGTCCAGCAGGAGAAGTACAATGAAGCGATTATAGAGTTTCGCAATGTAGTGCAGTTGGATCCAGGTCATGCCGAGGCGCGATACCAGTTGGGGCTTGCCTACATCGAAACGGGAGACCTCCGGAGGGCCTTTCAGGAAATCAGGGAGGCAGCCAGGCTTGATCCTTTGAATTATGACGCCCAGTTAAAAACCGCTGAGTTTTTTTATCTTGATGAGAATCTTGAAGACAGCCTGGCTTATGTAGACAAAATTCTTGAGCAACAGCCTGAACATCCTGATGCCCTTGCTCTTCTGGGCAACATTGAACTGCAAAAAGGCAATCTCGAGGAAGCGGAAAAGATTGTCAATCGCGCCATAGCCGGTCAGCCGGGCAGGGATTCCCTTTACACTCTCCTGGCCAGGATTTATTCAGCCCGGCAGATGAACAGGGAGGCAGAACAGGCGTTGATCAAAGCCGTTGAACTTAATCCCGGAAATCTATTAACCCGTCAACTTCTCACCACTTTTTATTTCAGCCGGAAAGAGAATGAAAAAGCGTTGAAAAATCTTCTCGATACGGCCGACTCTTTTCCTGCCGATCCGGAACCTCTCCTGGATCTCACCTCTTATTACCTTCGCGTACAGGAGAAGGAGAAAGCGGAGCAGACTTTGCGCAAAGCCATTTCCCTGGGTCCGGAAAACGAACAGGTGTATCTCATGGCTGCGGACTTTTACAAGCAGCAGAGAGAATTTGCAAAGGCAGAGGAGCTGCTGCTCAAGATTCTTGAGTTGAGCAGCGACAGCCAGGAAATTAAAGGGCAGCTTGCCGATTTGTATTTTGAACAGAAGGAATACGCCAAGGCGGAGAAACTGGTGGAAGAGTTACTCCAGAGCGACACCAATCAGCCGCAGGCCAAACTGGTCAGGGCCAGGCTCATCATGAAAGACGGCAATAATAACGAAGCTGTCGCGCTCCTGGATCAGTTGGTGCGTGACTACCCAAGGTGGGGTGCAGCATATTTTCAACTCGCCCTGGCCCATCTCAATATCGGCAACCTGGAACTTTCGCAAAGTTTTGCCGACAAGGCGGTACGGTACGGCGGTGGAGACTCAATGGCCCACGCACTTCTGGCCCACCACCATCTTCGCAAGCGGGACTTCAACAAGGCGCGGCAGGAGTCGCTGTCGGCCCTGGCCAATGATTCCGGTAATGTCCAGGCCGCGGTTATTCTCGGCCAGAGCTATCTCTATGGTCAAGATACGGACAAGGCCTTGGAAGTGTTTGAAAAGATGCATACCCTTCTGCCGGAAAACATTGAGGTCTCCTATAATCTGGCCCTCACCAGGATTATGCGTGGAGAAAGTGCCGAAGCAGAGGCTCTGCTGGAAAATATTCTTTCCCTGGAGCCTGATTATTCGCCGGCCCTGGCTCAACTTGCCGATCTGTACATGCGCGCCAGCCAAAGAGAAGCAGCGGTAAACCGGGTGCGCAGGCAGATTGAAAGCGCACCGGAGGTTCCGCAAAACCTGATTCTGCTTGCCGGCCTGTTGCGTGAACAACGGTCATATGACGAGGCCGTTGAGATACTGCATCAGGTTCGGCAGCTCGCTCCGGAAGATCCTCGTTCCTATTTTATGCTGGCCGAAATATGGAAAAATGAAGGGAAACTGGAAAGCGCAATTGCAGAGTATGAACATATACTCTCGCAGGATCCTGATTCAATCGAAGGGCTCATGGAGCTGGGCGTACTGCTGGAACAATCGGGGAGGTTGGATGAAGCAAAGAATGCCTACATTCGAGTACTTGGCCTGCAGCCTCAATTTGCAGCGGCTGCCAACAATCTTGCCTGGCTCATCACACGGGAGAAGAAACCCGATCTTGGCGAGGCCTTGCGCCTGGCCCAATCAGCCAGGGAGAGCCAGTCAAGAAATCCTTTTATCAATGACACGCTGGGATATGTCTTTTACCTGCGGAAAGCGTATGATCTGGCAACTGTCCAGTTCAGGAATGCACTTGCCGCTGCGCCCCATGTTCCGACAATCCGTTATCACCTTGCCCTGTCCCTGAAAGCCCAGGGCGCTGATACGGAAGCCATGCAGGAGTTAGTCCACAGCATTGGACAGTCTGGTGATTTCCCTGAACGCGAGGAAGCGGAAAAACTGCTCCAGAAGTGGCGGCAAAACTCGTAACCTCGCAGGCGGGAAGTTCCTTCCCGCCGGTCAAAATGGATTCCCTGACCTTAAATAAGAAATGGAGGGGCCGGGCTTAATGTCACCGCTGGGCTGAGATCCGATGGGAAAGACCTATGTAATCGGTGATATTCATGGTTGTTACCGATCGCTTGATGAACTGTTGCAATACATACCGGGCCCGGACAATACGGTCATATTTTTAGGAGATTATATTGACAGGGGGCCTGACTCGAAAAGAGTGGTATCGCGCCTTATTCGATTGAAGAAGGAATTTGACAGGATCATTACCCTTCAAGGCAACCATGAAGCAATGTTTCTACGATATCTGCACGGATTCGACCAGCAACTATTCCTGCGCAACGGAGGGCTCCGGACACTGGAAAGCTACGGAATTGACCCTCTGGAAAAAAACAACGATCCTCGTGCCGCGCTTCCGGAAGAACACCTGGCATTTTTCAATGATCTGCTTCTGCACTGGGAAGACGATACGCATATCTATGTTCACGCGGGACTGGAGCCCGGTGTGCATCTCGCCCTGCAGTCCCCCGAATGGTGTCTCTGGGCGGGAGAGGCATTTGTTTCCTCCACCTATGATTTCGGGAAAAGGGTGATATTCGGCCATACGGCATTTCATGATCCGTATGTGCGCCCGGAAAAAATAGGTATCGATACCGGGGCGGTGTACAGCGGCCGGCTGACCTGCCTGGTCCTCCCCGATGAACAATTTCTCAGTGTTCCCGGTTTGGAAAATGTGCCAGGTTATTGATTTCTGATAAATTTAATATGATTCAAGGCTGAGAGTGCAAAAAACCTGATGGCTACTCATTCTCAGCAAATTTATAGCAAGCGATAGAACTGTGAGAAATCTCCTTACGCCGAGGATGTGAGATTTCTCCCTGCGGTCGAAATGACAAAGGGCCGGGTTGAAAGGACAAAGCAAATAAAATCAGTATTTTGTAAATAGCGACGAATTTCCAGCTGAGGTTTGGTGGTAAACAGCTAATAGAATGTGATTATCACCAATCCTCAGCAAATTTATTGCAGTCAGGAAAATGCTGTCATTTCGAACGGATGTGAGAAATCTCCTTGCGCTGGAGACCTGAGATTTCTCACTGCTTTCGGAATGACAAAAACATTTTAAATCAGTCGGTTACGAATCCTGTCAAATTCGCAGCTGAGAATTGGTGGTAATCAGATAAAGAAAAACCCTGGCAGAACGCCAGGGTTTTTTATCTCCGGAGGAAAGATTTCGAAAATATCAGTTTTTCAGCTTTCGTCGGCCCAGCCCGGCGAGTCCAATCAAGCCGGCGCCAAAAAGCAGCAAAGTTGCCGGTTCGGGCACAGGACTTGGATTTCCGCCGGAATCGGGAGAAGTCGGACGGCCTTTTGCCCATCCCCATCCGTGGCCATGACGAGCCCGATTCTTATACCAATTCGGTGCCCATCCCATGGATGCAAAGGTGGAATTGCTGTAATCGGCAATTTCAGGGCTGAAGACCTGGAGATCAACTCCCGAACTGTTCAACTCACCCATTGTGAAGTTGACAGACAGAGAATCGCTCCCCTCTCCCTTCGTCACACCATAGCCGGAGTCAACGATGGGAAGTGCAAAGGCAGAGGCAGCGACCCCCAACACCAAGACGGCACTGATAGCTAAAATTTTCTTCATCTCTTCCTCCAGGAGTTAACGTGAATAATCTTTCCTGCCTATGAAATGCAAAATGAATGCCTGTTAGCAATTTATATAAAACCAATTATTGGATATTGATCTTCAACATTCAACATCTTGTTATTATGTGTTATTTTCGTTGGGGAAGGAAGAAGTTTGTCCCGCGTCAAAAGAGCAACTCCTTTTAAGATAAATGACAAAAGCGAGTCAAATTTGATTGGTTTTCCAACTAGTGAAAAATGATTTCATGAAAACGGAAAAGGAGGTAGTTGCCAGGGAAAGTAATACCTACTGATATCATGGGATAATTTAAACAAATACGACGGCACGAAGAGGATTTTTCCGGAAATCAGGAAAAGCGGTCCGGGTGTGATGGGGAAGTTGGCAGTCGGCAGTTAGCAGTCGGCAGCATGCAAGAAATCAGAAGCCAGTGTAGGTTGGGGTGAACCTGAGAACCCCAACAATTCTCAACGGTTGCGTTGGGCTTCGCGAGCTCAGCCCAACCTACGGGACTTTCGGGTTCTGCCGCTGATCGAAGTCGGAATCGCTATCGGGATAGAAATCCGAACTGACCTCGCAACGAATCCAAAGAGGATGAAACGGCATAAAAAGGGAAAACGCGTCAGAACTTTGTCAATTATCAAGGGACTCGATGATTTCTATTTCCACGCGGCGGTTTGCGTTGCGGCCGTCAGTCGTTTCGTTGGAGGCAATGGGATCTTGCGAACCCAATCCCTGGACCCGGATCCTTGATTCAGCCAGGCCTCTGCCCATCAGGTAACTTTTCACCGTGTTGGCCCTGAATTCGGAGAGTTTTACATTGTACTGCTCGTGCCCCAGGGAATCGGAATACCCTGTAATCAGGATGTTGAGCCGGGGATGGTGCAGGAGGCTTTCCGCCAGACTGTTCAATTCCGCCAGGGAGGTGTCCGCTGGATTAATGGAATCCTTGGGAAAATATATAATGCTTTTCTCTGCCGGAGGCTGGGTCCGGTAATCGGCTGAACCGTTTGTTTCTGCGGTGGCTGTACGGGACGTTCCGCCCAGTTCCCGTAGGGTACTTCCATCCTGCCCATTGTTTATTTTTTCAGTGGCGGAGGCCTGGACGGTCCCGCTTTTTTCCGCTTGCGGCAAGGTCAGGCGGACTGGTTCTGATTTTTTCCCCTCATCCTCTCCCGGTGCCGGGTCGGTTGTTGACGGTCCTGGCTCTCCGGCATATTTCATGAGCATATTGGTGAGCAGGGACTGGTCGTCATTTTTTGACAAATCGGTGTAGGTGAAGGCGATCCCGATGAGAAGAACAGCAAGGATCAGCATCAGGCGGATATTGAACCTGCCGGGCTGTTTTTGCCGACTCCCCGGGAGGTGAGCAGTATCATCAGTCGCCACGGCCTGTTGACTCTTCTTCTCTTCCCGTTCCGGGAAAACGCCGGGTCCCTTGTTTTGCGCCTGTCCCAGGGCATGCTTCCCCAGCGGCAGTCCGGATTCGGGTATGCGGAGCTCCTCCCTGCATTCCCGGACGATTTCCGTGGTTATGGTTGCCGCGTCCTCCACGAAGCCGGTGAGCAGGCACCTGTCGCAGATGACGTTGATCAGGCGGGGATAGCCCCGTGAGAAAGAGAAAATTTCCTGAACGGCTCCGGGGGTGAATATTTCTTTCCGCGGGGCAGGGGGTTCAGGGGCATCCTTGTCATTTTCGTCGGTTTCGATCTCCTGATCGTGTTGGGGAGCGGACTTCTTTTCCGGCAAACCGGCGACTTCCAGGCGGTGTTCAATGTAGCTGCCCGTTTCCGACTCGGTCAGGGCCGGAATGGTGTAATTGACTGTTATTCTCTGGCGGATGGCCCTGTTTTCGGGCCGGAGGAGAATGTCGTTGAATTCAATCTGGCCGACGAAAAAAATGTTGAGCAGTTTGCAATCATGGCGCTCGATATTCGACAGCAGCCGGACTTCCTCCAGCAGTTCCGGGGTGATGCGCTGGGATTCGTCGATGATGAGCAGAACTGTTCGGCCGGCGGCATGGGCCGCGACCAGAAACTTTTCAAAATGGATGAGAAAGGAGCCTTTGCGGTCGAATTCCCTGCCCATTTTGAAAGCATGGGCGATATAGTTGAAGAAATCGAGGGGCTCGAGATTGGGGTCCCGGATGACGGCGACAAGGATATCCTCCCCCAAAGTGTTCAGCAGGGCATTGACCAGAGTGGTCTTTCCGGTCCCGACATCGCCGGTGAGAAGGAGGAATCCTTTTTTGCCCAGCACGCCGTACTTGAGCGTTGCCAGCCCTTCTTCATGTTTCGGCCCCAGCCAGAGAAATTTCGGGTCCGTGCTGATCTGAAAGGGGTTTTCGCGAAGATTATAAAAGGAAAGGTACATGGGGGCGCGTTGTTATATGCAGTGTGCCGGCTGTAAAGTTTGTTGTTGGAGCCTGGGACCCGAAGTTGCGGGAACACGATGGCCTGGCTCTCCGGGCAAAATCTGAACCCTTCGGGATCGAAATCGCAGTCCAGGTAACTATATCATTTTTTCCTCACCTTTGCATATGCATTGCAACAATCCGGCCCGTTGTGAAAAAAACAGTGTCTGCATCGTCCCTCCGGCGAGAGGGAGAGCAGGCGTGGAGATTTCTCCCTTCGGTCGAAATGACTGAAAATCGATGGCAACCGTGTCATTTCGAACGGATGTGAGAAATCTCATTCCGCATCGCGAGGAGATTTCTCCCTGCGGTCGAAATGACAGCACGCCCAGCCGCTGTGTCATTTCGAACGGATGTGAGTATATTCGATAAGTTTTGCCAACAGCATTAAAACTGGCAGAGCACAGAGATTATTTACTTTTGCAACACTGAACCGTTGGTTGCGAATGTTTTTTCGAAACCAACAAATTTCCTTCCACACCGCGAGGAGATTTCTCCCTGTGGTCGAAATGACATGAGCGCGATCGAAACAGCGGTTTGTCAGCGGGGCAGGTGGATCGTCTTGTCGGGCGGCAGGTCGCGGTTGGGGCGATACAGAAGGATTGTTCTGCCGATGAGCTGGACCAGATGGGAACCGGTTTGCGCGGCGATCATGTCTGCCGCCTCTTTTTTTTCCAGGGGGCAGTTCTGGCCCAGCTTGACCTTGATCAGTTCATGGGCCCGCAGGCTGTCATCGCATGACTGCAGGACATTTTCCGCCAGGCCGTCCCGGCCGACAAGCAGGCACTGGTCAAGGTGATGTCCAAGGCCGCGGAGATATTTTTTCTGTCTCCCCGTCAGGGACGGGGCGGGATTTTTCTTTTTCATGGATCAACTGAACAGGGTCGAGAATATTTTGTAGCCGCCGATCCAGGTGCCGATGGATGATCCCAGGCCGGTGAGCAGGAAAACCATGAATATGCGCAGCAGCTTATTGGACCACCAGCCCCTGAAAGAGGCAATGTCGGTGCTGACGGACTCAAATTCCCGCACCACCGGCGGTGCGGCCATTACCTGGACAAAGGCGGTGACATAACCGGCGCCGATTACCGGGGTCAGGCTGGTTATCGGTGCCGCCGCAAAGGCCGACACGATTGTTGCCGGATGGGCAAAGGCTATCATGGCCCCGATGGCCGAGGGTATGCCGTTGGCCAGTATCCAGTATGCGACGTTGGCCCCTGCGGCTCCTGCTCCTTCCCTGATGCCGATCAGGAAGAGGGACAGGATGATCAGCACCGGTATGGCCCAGCCCACGGTTTTCCATGACTTGTTGACCGGCGGTATCGTATTTATCTCGTCAAGCCGATCCCTGTTGTTCTCGGAGATGACCCTGAGGATTCCCTCCATGTGGCCGGCCCCGACCACCGCCACCAGTCTGCTGCCCGGAGATTTTTTTATCATCTCCGCCATGTAGATGTCCCGCTCGTCAATGAGGACCCGCTTGGTGTCGGGAATCACCGCCCCTATTTCGCTCATCAGTTCGGACAGAACGTCTTTACGCCGCAATTCGGCAAGTTTCTCCTCGTCAATCTCCGTCCGGTCAAAGAGACTGGTGATGATGGAGGCCAGCAGATACATTTTTTTCCACAGCGAAGTCGCATGCCAGGCGCGGCGCAGGGTGACCCGGACATCGCGGTCGCAAAGAATCATTGCGCTCCCGGTTTTTTCCGCGGTCCTGGCCGCGGTCAGCAGTTCGGTGCCGGGCATGATGCCCAGTTGACCCCCGAGTTTTTTCTGGTAGGAAGCAAGGATCAGATTGACCAGCAGGGTCGAGAGCTGCTTGTCGCGGATGATCTGCTTGAGGTCGAGATTATCCCATTGTTGTTTTCGGGACAGGGCGAGGTACCGTTTCTCATCCAGCTCTATGCAGACCGTATCCGGCTTTTCCTGTTCAATCACCTCCCTGACCAGGTCGGTTGATTGGTGGGAAATATGGGCGGTGCCGACCAGAAGGACGGTTTTGTCCTTCAGGTTGATCACTGCCACATCTTCAGGATATTCTTTCGAGGGAAAAGGGATTGCCGTCATATATATTTCATCTTGCGGGGCCTGAATTCGCCGGCGCGTATGATTCGAGGTTTAGGGTTTTGAAGCCGGACACATTTTCGCAGGTTGGGCTGAGCCTCGCGAAGCCCAACGCAAACGGTGGGAATTGTTGGGGTTCGTGAAACTCACCCCAACCTACGCCTTTTTCGGCGCAACCACCAAACTTTTTCCACCAACAAGCCGCCAGGCTTCAAACTTCAAACTGCCAACTGCCGACTGCCAACTGCCGGCGATGTAAACGATGGAAATGTTGGGGTTCGCAAGCTCACCACCAACCTACGCCCTTTTCCAGGGCAACCACCAGACTTTTTTCACCACAAGCCGCCAGGCTTCAAACTTCAAGCTGCCAACTGCCGACTGCCAACTCCCTGCTGCCGACTGCCAACTGCCGACTGCAAACTTCGTTTCCATAATACGCATGAAACCTTCAGGAGTAAAGAGGGGGCCGGAAAGAAAATCAGGCGGACAGGGGGGTGGGGGCAATGGCGTCAGGTTGTGCGGTCCGTCCCTTCCCATTGGGCGGCGCGGGCGACTATCTGGCGGGCAAGATCGGCAAAGACCAGGTTGTGCAGGGGGGCGACCGAGTACCAGTATATCCTTCCCCAGACGCCCCGGGGATTGAAATGGGCGGTCTGGATGAGCCTGTCCGGATGGATTTCAAATTCCAGCCAGGCTTTGCCCGGAACTTTCATCTGGGCAAGGAGCAGCAGCCTTCTGCCGGGCTGTAGGTCGGCGACTTTCCAGAAGTCAAGGGCATCGCCGATTCGCAGGTCCCTGGAGGTCCTTTTGCCGCGTGACAGTCCGTAGCCGCCGAAAAGCTTGTCCAGAAAACCGCGGAGCCGCCAGAGGAAATGATAGGTAAACCAGCCCTGCCCGCCGCCGATGGAACAGGCGGACCGGAACACCGATTCCGGGGAAACTCCGCTGAGCGGCACGGTGCGGCGGTCACGCAGGATGGCGTCGGCAGGGTTGTCCATCCCGTAGACGTCGCAGGTTCTGCCGGCACTGCTGTCGCACCAGCGGCTGATGACCTGGTCCTGCTCCATTTCCCGGAGGGCGAGTTCAACGGCCTGCCGGTAGTTCATCGGCCGGATGGCGGGGAAATATGTGCCGGCATTGTCGTTCAGGACCAGCGTTTCTGATTTCAGCCCCTCGACCAGCGCTGAAGCGACACCATACGGCACCCGGGTAAACACAAGCAGCCAGTAGGAAGAAAGTTTGGGGCTCAGGACAGGGACGGGAAAGAGATACCGCTTGAGGCCCATGACGCGCCCCGTTTCAAGCATCATGGTCCTGAAGTCAAGGGGGGCTGCGCCGATATCAACCACGAGGTTGTCAGAGGTGGAAAGATCAATGGCCGCGGTCAGGTAGGAGACGACATCCTGGATGCCGATGGGCTGGGTCCGGGTTTTGACCCAGGTCGGCGTAATCATGACCGGCAGCTTCTGAACAAGGTTGCTGATTATCTCAAAACTTGCGCTGCCGGCGCCGATGACGATGCCGGCCCGGAAATGAATGGTCTGGATTTCCGGACGGGCACTCAGGATCCGGCCGGTTTCCATCCGGCTCAGCAGATGCCTGCTTGCCGTCTCCGCATCCCCCAGTCCGCCGAGATAGATGATCCTTTTGACGCCGGCTTCTATGCAGGCATCCCGGAAATTTTCCGCGCTCTGCTTGTCAAGCAGGTGAAAATCGCTGCCCGCCCCCATGGAGTGGATGAGGTAATAGGCGGTATCCATGCCGTTTACGGCTTTGGATAAAGCGGTGCGGTCAAAGGTGTCGCCTTCAACCGTTTCCACCCGGCCTGTCAATTCGGGCCTGACTTTTCGCATGTTGCGCACAAGCAGGCGAAGGGACAGGTCTGAACGGGTCAGTAGATTTTCCACCAGTCTCCTGCCGATATAGCCGGTTGAACCGGTGACGAGGATTTTTTTCATCTATTTTGTGCTTGCCTGAGCAGGGGAAGGTGAGAGGAGCAGTCTTTGTTTATAAACGAGAATAAGCAGGTTCGACAGGGTTGTCCAGCGGATAGTTGGAAGGGGTGCGCGGGTGACGAGGCGAAATGACGGGCAGCCGGTCGATGGAGTAATCAACTCCTTCGGGCTGAAGAGCGCCCCATGGGCTATGTATGCCGCCGGTCGTCAACGGCTGTGCAGAGGGAAGCAGAACATTCGGTGCCGGCAGTCCCCGCGTATAGGACGCGACGGCAAAAGGAAAGCAGGAAGCAGGGAGGGCAACCCTCCGGCTTTACGCCTTCCTGATGACCAGTTGGACACCGGGATGGATCAGGTTCGACTTCAGCTTATTCCACTGTTTGATCTGGTTCAGGGATACCTTGAATTTCTGGGCTATGGACCAGAGTGTATCGCCGTTTTTGACTCGATAGTAGGTTACGGCCTCCTTGGCCTTGGCGGCGGCCGGCGCCCGTTTTTTGGCGCTGGGAGGCAGGGTCGGCAGGGAGAACTGGTCGGCGGCCGCAATCTGGACAGGCTGGTTGCCATGCTCCAGATACAGGGCCAGATGCTGCCCGGCAGAGATTTTATGCACGCTGGGAAGATTGTTCCACTGCATGATTATCTCCGGCTCGACATTATATTGCCGGGCAATTTTGGAAAGGGTTTCGCCCTTTTTGACTTCGTGCAGGAAAAGCTCCCCGCCGCTCTCGGCCGAGGCAAAACGGCTGGCGGCTGTTTCGCCTTCCTTGAGGAGGACATACTTGGTGGCCTGGTAGGGAATGCGCAGACGCTGTCCGGCAAGGAGCTTGGCGCTGTGCAGGTTGTTGGCCTTGAGGAGTGTGGTCTTGCTGATGTTATACTTCTTGCTGATGGCGGTCAGGGTGTCCCCCCTTTTCACCACATGGGTCTTGTAATCGGTGGAAACAACGGGATGCAGCCGTTTCAGGTTGGCGGCAACGAGTTTGTAGCTGCCGCGGGGGATTTTCATGTCGTAGCCCGAATCGCCGGGCGGAGTGTAATCCTTGAGCAGTTCGTTGTTGAGGGCACGGATGGTTTTGATGTCCTGTCTGCCGGCGGTCGCCACCGCATTGAGATCGGTCATCGGCGGCACCTGGACAACATCGTATTTGGCCGGCTCCTGGTATTCTATATTGGTGAACCCGTACTTTTCCGGTTCCTTGGCGATGAGGATAGCGGCGATGAGCTTCGGGACGTACCGCTTGGTTTCCAGGGCCAGGTAATTCTTGCTTGCCAGCACCCAGAAGTCATCGGTGTTGTATTTTTTCACGCCGCGGCCGATCTTTCCCTCTCCCGCATTGTAGGCGGCCACGGCCAGATACCAGGAGCCGAATTCCTTGTAGAGAAAGGTGAGGTAGTCAATGGCGGCCAGGGTGGCCTTTTCCGGTTCGCGCCGCTCATCGACCCACGAGTCGATGCGCAGGCCGTAGTTCTTGCCGGTGGAGCTGATGAATTGCCAGAGGCCGGCGGCGTGCGACTTGGAATAGGCGGAAGGATTGTATCCGGATTCGATCATGGCCAGGTAGGCCAGATCCTGAGGCAGCCCGGCTTCCTTGAGTTGGGCCTTGATGTACGGGAGGTATTTGGTTGAACGGGCGAGCCACCGTTCAAAGTAAGAACGTTGTTTGGTCTGGAACAGGTTCAGGTAGAATTCGACCTGTTTGTTCATGGTGATGGGGAAGTCATAGGTGACTTCCTCGGGCTCGGATGCTGCCTGAACCTGCTTCTGAGAAGCTGTTTCCTCCCACCCGCCGATCTTGTCAAGCTCTTTGAGTTCTTCTTCCAGGACGACCTCGGGTTCATTCTGGGTGTACTGGATGACCACCTGGCCCCTGTCAAAGTTGATGTTGGCGAACAGTTCATCCTGCAGGGGTACATAAACCGTTTCCATGACAGGCGCGCACCCGGACAGGGCCGCAAACAGGAAGGTCATGGACAGCACGACCGATATAAATGATTCTCTTGCTTTCATAAATATGATATATTGCCTGAGGTTGTTGGTTGCAAATATCTGATATTATGAAAAAAATTTTCTACTTATCCGCCGGCCGGCCGGGGCAAGAGAAAATACGATTTTTTTTCAATATCTTATGATAACTACCATTAAATCTGGATTTTTATCAAGAAAAAAAGTAAGAAATGAGCGTCTTGAGGAAAACAGCTCTTTTTTTCAATAAAAACCATATTTTTCAATTATCCGACAGATTCTTTGTCCGATGCTGCGCTTTATCCGAAAACTGTTCGTTTTTTTCCTTCTGATCATATTGCTCGGAATCATCGGCAGCGGCGCGGTTTTGTACTGGCTGGTCGCCGTTGAGCCCGGTGCTGAAATCCAGCCGGAGAATATAGCGAAGATCCTCGGCCGGGAAAGCCCCGTTTATTACAGTAACGGGACCGGGAAAATCGGAGTGCTGTTTCAGGATGCCCATCGGCAGTATATTTCCTATCCTCAAATCCCCCGGGCATTCGTCAATGCCATTATTGCCGCCGAGGACAGCCGGTTTTTCAAGCATTTCGGCATTGACCTGCCCGGCGTCACCCGGGCCATGATTGTTAATATCAGGGCAGGGCGGATTGTCCAGGGCGGCAGCACCATCACTCAGCAGACGGCGAAAAATATCTTCAAACGGGATTCGCGCACCTGGAGGGCCAAGTTCAAGGAGATGCTCTATGCCCTGCGGCTCGAATATCATTATCCGAAGGAGAAAATTCTTGAGTTTTATGTCAACCAGTTCTTTGTCAGCGGCAACGGCCATGGGCTTGGAGTCGCGGCCCGCTATTACTTTGACAAGGACGTCCAGGATCTGACCCTGCTGGAAAATGCCTTTATCGCGGGCAGCGTGAAACGGCCGAATTATTATAATCCGTTTACCAAACTCACCGAGGAGGCGGCTGAAAAGGCGCGGCAGAGGGCAAGGGAACGGGCCCTTTACGTCCTGGGTCATATGCAGCGCCTGGAACTGATAACCCGGGCGGAGTTCAACGAAGCCGTCAGCAGCGATATCGAGTTCAATCAGGGCAGGATGTCCTTTGCCCTCAACAGCCTCATGGATCATGTCCGGGCGGAGCTCAGTTCGCCGAATGTTGTCGCCGCCCTCGAGAAATACGGCATCAGCAACGTCTCCACCTCCGGGGTGCAGATTTTCACCACCGTTGAAAAAGATATCCAGGACAGCACCCTGTATGCCTTGCGCAAGGAACTCTCCGTGCTTGATGTCCACCTGCGCGGGTATGACAGGGAGACGGTCCAAAAGGAATATGCCGACCTTGATTATCCGGGCGATTCGTTCCCTGAGCCGCAAGCCTTCCTTTTTGGGCAAATAGAGAGCATTGAGAAGGATGTGACGGGGGCCCCCCTGATCAGGGTGCGGTTCGACGCGGTCCGGGTGGAGGGGATAATTCCGCGTCAGGGGTTGGACTCCCTGCTCACCGCTTTTGCCCGGTTTAAAAAGAACCGCTGGAGCGAAGCGGATAAAAATGACCTGGCGCAACTGCTGGGGCAATTGCAGGCAGGTGACAGGGTCTATGTCAGCGTCCGGCGGGTGGAAGACAACGGCGACGTTATCCTGGACCTGGAGCGCTACCCCGACCTCCAGGGCGGAGCGCTGGTCATGCGGCGGGGCGCCGTGGCGGCCATGGCGGGCGGGATGGAAAACCGTTTTTTCAACCGGGCGGTGAATGCCAGGCGGGCGATGGGGTCGACCTTCAAGCCGTTTCTTTTTGCCGCGGCCATGCAGCTGGGCTGGAATCCCACAGATCTGCTCAACAACAGGCGCGATGTCTTTGTCTTTCATGATACCCCATATTTCCCCCGACCCGATCACGAGAGCCCCCATGAGCAGGTTTCCATGAGCTGGGCCGGAGTGACCTCGGAAAACCTGGCTGCTGTCTGGCTGCTGTACAACCTCACCGAACATCTTACCCCGCCCCGCTTCCGGCAGGTGGCTGAATACCTGGACCTTGCGCCGAGGGAGGGTGACCGGCCGGAGCCCTACGAGCAGTTCGTGCGCCGCATCCGGGACCGGTACGGCATCATTGTCAACCGGGAAATCCTTGAGCAGGCGGCCTATGACAGGGCGGTGCGCAATCTGGAAGCCGATTTTCTCTTCGCGGACCGGTCAGCCGACTACCGCAGACTGCGCGATCTGCATTACGGGCTGCATTTCGACCAGTACGCCAAAGATTTACGTCTCAGTCCGGAGGAAAAAGCCGAATTGAGCCAAAGAGAAAGCAATGAACTCGCCCTCCGTCAGCAGATTCTTCGCCGAAACTACCTCGCCCTGCAGCGCCTCATGGAGGATTTGAAGCAGTTTCAGCTTCTCCTGCAAATTGAGCGGTCACCGGTGCAGACGATGGATCCGCTCGCGTTTCTGGACAGCCGGAGCGGCAATCTGCAACCCAGCGGCGTCTTCTGGGAGGATCAGGCCGGCCGGGTCAATTTTGCCCTGTCGCCGCCCCGAAACAGCGGCAGGATATTGTCTCCCGACGAGATCGGCTCACGCCTGGCGTCCCTGGAGGGCCCCGCCGCAAAAAAATTCTGGGAGGACATTCTCCTGGACGGTTATCTCAGTGTGTATGCCGTCCAGCAGGTCGCCGTGCAGATGCGCAGGGAAAGCGAAGAGCTGTCTGCCAGCCCGCCCTACTCGATGGACGTCCTGAGCTCCGTCCGCGATTACAGGTTGACGGTCGCCTTGCAATATCTCATCCGGATGGGCAGGGAGCTGGGCATCAGCTCGGACCTCGAGCCGGTTCTTTCTTTTCCGCTCGGTTCCAACGTCATCACCCTGAGTGATTCGGTGAAGATGTACGAGGGGCTTGTCACCGGATTCAATTTCAACAGCTCCAGGCAGGCTGATGATGATGATGATGATGATGAAAGGAACAACAAAGGGCCGTCGATCATCGAACGGATCGAATCGGAGGAGGGAGAGGTGATTTACGCCCGGCAGCCCCGCGGGCGCAGAATATTTGACGCCCGGACTTCCGCCGCTGTCAGCAATATTTTACAGAACACGGTGCAGTACGGCACCGGCCGGTATGCCCGCGACCATGTCCGGCTGTCCAGTGCCGATCCCCTTCGGAACGGCCTCCTGGCAAAGCTTGACCTTCCCGTTCCCCTGCTCGGCAAAACGGGGACGGCCAACCAGTTCAGAAACGCAGCGTTTTTCGGCTATGTACCTGCTCCCCCGGTTGACGAGAGTGTCATGGAGCTGGACAACGGCTGCACGGTCGGCGTGTATGTCGGCTTTGACGACAACCGGCCCATGCAGAAAGGATCGATCCATGTGACGGGGTCTTTCGGCGCCCTGCCGGCATGGAGCAGGATTGCCACGGCGATCATCAACCGGGACAATATCGCCGACCGTCTCGATCCCGCGGACCTGAGCTTTAACGGTCTGCCCCTGCGCTATCCGGAAACGGACCACGTCTTCGTGCCCGTTGCCCCCGACCTGGGAGGCGTTGTCATTGCCGGCCGAGGGGCATTGCGGACCAGGCTGGCTCCGGGAGCGCCCGTCGTTCTCACCCACGGTCAGATCGGTTCCGGCGGTGGTTTTGAACCGCAACGGCGCTTCCGGCCGTACTGGCTGAACTGGGAGGAACCCTGATACGCCGCGGTCAGCAGGAAACTGGAAACAACAGGAACCGTCCCCTCCGGATGCGCCCCGAATCCGCCGTGGCGGGAAACGCGCGAACGGCGGGGAAAATTTATCCGCCTTGCCGGAAGATTCGCCTCGTGGTATCTTTTCGGCGACGGGGAATACTTTACGGGAACTTTACCAGGTCGATACTCTGCCGCGGGCCGGCCCGGCGCTGTGGTGCCGGCTGTCCGTACAGCGGCCGGGAAACTGTCATCCTGCCCTCTGCGTTCTTCTCCGTCGGCAAGAGGACAGGCGGCACCCTGAGCCCCTGGGACCGGTCCACGCGAATTTTTGCCAACGGAACAGACAACCATGCACCAGTCACCTTGCCGCAAGCCGCTGAGCGGGCTTGTTTGCCTGCTGATCGCGTTTTTCCTGACCAGCTGCACCGTCTTGCAGAAAAGCATTGAACCGCTTGGGGAGCAGCCGCCGGCACCGCCCGCCGATCGGCAGGCCGAACCGGCTCCCCCCAAACAGCTTCCCGAGATCAGGACCGACAGCCCCTTAAGCCCCGCGCCCGGACCGGAGGTCCCAGGGGATCAGACCGGGGCGTCCGAGCTGCTGCCCTTTCTCACCCTGGTCGCCGACCGAATAGCGGCATATGAGGGGAAGGTCCGCCAGTGGAAGGAATTCAGGACCGAGGCTGAAAAAATGGGTCCGGATGAAGAGCTCGGCAGGAAGATAACCGACTGCCAGGCTCAGCTGCAGTCGATTCTTGACGGCTATAACAAGCTCCATGAAAAACTGATCCAGGAAAGTTCGGGGAGGCCGGTGGAAATGCCCGCCGTCGAGGAACTCCCCAGGATTGAGCATGCCGATATCGGCTTTCTGGAGAGCGAATGCCAGCAGATCATTCAGCCTTCCCGGGATTCCGGGGGACTGATTGCCGGCGCCCGTCGCAAACTTCTGGAGGAAAGTGAAAAAAACATTGCCGGAGCCATGGCCGCCGGCGAGTATGCTCAGGTCATAGCCCTGTACGAGCAGCTTCCCCGGGGGGAGGACGCGGTGCCGTCGTTTGATGCCGTTTTCAACTACGGCAGCGCACTGCTTAAGGCCGGCCGTCCCGGAGATGCGGGCAAGGTGTTTCAGGACCTGCTCGACCGTTTCCGGCAAAAGGAGGAGCTGGATCGCGAGTTCCAGCTCATGCAGCATATCGCCGATATTCATTTCAGCCGGGAAGAGTATGCAAAGGCCTTTGAACTGTATGTGGACATCATTAACCGCTATGCCGGACTTGGCGAGCATATCGACTGGGCCAGGAAGCAGCAGTCGATGATCAACGCCAGGAACCAGCAGGGAGCGGAAGTGAAAAGTTTCGCCGCCCTCATGCTGGCCCACCTCAGTTACAACCCGGAGCGGGACGGCTTCAAGGTGGTGCGGCTGGCCGAGGAGTTTGTCGAGCGTTTTCCGGATTCAAATGCCGTGCCCACGGTCAACCGGATTCTCTTCGAGTCGCGGGACAGCGCCGACAAATGGTTTGCCCGGCAGGAGCAGGAATTGAACAGGCTGAAGGGCGAAAAAAAATACGCCGAGGCGCTGCAGTTCATCGAACAGCTTCCCCTTCAGGAAGTGCCCGGGGACCGAAGGGAACCTATCACCAGGACGGCGGACGAGCTGATCGCCGCCCAGTTTCAGGAAGCCGAGGCCAGACGTCTCGAGCAGGCATCGATCCTCCAGGAAACCTGGACGACAGGGGAGAACCATCTGCGGGCCAGGGAGTATGATCAGGCCATTGAGGTGTTTTCCGCCCTGCTGGACACCGAATACGGGGATAGGGCGAGGGAGCAGATCGACGAGGCGGCCAACCTGTCCGCCCGGGATGACAGGCGAAAGGCGGCGGAACTGTTTGTTCAGGCCAATGGGACGGCTGACCGGGAGGCCAGGGTCAGGCTGCTTTTCGAGTCCCGGCGGCTGTTGCAGGATATTCTGGTCAAGTATCCGCAGTCGGATGTCGTTGACAAGGTCAGGAATAACCTGGACCGCATCGAACAGGAAATCATGGCCGTTGATCCTACCCTGCTGACTTCCCCTGCCTCCGGCCCGGACAGTACCCCGTAAAACAGCAGACGGCCGAGGGGAGCGCGGCGGGTCAACGGAGAGAATTTTTCCCACGCAGATGCGGGAGGAGAAGCGGAGATGAACAAAAATGGAATCATTTTCATACTGGTCGTCTTGACCTTGATCGGTTCAGTGTGGGGATCCGTGGCCAACAGGAAGAAGATCGATCTTGAACGGGAACTGAATGAAACCATTGCCAGCATGAAGAAGCAGTCGGCGGCGGCCGCCACCGAGCAGGAGCAGGTGCTCGGCAAGACCGCCGACCTCCAGGAAAGCATTGTCATCAAGGATCGGCAGATCGACAAGGCCAGGAAGGAGCTGGTTGCCCTGCGTAAGAAAACCCAGGCCCTTGAAGCGCGCCTCTCCGGGTGCGAAGCCGCCGTTGCCCGGCTCACCGGGGAAAGGGATGAATGTTTGGAAAATCTGGCAGCGACCCGCGAGCAGGTATCGGGCCTGAGCGATTTCCCGCCCAGGCTTGAGGCCCCTGCGGCCGAAGCCGGGACGCAGGAGCTCCGGCAGGGGCAGGGCGGCGATCCCGACAGCGAATCACTCCGGGAGAGGCTGGAGGAGGTCGAATTGACCGCCGTGGAGCAGCAGCAGCGGCTGGAGGCGGCAAATGCCCGGATAAACGGGCTGGAGAAAATTGTCGTCGACAAAACCGAGGCCCTTGATGCCGCCGGCAGGGAGCTGGACCGGCTCAGAGTAAACATGGATGTTCTGTTGGCCAAAATCGCCGACCAGCAGGAAAAATTGCGGAATACGCTGGAGGAGTCCCACACCCTGAACCTGGAACTTGCGAGCCGGAATGAGGAACTGGAGGAACTGCGCCAGAAGTTGACGCAACAGCCGGAACAGGAGCCGTAACCGGGTTCCGCGCCATGGCAAGGCTGTTGCCCGGGTTGGGGATGATGAAGGCATGGGTGCTGGAAGAACACGCCGACGTAGGCAAAGTGTCCGAGCCGCTGCGGCTCCACGATCTCCCGGTGCCCGAGCCGGGTCCGGAGGAGATTCTCGTCCGCGTCGCCGCCTGCGGGATCTGCCACACCGAACTGGATGAGATCGAAGGCCGGGCCGCCCCGCATCTGCCGGTGGTGCCCGGTCACCAGGTGACAGGCAGGGTCGAGAAGACAGGCTCGGAAGCCGGCCGCTTCACCAGGGGGGCCAGAGTCGGGGTTGCCTGGATATATTCCTCCTGCGGCCGGTGCGGCTGGTGCCGGAGCGGCCGGGAAAATATCTGTCCTGACTTCAGGGCCACGGGAATGGACGCGGACGGCGGATATGCCGAATACATGGTCGTGCCGGAAGCGTATGCCTATCCGCTGCCCCCTGAATTCAACGACATCGAAGCGGCGCCGCTCCTGTGCGCCGGGGCCATCGGCTATCGTTCCCTCAAGCTCGCCGGTCTTGTCAACGGCGGCAACCTTGGTTTGATGGGCTTCGGGGGGTCAAATCATCTCGTTCTCAAACTGGCGCGCCATCTCTATCCCGATTCCAATATGTACGTCTTCGCCCGTGATCCGGCCGAACGCGCCTTTGCCCTGGAGCTCGGCGCCTGCTGGTCCGGGACAATCGGGGAGGCCGCCCCGGACCGTCTGCAGGCGGTGATAGACACCACCCCGGTCTGGAGCCCGGTGCTTGCCGCCCTGGCGAACCTGGCCCCCGGCGGCAGGCTGGTGATCAACGCCATCCGCAAGGAGAGCGGGGACCGCGAAGTGCTTATGGAGCTCGATTACCCCCGCCACCTGTGGCGGGAAAAAGAGATCAAGTCCGTGGCCAATGTCTGCCGCGCCGACGTGGCGGATTGCCTGCGGCTGGCCGCGGCCGCGGGGATCAGACCCGATGTGGAGGTGTATCCCTTCGGGGAGGTCAATCGGGCCCTTGTTGATTTGAAAACCCGCAGGATCAGGGGGGCCAAGGTCCTGCGCGTTGGCTGACTCAGAGCTGCCCGGAGGATTTCTGCCGGCGGGCGGGCAGGATCTGATACCTGTACACCGCCTCGTTGTGCTCCTTCAGGGTGACGGAAAAGTGATGGGTTCCGTCGTTCTTGGAGACGAAATACAAAAACGGCACCTCGGCGGGATCGAGGACCGCCTCAATGGACTCCCGGCCGGGGCTGCAGATGGGTCCTTGCGGCAGGCCGTCGACCACATAGGTGTTGTAGGCGGTTTCCCTTTTGAGGTCCTCCCGGGTCAGGTTCCCGTCAAATTCATTCAGCCCGTAAATCACCGTGGGGTCGGACTGCAGCCGCATTTTTCGCGCCAGACGATTGAGGAACACCCCGGCGATGATGGGGCGCTCCTCCGGCTTTGCTGCTTCCTTTTCCACCATGGAGGCCAGGGTGATGACCTGATGCCGGGACATTTCCGGCGCGGTATTGGCGGTGAGGGCCGCCCAGACGGCGAGAAACCGGTTGACCATCATGGTCAGCAGGGACTTTTCGGTGACTTCCCCCCTGGTCAGCAGATAGGTGTCGGGAAAGAGGTACCCCTCCAGGCTGGGGAGATCGAGGCCGAGGGTTTCGATGAAGGCGGGGTCGCCCGCCAGCCGCATGAACAGCGGGCCGTTGATCCAGCCCCCCCCTTCGAGTATCCGGGTGATCTGCACTATGTTCGACCCTTCGGGGATGGTGACCGGATGGAGGACGACCTTGCCCTTTTCCAGAAGCCGGAGAATCTGCAGCGGGGTCTGTCGGGGCGGGATGAGGTACTCACCGGCCCGCAGGCGGCCGGCGGTGCGCGTCAGATAGGCGAGGACCAGGAATCGGCTGTCATCACCGATGAGATCGTGCCGGGCCAGGATGGATTGTATTTCCCTGGCTCCGGCCCCCCTGGGCACAAGGACCGTTGTCCCGTGATCGGGGGTTGACGGACTGAAGGCGTACGACGCGATCCACCAGGAACAGGCGGCTGAGGCAAGCAGCACCAGGGCGGAGGCCAGGAGCAGGGAGCGCCGGAGCCGCCGTTTCCGTTCATGGTCCGGTTTAGGCGACAGCCTGTCTGGCCTTTCCGGACCCGGTACTGTGCCGGACATGCTGCTTCTTTGCCTTGCCCAGGGCAAGTTCGATTACCGTATCCATATCCTTGACGGGCAGGAAGGTGATTTTTTTCCGGAGCTCTTCGGGGATGTCCACCAGGTCCTTCTGGTTTTCCATGGGGATGATGATCTTGTTTATTCTCGCCCTCAAGGCGGCAAGGGCCTTTTCCTTCAATCCGCCGATGGGCAGCACCCGGCCACGCAGGGTCACCTCGCCGGTCATGGCCAGCCCTTTTTTCACGCTCCTGCCGACAATGGCGGAATACAACGCCGTGGCCATGGTGATGCCGGCGGAGGGCCCGTCTTTGGGAATGGCGCCGGCGGGCACATGGACGTGGATATCAATGGTATCGAAATAGTCCTCGGCAACACCGAGTTGGCTGGAGCGGCTCCGGCAGTAGCTGAGGGCCGCCTGGGCCGATTCCTTCATGACTTCGCCGAGCTGGCCGGTGAGGATCAGCTTCCCCTTGCCGGGCATGATGTTGGTTTCGATGTGCAGCAGTTCTCCGCCCACCTCGGTCCAGGCCAGTCCGACAGCCAGCCCCGGCTGCATCAAGGTATCGAGTTCGGCTTCCGGCAGATATTTGGGCGGGCCGAGATACTTGCCCAGGGTGTTGAGGGTGATGCTGTAGGGGCCCTTGCCGCCTTCAGCGATCTTGCGGGCCAGTTTGCGGCAGATCTTGCCCAGTTCGCGCTCCAGGTTGCGGACCCCGGCTTCATGGGTGTAATGGGTGATAATGTGTTCCAGGGCATGGTCATCCAGCCGGATCTGCCGGGTTTTGATGCCGTTTTCCTTGATCTGCCTGGGCAGGAGATATTTGCGGGCGATGACCACTTTCTCCTCCAGGGTGTAACCGGAGAGGCGGATGACCTCCATCCTGTCCATCAGGGGAGGAGGAATGGTGTCGCTCATGTTGGCCGTGGTGATGAACATGACCCTGGAGAGATCGAAGGGCATGTTGAGATAGTGATCGGAAAAGCTGGAGTTCTGCTCGGGATCAAGGACTTCGAGCAGGGCCGAAGACGGATCCCCCCGGTAATCGGCGCCGATTTTATCGATCTCGTCCATCATGAAAACGGGATTGTTGGTGCCCACTGTTTTCAATCCCTGGAGGATACGGCCGGGCAGCGCGCCGATGTACGTCCGCCGGTGACCCCGGATTTCCGCTTCATCCCGCATGCCGCCGAGGGACATTCTGTGGAACTGCCGGCCCATGGCCTTGGCGATGGCCTGGCCCAGCGAAGTCTTGCCGACTCCGGGAGGGCCGACGAAGCAGAGAATGGGGCCCTTGGTTGACTTGTTGAGCTTGCGGACGGCGAGAAATTCCAGGATGCGCTCCTTCACCCTTTCCAGGCCGTAATGATCCTCGTCAAGGACCGCGGCCGCGACTTTGAGGTCGAGCCGGTCCGTGCTCGATTCGTTCCAGGGCAGATCGAGGATCCAGTCAATGTAGGTCCGGACGATGGTCGCCTCGGATGCGTCGGGATGCATCATCTCCAGGCGCTTGAGCTGCTTGCGGGCTTCTTTTTTGGCGTACTTGGGCAGTCTTTTCTTTTTGATCTTGGCCCGCAGTTCGTCGATCTCCTGCATATAGCCGTCATCGTCCCCCAATTCCTTCTTGAGGGCGTGCAGCTGTTCACGCAGGTAGTATTCCCTCTGGGTCTTGGTCATCTCCTGTTTGGCGTCGGACTGTATTTTGGCCTGAACAGTCGAGACCTCGAGCTCCTTGTTCAGCAGATCGGCAACGAGCTTGAGGCGCGCCACCGGGTCGACGGTCTCCAGGATTTTCTGCGACTCGCTGACCTTGAGCCGCAGGTTTGACCCGACCAGGTCGGCCAGCCGGCCCGGCTCCTCGATATTGTTGATGATCATCATCAGGTCCGAGGAGAGGATCCCCCGCAGGGACATGATCTTTTCCGTCTGTTCCCGGACGGTGCGCATCAGGGCTTCGACCTCGACGGTTATTTCGACGTTGTCGGGCTCCTCGATCAGTTCGATGGCGACCCGGTAATGGGGTTCCCGCTGCAGGAACTCTTTTATCCGGGATTTGGAAAGGGCCTGGACCAGGACTTTCAGGCGGCCGTCGGGAAGCTTCAGGGTGCGCATGATCATGCTGACCATGCCGACACGGTAGAGATCGTCGGGTCCCGGGTTGTCCTTGGTGGCGTCTTTCTGGGAGACGAGCATTAACAGCTTTTCGTGGGCCATGGCCTCGTTGACGGCCTCGATGGACCCCGGGCGGCCGACGAAAAGAGGGATGATCATGTAATTGAAGACCACCACGTCGCGGACGGCCATCAGCGGCAGGGAATCGGGTATTTCGAGATCCTGGACATTGTCGCTGAAGTCGTCCATACTGGTGGACAACGAATCATTGAATTCCACGTGTACCTCCTTGCAACAGTCAAACATGACTGTGATATTCCGGTTAATGAACTTGACAGTAAACACATAGATGCGGTTAGTCAAGAAGAGACCGCTACTCCGGCAGGGCGCCTTTTTTTCTTGTATAAAACGAAGCAGTTCAATATAGAGAATGGGACCGCTCCGCCAAGGGTTTGAAAGGGAGCGGCCGACTGCCGCGGCGCGCCGTGATCGTCGCCCACCGGGAAACGGCGCGGGCGGCGGATCAGGACGGCGTCCTCTGATCGATCATCGGGATGATCGCTTTGTACTACCTTGCAGGATGACCATGCTTGAGCCGGAGAATTTTTTCGATCTCACCGATTTCGCCTACGCCGACCTGTTTTCAGGCGGCGGCCACGTCTGGGATGCCTTGCGCCGCCTGAAATCCTATTGCGACGATGTCGCCGCGCAGGCAATCGACCATGAGCGGCTGATCAGGGGGGAATTGGTCGATGAGCCTCTTGTCCTGTACCAGGGCGCCATCAGTTCCGGCCGGGACTGTTCGATCCGGTACGGAGACGCGACCCGTGGCGGCCTGCAGGTGTTCAGGGGAAACGAGCAGCTGATCGGGGCGTCGGTGATAATGGCCGGGGCGGTCTTCCTGGGCGGCAGGATCCGCATCGGCAGCGGAGTCCTGGTCGAGTCCGGGGCCATGATTAAGGAACCGGCCGTCATCGGCGACCACACGGAAATCCGGCAGGGGGCGTATCTCCGGGGGTACTGTCTTGTCGGCCGGAGGTGCGTGGTCGGCCACGCCACCGAAGTCAAGCACTCCGTCTTTCTCAATGATGCCAAGGCGGGACATTTTGCCTACGTGGGCGATTCAGTCCTGGGCGGCGGGGTCAATCTCGGGGCCGGGACCAAGTTGGCCAATTTCCGCTTTATTCCCGGCGAGGTGCAGGTCAGGACCGGGGACGGTCCGATCCCCACGGGGCTGAAAAAGTTCGGGGCGATTTTCGGGGACAGGGTTCAGACGGGCTGCAATGCAGTGACCAGCCCCGGCGCGGTGGTGGGCCGGGAAAGCGTCATCATGCCCAATACGACGGTTCGTTCCGGCTATCATCCCCCAGGGAGCGTGTTGCGGTAACCTCCGGCTCCTGCTTCAGTTGTTCCACGGCTCCCCTGACGTACAGGTTGTATACGAGGCCGAAGACGATCCCCACCGTGAAAAAGATGCGCAGGATCCTGTCCCAGGGCGGCCGCCGCCCCCCGGATGTGCGGCGGATAAAGGCGACAATGAGGTAGGTGAAGGCTATTTCAAAAGGCAGGGTGTTGAGCAGGGCGGTGGTGGTGCCGACCACCACGGAGCCCGTATCGGGCATCTTGCCCAGGTGAAAAAGAACGTAGGCCAGACCCGTCAGAATAAAGGTAATTTTTTCGTGCAGCGTCTTCATATGAATGTCAGATCAGCGATACTGTTTCCGGATACGGTTCCCTCGGAGCGGATGCTCATTCCACTTGTACAGGTTTTCGATCAGCTTGTCTACTTTCAGACCGTTGAAAATGATGTGGTCCCGGACGAGCTGCACAGTGTTGTGTGCGAGGAGATGGAGCGGCGGTCACTCTGCCGGGCCGAGGTTCCCGCGCCCCTGGGCGGGGAGCGGGAACGGTTCCTGCGCATGGTGTCCGACCTCCGGAACCGCCGCGAGGACTACGCGGCCCGCCTCGGGCATGTTGCCCTGGCCGGCATCTCCTCGGCGAGCAGAAGGGAAGCGGAATCGAGGACGTCTATTCTTTCCAGGCTCCTGTCGGGCGAGACTGCGACCCCCGCCGACCAGGACGAAGCGGCCCGGCTGTTATGGCAGGCAAGGCTGGTCCTGAAGCTGGGCGAGCTGTATGACGCCGAGCAGGGGGAGTTGCTGGGGGAACTGCGGCGGATACGGGCAAAAGAGGAACAACTGCTCAGGGAGCTGCGCAGCGGGGAAGATACCCCTTTCAAGACGGCCGTGCTCCCCGAGGCGGCCGGGGCGGGCAGGGAGAAAATGCAGAAGCTGCGATGTGCGGCCTGGGCGAAATTGTTTGCCCTGGGCGCCGGCCGGTCCGATGCCGGCCGCATTTTCCTGGCCGGAGACCGGGACGGAGTCGACATGCTGCTTGAACGGTATGAAAGCCGGGCGGGACACCGGGCCGCACATCTCCTCGACTGTCTGCTGCCGGCCGGACATCCGCAGGGGGAGGAGCTGTTTTTCAAGATTTCCCGTTTCAGAAGCGACAGCGCCGCCCTGCGCGGAAAACTGGCTGCGGTGCTGGACAATCCGGAAACCGCCCGACAGCCTGACCTCGATCTGTGGTCGGCGGCGGAGGAGGAGGCGTGGACAAAGCTGCTGGCGGACTACTACCCGCCCGGGACCTGCGGGCGAACCCGGCTCAGCCTCTTCGCCTGCCCCGGCATATCACCGGCGCACCTCTTTTTCGATGCCTTTGCCGATGGGGGCGAAAAGCTTTTCACCGAGCCGCTGCCCGCCGGCTCCGGTTGCGTGGTGGGTGTGCTGGAAGGAGCCTGACGGGCGGCGGCCCATCCGGGCGCCCTATTTTTTTTCGCACTCCTCCTGGTAGGGATTGATCGTCAGGACGGGGCAGCAGGCATTCTTGACCACCTTGTCGGCGATGCTGCCGAAAAGTATGCGCTCCAGACCCTTATAGCCGTGCGTCCCCATGATGATCATGTTGCAGTTATTGTTTTTGGCATAGGCCAGGATCTCTTCGGAGATGTCCCCGGTCAACACCTTCCCCTGGACCGTGGGGATTCCGGCCTCGGTGCATTCCTGCATCCTTTCGTCGACGAATGTGTTCATCTGCTGCTGGGCGGACTCAAAAATTTCCTCTTTCAGGTTGATCATGTTGACCGGCGGGGCCATGAAACCGGTATAGTCCTCAAATTCCTGCACGACAAAAACGAAATGGATGTCGGCCTTGAATTTGCCGGCGACATAAATCGCCGCCGCGGCAATTTTTGCCGCGTTTTCGGAAAAATCGATGGGGGTAAGTATCGTTTTGACGTTCATCATGCAGCCTCCTTGTTTTTCCGTCTGCTCCCTTGTTCACAAAATGCTCGGCAACGGATTTAATATACAAACATTTTCTCATAAGTTGCAGCTCAAGACAAGATCAATTCCACCTCGCGCCATAAACAGGTTGACCGGGGTCGGCCGGGTGAATATATTCAAAATGCTTAATATGAAAATTATTCCTATTCTTCGGAGTGTCTATGAAATTTGAGCCGAAATGGATTGCCTGGGAAATCACCCGTCGCTGCAATCTCAAGTGCGTACATTGCCGTTCCGCTTCCGAACTGGAGGTCAAGGATCATCCCGACTTTTCCCTGGCCGAGGCCAAGCGGATCCTCGACGATATCCACAGCTATGCCGATCCGGTCATGGTCCTTTCCGGGGGTGAGCCGCTGCTGCGGGCGGACGTGTTTGACATCGCCGCCTACGGGACCGGGCTCGGAATGCGGATGTGCCTCGCCACCAACGGCACCCTGGTCAACGAGGAAACATGCGGCAGGATCAAGGAAGCGGGCATCAAGATGGTTTCTCTCAGTCTCGACGGGTCAACCCCCGAGGTGCATGACAACTTCCGCAACCAGAAGGGCGCCTTTGACGGAACCATGAACGCCATCCGCCTGTTCAACGAGCACGGCATTCCCTTTCTGATCAACTCCTCCTTCACCCAGCGGAACAAGGACGAGGCGCCGAAGATTTACCGGCTGGTCAAAAGCCTGAACGCCAGCGCCTGGTATCTGTTCATGATCGTGCCGACCGGCCGCGGGGAAGAGATCATGGCCGAGCTGATCCCGGAAAGCGAATATGAGGATATGCTGAACTGGCACTATGACATGGAAAAAGAGGAGGACGAGCTGCTGGTGCGGCCGACGTGCGCGCCGCAGTATTACCGCCTTGTTCTGCAGCGCTCCAAAAAGGAGGGCGAGCGGTTCAAGCGCCGCTCCCTCAAGTTTTCCACCGGCGGTTCCAAGGGGTGCCTTGCCGGACAGCTTATCTGCCTGATCGACGTCGACGGCAATGTTCTGCCCTGCAGCTACTTTCCGAAATCGGCGGGCAACATACGGGAGCAGTCGTTCAAGGACATATGGGAAAACTCGAAACTTTTTCTGGAATTGCGGGATTTCAAAGGCTATAAAGATAACTGCGGCCGCTGCGAGTATGTCAATGTCTGCGGCGGCTGCAGGGCCCGGGCGTACGCCATGACCGGCGATTACCTTGCCCAGGAGCCGTTCTGCAGTTATCAGCCGGGAACCTGAAGCGCCGGTTAAACCAGTTACCAAAGGACATATCGATGAACGACACTTTCTTACGCGCCTGCCGGGGGGAGAAGACGGAATACACTCCGGTCTGGTTCATGCGCCAGGCCGGGCGCTATCTGCCTGAATATCAGAAGGTCCGCAGCAAGGTGACTTTTCTTGAACTCTGCCACAGCCCCGAACTCTGCACCGAAGTAACTCTTCAGCCCGTTGACATATTCGGTTTTGACGCGGCCATTCTCTTTTCGGACATCCTGATCCCCATGGAGGCCATGAACCTGGAGCTCGATTTCCATGAGGGAAAGGGGCCGGTCTTCGCCCGGCCGGTCCGGGACCAACAAGCGGTGGACGCCCTGGTGGTGCCGGACCCGGAAGAATCGATGCCGTTTGTCATGGAGACCATCCGCCTGCTGAGGCGGGAGCTCAAGGTGCCGCTCATCGGTTTTTCCGGCGCCCCCTTCACGCTGGCCACCTATCTCATCGAGGGCGGATCGTCCAAGGTATTCCTGGAAACCAAGAAGATGATGTTCCAGGCCCCGGAGATGTATGACGCCCTGCTGAGGAAGATCACCACCTGCACCAGCCTCTATCTGCAGGCCCAGGCCAGGGCGGGCGCCCAGGCCCTGCAGATATTCGATTCCTGGGCCGGAGTGCTGGCGCCCTGCGACTATGAGCGGTTCGCCCTGCCCTATGTCCAGTCGATTATCCGTGATCTGCGCGAGGTTACCGATGTGCCGATCATCTATTTTGCCAACAACGGGGCCACATTGATTGAACTGACCCGCACCGCGGGTGCGGATGTCCTGGGTCTTGACTGGCGGATCAACATCAAGGATGCCGTGCGGCGGGTCGGCGACCATGCCGTCCAGGGCAACCTTGATCCCGTCGCCCTGTTTCTGCCGAAAACCGACCTGGAAGCCCGGATCAAAAAGCTGCTCGATGACGCGGCCGGCGCCCGGGGCCATATTTTCAATCTCGGTCACGGGATTCTGCCCCAGACGCCGCCTGAACAGGCCAGAATAGCGGTGGACGCCGTACACCGCCTGAGCCGCGGATAAAGATGGGGCAAGAATGCAGGTCCCGGATGTAGCCGAATGTTTCCGGCTGATGGACGAACACGGGATGCTGCCCAATATCAGGCGGCATTCGGTGATTGTGGCCAGGGTTGCCCGGCGCATCGTCCAGGGACTGCTTGAAGGGGACAGGCTGCCGCCGTTGGTGCCGGACCGGAATCTGGTCACGGCCGGTGCCCTGCTCCACGATATTGCCAAGACCCCGTGCCTGGGGAACAGATGCGACCACGCCAGGGCCGGAGGGGAAATCTGCCGCCGCCTGGGATATCCGGAAGTGGCCGAGATCGTCGAACAACACGTCCTGCTCCGGGACCATGACGCAGTCCGCCGCGGCAAAGGGATCTTCACGCCCCGGGAGATCATCTATTACGCCGACAAGCGGGTCCGGCACGAAGAGATCGTCAGCCTGGATGATCGTCTGGAATACATCCTGCATCATTATGGTCTGGGTGATCCGGAGATGCACCGGCGGATCAGGGAGAATTTTATCAGCTGCATCGAACTGGAACGGCTCCTTTTTACATTTCTGCCATTTTCCCCCGGCCAGCTGCGGGAACGGGTGGAGGTGAGGACAGCGGGGGGGTCGGCGGATTTTTTGCCGCGGGCCGCGGAAGGCTGAGGAAAAAACGGTATGGAGATATTGTTTTTAGGGGTCGGTGAGGCCTGCGACCCGGAACACGGCAACACATCCATACAGGTCGTCACCTCCGGCAGCGTTCACGTGCTGTGCGATTGCGGTTTTTCCGTGCCCCATCGATACTTCGCCTCCTGTACCGATCCCGAACAACTTGATTTTGTGTGGATTTCCCATTTTCACGGCGATCATTTCTTCGGCATGCCGCTTCTGCTGCTGCGGCTCTGGGAAATGGGCCGGACCAGACCG
>Ga0209269_1000616_pt1 | contig 30327 bp, 29 predicted proteins | sample MTBAKMMethaMetaG_FD_187455 | JGI IMG/M metagenome (GOLD analysis project Ga0209269, IMG submission 187455) | Enrichment culture microbial communities from Arthur Kill intertidal strait, New Jersey, USA, that are MTBE-degrading - MTBE-AKM (Arthur... | ecosystem: Environmental > Aquatic > Marine >... | reverse complement strand
CATTCAGGAGCAGCACGCCGACTGGTACACCGATTGCATCGATGACCCCGAAGTCTTTAACCGGGGGCTTATGGACTACCTCGTCTGGTATAACACTGAAAGACCACACCGTGGCATTGGCAAGCTGCCTCCACTGCGCTATTATTTGGATAACTACACCTCTTCTCAGTCCAATATGTTATGGACGCTTACAATGTCTTGTCTAGCTTTGATGAGAGGTGTATAATCGGCATAATCAAAAGGGACTTCTTATCGGAAGGCACATAAAGTTTGATTGTTGGCATAAGAAATCAAGTTTAGTTATATTGGAATATAGCGTAGATGAATCAAATATTTAAAAAATTAAACGCAGGATGAAAATACCCAGATGGGCAAACTGACACAGCGGGAGAATACAAATATAGTGCCTATCGCTGCGGCCTGTTACGATTGCGGTGGCAAGTGTGTTATCCGCGCACATGTCAAAGACGGAGCGGTCATCAGATTAGAATCAGATAGCGGAGAAGAGCCTCAGTTAAGGGCTTGCCTTAGAGGCCGTTCCTACCGCAAGGTCTGTTACGCACCAGACAGACTGAAATACCCCCTTAGAAGGACAGGGAAACGGGGAGAGGATAAATTTGAGCGCATTTCCTGGGATGAAGCGCTGGACATTATCGCACGTGAGCTTAAACAGGTTAAAGAGAAATACGGCTGCTCAGCGATTCAGGTACATAACCACGCCGCCACTAATGGCGAGCTGCATGGGCACCGCGCCGTATACAGGCTACTGAATAAGTTCGGGGGGTTTACCGTCAGATGGGGCGGAGCTTCCGCGGAGGCTCTTGACTTCGCTTCCAGGTCCGTGTACGGGACAGTCACCACAGGCAATACGCGGGATGACCTTGTGAATTCGCGGCTGATTATAATGTGGGGATGGGACCCAGCCAGGACCATTTTCAGCACCAATACTCCATACTGTCTCACTAAAGCCAAGGAAGCTGGGGCTAAGATCATCTGCGTTGACCCCCGGTTCACTAATTCAACTGCCGTTTTCGCCGACCAGTGGATACCAATACGTCCGGGAACGGATGCCGCTATGTTAATCGCTATGGCCAACGTTATCATCAGAGAAAACCTCCACGATCTGGACTTCTTGCAGAAATTTACTGTCGGTTTCGATAAATTCGAGGATTACATACTCGGAGTGACCGACGGTATACCGAAGACGCCTTCCTGGGCGGAAGAGATAACCGGAGTTCCGGCGGCAACGATTGAGAAACTTGCCCGAGAGTACGCTACCTCAAAACCGGCGGCATTAATACCAAGCTGGGCCCCCGGACGCACAGCGTTTGGCGAGCAGTTTCACCGGGCAGCCGCAACACTTTCGGCAATGACGGGAAACGTGGGAAATCACGGAGGCTGCTCCGGGGGACGGGACCGTGCTCTCGTATTTACGTGGGGACCGGGTGTACCGCAGGGAAACAATCCGGTGCAAAGTATCCCGAGAGTAGCCGCCGGGGGCATACACGGAACGAGTGTGTCCGTCGGCGCAGATAGCCTTAACACGGAGCTCCGCAATATGTACAACCCTCACGCTTGTCAGGTCTGGGACATCATGCTTAAAGGTAAGAATGGGGGTTTTCTCACCGATATCAAGTTTCTCTGGATAGTTGGCTCGAACATGATAAACCAGTTCTTGAATATCAATAAAGGCGTCCAGGCATTGAATAATCTGAAGTTCATCGTGGTGAATGAGCAGTTCCTGACGCCTATGGCAAAATTTGCTGACATTGTGCTACCGGTGAATACGCTTTGGGAAAGGACCGATATCTACCGGCCCTGGCATCAGGGAGCTTACTATATCTACGGTAAACAAATAATAGATACGATGTACGAATCAAAGTCAGATATTGATATTTGCCGTGAACTGGCACCGCGCCTAGGTATTAGTGACTATAGTGATAAATCAGATGTAGAGTGGCTGGAGGAAATTGCCCGGACAGCTCCGGACCTTTCCCGGGACATCCCTGACTATGATCAGTCAAAAAGAGAAGGTGTCTATAAGATGAAGCTGGAAGAGCCCCGGGTGACCTTTAAAAAACAAATCGAAGACCCGGAACATAACCCTTTCCCGACGCCTTCCGGGAAAATCGAGATTTACTCTCAGCGCATGGCTGACGTGAATGATCCCCTGCTGCCGCCGATTCCACAGTATATCGAAACATGGGAAAGTGTAAATGACCCCCTCGCGGAAAAATACCCGCTACAACTTATCAGTATTCACGCGAGAAATCGTACCCATTCCTGTTTTCAGACCAATCCCTGGCTGAAAAAACTGGAAACTCAGGCCGTGGAAATTAATCCTCTGGATGCCGAAGAGAGGAGAATCTGTAACGGGGACGAGGTTAGAGTTTTTAATGATCGAGGGGTAACAGTGCTCCCTGCCAGGGTCACCAGGAGAATAATGTCAGGGGTAGTGTGCATTCCCGAAGGCGCATTTTATCAGCCGGATGCTAACGGGGTGGACAGGGGTGGTAATCCCAATGTCCTGACCCGGGATACATATTCTCCGGGAGGCGCGTGGCCCATTAACACCTGCCTCGTCCAAGTTGAACGAACCGGAGGGGAGAGTTGATGACGCAATACGGCTTTTACTTCAATCAGGCGAGATGCACCGGCTGCGATACCTGCCTGATTGCCTGCAAGGACTGGCATGAGTACGAGCTGGGGACTGACCCCGCGGACTGGCTGAATGTCTCCTGCCGGGAACGGGGCAGGTTCCCTGACCTTTCCGTATCCTTTTTGGCCCAGCCCTGTTACCACTGCATGACGCCGCTCTGCTCCGTGGTATGCCCGGCGGAGGCGATCTCCAAAAGGGAAGAGGATGGCGTGGTGATAGTTGACCGGGAGCGTTGCCGGGAGGCGGGCCGTTGCGGGATTATCGATGAAGAGGCGATGGGAGCCGATTTCCATTTCGGTGAAGGGGAGTCGCCATGTCATCTTACCTGTCCCGCGCATATCAACATTCCGGGATACATCGCCCTGATTGCTAAAGGCAGGTTCAGGGAAGCCCTCGCCCTGATAAGGGAGAGAATGCCCTTGCCGGGCGTATGCGGTCGGGTATGCCTGGCTCCCTGCGAAGCAGAGTGCCGCCGCGGAGAGGTGGACGAGGCGGTAGCCATCGAAGCATTGAAACGGTTTGTCACCGATAATGTTGAGGAGGAGTTGCCGTCCCCTCTGCCCTGGAGCAGCCCGGATACGGTCGCCATCATCGGGTCCGGACCCGCCGGCCTGGCCGCAGCCTATGAACTGGTAAGAAAAGGCTATGGCGTCACCATTTACGAAGCCATGCCGGTGGCCGGTGGTTTCCTTGCCACCGGAATCCCGCCCCACCGTCTGCCCGGGGATGTTCTCCGGAGGGATATCGATTATATTCGTGCCCTTGGCGTGAAGATAGAGACGGGTATCCGCTTCGGAGATGACCTGGACCTGGAAGGGCTTGAGAAGAGGGGGTTCGGGGCGGTCCTGCTGGCCGTCGGCACGCAAAAAGGGCAGAAGCCGGGAATTCCGGGCGCTGACCTGGATGGCACCGTAGCGGCTACTTCTTTCATGCGCGATTTTAACCTGGGGAAGAAAATGGCGGTCGGTAAGAAGGTAGTCGTAATCGGAGGCGGGAACGTCGCTCTAGACTGCGCCCGCACCGCCGTCCGTCTCGGCGCTGAAGAGGTGCATCTGGCTTGTCTGGAGTGTCGTGAAGACATGCCCGCCGAGGGCTCGGAAATCGCGCACGCTGAAGAAGAGGGCATCATCATTCATCCTTCCCTATCCTTTACCAGGGTCCTGGGCAAAGACAGGGTCAGCGGCGTGGAGTGCCTGGGTGTGGAGAGTTTTTCATTCGAAGAAGGTCGTCTGCAGTTAAAGACTATCGAAGGCTCGGAGGATGTCTTGTCTGCTGATACGGTCATATTTGCCATCGGCCAGACCGTTGAATTGCCCCGAATTGAAGGTGTCGGAACAACGGATAAAGGTACCATAGCGACTGACCCGGAGACTTTCGCCACCAGCCGTACGGGCGTGTTCGCCGCCGGGGATGCCGTTCACGGGCCTACCAGCGTTATTGAAGCCATCGCTGACGGGCAGAAGGCAGCCTTCTATATCGACCGTTATCTCCAGGGCGACGTCCTCAGGGTAAAAACGGATAAAGCGCTCAAACCTTCCGATATCCGGGTGAAGGTACCCGAGGACATCGTTAAACAGGAGCGGCAAAAGATGCCTGTCCTGAGCCCAGCTGAAAGAGCGGGAAACTTCCGGGAGGTAGCCCTCGGCCTTACCGCGGAAACGGCTGTTGCTGAGGCGAAAAGGTGTCTCAACTGCGCCGGTCACCTGTGCCGGGATGTTTGCCCTTACAGCGTTCCGCAGTTCGGCGACGAGGCCCGGGCCAAAATGCAGAAATGCAACCTGTGCACGGACAGGTGGGACCAGGGGAAAAAGCCTATCTGCGTCGATGCCTGCCCGCTCAGGGCTCTGGACGCCGGCCCGCTTGAGGAATTGAGAGAGAAGTATGGCGATATCCGGGACGCGGAAGGCTTTATATACTCTCCCCAGGCGCAGCCCTCAGTAATATTCAGACCGAGGCGAAGGGACCCGCATGTTCCCGGCTGATACAGGCTTTCAAGCCCTGAGCCTATTGTGCTCCGCTTGTTCCCCAGGAGGATATTCGCTGTAATAGATGAAACAAAATGGCGCTGGTTGGCTCTGCTGAAAGATAATTCCCCCGCTTTGTTTTGGCTGATTATAGTTGGAAGCTTTATTGCCGTTATATTGCTGATTATAGGCATTCGCTATCTTCTTACGTATCCCACCCGCTGCCACCAATCTTAATTCTAGAGCGTTTAAAATACGGATATAAACCTTAATAATAAAAGGAGCTAGGCGTCTTTAACCTAGCTCACTTTATCTATTCTATCGTATTTTTTATATTACCAACCAGGGCCGTCAGGAACACCATCACCAGAATTGGGAGCAGGTCCCATTCCCGGATTTTCAAGATTTCCTACATTATCCTCATAATTACTTGCAAAAGCGGCACTTGATATACCTAGCATTAGAATGACAGTAAAAACAAGTACCATAGTAACCATCTTGCCAGCTTTACTCATAAGCTAACCTCCTTTCTCCTTAATTTTTTCCTTCAATAATATTACGAAAATATATTCAAATTGTTTCACATTAAGATGGTTGTTTTTAACCTTCGTTATCCTCCGATTCAAATCCACTAGCGGCCAACTTCTACACAAATTCACCCTTAGCCAAATAAGGATAAGAACAGCCAGTATACCGTGACATTAGTTGCGGTCAGAGGTATCCCAACCTTAACGAAGTCCCAAAAGGTAAGAGTAACCCCTTTATTCCTTTCGGCGCTCTGAATAATAATGACGTTGCTGGCTGCGCCTAATATGGTCAAGTTTCCGGCAATCGTGCTGCCGGCAGCAAGTGCCATTAACTCAACATTCGAACCACCAATTTCGGTTAACATCGGTAGGTAGAGGGCAACTAGCGGCACATTAGAGATTAGCTGGCTTAATAAAACGCTTACTGTCATAATCATGCTTTTTGAAGCCGGGTTTAAATTCATGGTTACTATCGTTTGCTGAAAAAATCCGGAATCCCAGACACTCTCCATGAGTATAAACATCGCAGCAAAGAATATCAGCGTGTGCCAGTCTATATGGCGGATTATCCCGAGCCTTTTACGACAAAATAGAATAACAGGCATCGCCGAAATAATTGAAATATAAGTCAGCTTGAAATCCACTCCCAATCCGATAAAGGCAATGACTATTTTCGCCAGCACCATAACTGCCAGTAAAACTAGTGAAGCTCGTACCAGCCTTGCCATTTTTATATCTTTGATGGGTTCCAAATGGTGGGAAATCGGGCTGGTGTGAAAGTGCTTCCTGTAGAATAACCGCAATAGTAAATATGCAATGAACAGGTTCAATGCTGTGGGTATGAATAAAAACTGGAAAAAGGTAATAAATGGATTAGTTATGCCTCCATGAATTGCAATCAGCAAGTTCTGAGGATTGCCGATAGGGCTCATAACACTGCCTGTAGTGACGGCAAAGGCCAAAGATAGTAATAGAATTTTAGGCTGCATATTGGTTTTTTTAGCTAGTAACAATACTACCGGGGTACCGATAATCGCCAGCGTATCGTTCATCAGGAAGGCGGAAAACATGCCCATGCCGAACATGATATACAGTACCAGTGAATTAAGCGTTTTCGCCTTCCTGAAGAAGTGGTAGGACAAATGGGCAAGGTAACCACTCTCTTCAAGGGACTGACCAACGACGAAAACTCCAAACAGAAACAACATGATATCAATATTTATTGATTTGACTGCTTCAACCGGGTGGATTTGTCCTGTGACCAGAACGCCAAAAGCACCAAGGAGCATTATCTGCCATATCTGGAATCTAACGTTTCCAATCTGTCTGACAGCAATGAGGATGAATACTATACCCAGAATAATGAGTGATATCATAAAACTGGTTAAACACCGTAAGGCTAATTATATCTTCATATTATATCCGCTTATCCTGCAAATAAAAGGGGGGTTGGTTTAAAGCCAGCCGCTGCCACTTGGGTTTAGGCTCATTATCAACTTTCCGATGACCTGATTGAAATTTAACACAGTATTATGCTAATTTAAACCGACATATTCAGGATAAAAAAGAGGAGTGAAGGCAAAATGGCTAAGATACTGGGTCTTATCGCGGGTGTTTTACTGTTGGTGCTCCTGGTAGCGATGTTCCTTCCCATCTCCCTGGAAGCCAAAATGGTATCCATAATCTTTATCTGGATAGCTTTGGTAATCTTCACCGGAGCATCCGCGCTAACATTCCTGCCAAACACCGCCATAAAAATAGCGAGCGGCATTGTTACGGTGGCAATAGTTGTATGGGCAATAAGCTATCTACCTTCAATTATTTCCGCCCTGATGAGCGGATAGCCTTTTATCTGTCGTTGAAGTCCTTACTTTTGTTCCGCGCTGGGTCAAATCCAGCCGTTGCCACTTCTGTTTCATCGCCAAGTTCGCCAAATTGCACTGCCCTCACAATCATGTTAAGATTTTCCATATAGTTGCCAGGAGGTGGTTTTGATGGTATACGCAAAACTAGCTGCTGTTTTTACACTGATTTCCGGGGTAATCGGTATTATTTTCGCGGTTAATTCGATGTTGAGTGGGAACGAAATTGGTGCCGGGGTCCTTTTAGCAGCATCGGCACTTGCCTTCGGACTTCTCTTAATTGCAGTCGTGCCGCGAACCAATAAATAGATGAGTCCCGCCGCTGCTAAATCTTGCCGTACCTGACTTTCTGATTAAGCTCAGCTCGCTTCACAATCTCTTCAATACGCTGCCGGCGGATTGCCTCATTACGGGAACCGCTCAACCAGCGGAGAAACATGTTCCGGTAGGTATTGGCCAGATTATGGAAATTGTTCCAGGCGACCCGGTTCAAAGATAAGGCGTGCTCAAGGTCAGCCGGGATTTCTGCCCCGTTGTTACTTGAATAAGCATTGTCCCAGAGGCCGTTCCTTTTTGCCTCTTCAATTTTTCCCAGCCCCGCTTGCGTCATTCTCCCTTGCGCTATCAGCGTTTCCGCCTTTTGCCTGTTTGCTTTTGACCAGATGCTGTTAGCTCTCCGGGGCGAAAAACGCAGGATGAACCGGTCATCATCGAAACTCTTCATCTTGCCATCAATCCAGCCAAAGCGTAAGGCTTCCTCAACAGCTTTATCCAGGCGCAGGCCACTCCGGCTACTGCGTTTCTTATAAATGAACACCCACGCTTCATTTTTCTTAGCGTGGTTCCGCTCCAGCCACTCGGACCACTGCACGCCGTCTTCAAAATTCCACGCCGAGTTAATATCCATATTGTCAATACTATATCCGCGAAATATAAATCTCAATAGTCACTTCGCAGGGTTTTATCCGGTTTTTGGTTGGCTCCAGGTAATGTCTCCTCCCATTGACTTTCTTCCCACCCTGGCCCACCCTCGCGGCTGCTCTTTTCTTCCCCACCAATCAAGTGCAAACAAAACCCTTCGCAGGGAGCCGGGGAGCCAAGACGCCCTGAAAATAAGTCACCCTCTTTCCCGGATGCCAAACCTTTCCCGGTCAGGCTAAGTAAAAATACCTATTATACCCTTCCAGGTTAGGTAGTCAGCACGATGTTTTGCCGTCTTAACTCTGCTTAAATATAAAGTAGTCAGCGGCCACGCCGGCGTACAGGGAGGAATCATAAAAATTGGTAAGCGAAAAAGAAATCCAGGAAGCCAAAGAGAAATATAAGAGCCTCTACCTGAATGCATTAACCCCGCTTAATTTTCTGAAGCGCTCATCTCTGGTGTTTCCGAACCGGAAAGCAGTGGTCTACCGGGACAAGACGTATAACTGGAAAGAATTCGCGGAAAGGGTATACCGCCTTTCCAACGGTCTGAAGGAGAAGGGAATAAAGCGTTATGACCGCGTGGCTATCCTCTCCCGCAATAATAACGCGGCGCTGGAAGCTTCCTATGGTATTGTGATGGCGTCCGGCGTCAGCGTACCCATCAATTATCGGCTTTCCAGGAATGAAATAGCTTATATTCTTAATCATTCGGAGAGTATCGGGATAATCTACGAGAGCATCTTCGCCGAAACGATTAAGGAAATCTATCCGGGGCTGGAGACCACCAAATTATTTATTGAGATAGAAAGCCCCGGCGAGATACAGAGCTCGCTGGGAATTCCGTACGAGCAATTTCTGAAAGATTCTGCCGGGGACGCCGTTCCTATCCCCATCCGGGATGAAAATGATATGATTAGCATCGTCTACACCAGCGGTACCACGGGACTGCCCAAAGGGTGCGTACACACCCACCGCGGTTCGTATCTGAACGCTATGGGGGAAATCATTGAAGCCCAGTTACACTCCACGAGCTCTTATCTCTGGACCTTACCCATGTTCCATTGCCAGGGTTGGGGATTTGTCTGGGGGATAACCGCCGTGGGGGCCAAACATATCTGCCTGGACGAGGTACGCGCCGAGCAGGTCTACCAGCTGATTGAAAAGGAAAAGGTCACTCACATGTGCGGCGCCCCGACCGTCTACAAGACCATTGCGGAATACATGGGCCAGAATTACCTCAGGTTCCCGCGTAAGGTGAAGGGATTTATCGCGGGGGCTCCTCCCACCCCGAAGATTATCACGGAAGCTGAATATGTGGGCTTTGACCTTATCCAGGTCTACGGGCTCACCGAGGTGTACGGCCCGCACACTATCTGCGAGTGGCAGAGTGATGAGTGGGACTCCCTGCCCGTGGCCGAGCGCGTAAAGAAAAAGGCGGCGCAGGGAGTTCCGTACGTGACCTGCACCATGGTGAAGGTTGTCGATGAAAATATGCAGAAGGTCCCCTGGGATGGCAAAACGAGCGGCGAGATTGTCATGAAGGGCAATAACGTAATGCAGTGGTATTTCAGGGAAGAAGATAAGACCGAAGAGGCATTTCACGGCGGCTGGTTTCACAGCGGAGACGCGGCCGTGGTCCAGCCGGACGGCTATATCCAGATCGTAGACCGGATAAAGGATATCATCATCACCGGCGGAGAAAATGTCTCCAGCATCGAGGTTGAAAAGGTGATTTCCGAGCACCCGATGGTCGCTGACGTGGCGGTCATCGGAAAACCGGATGAAAAATGGGGCGAAATCGTCAAGGCAATCATCCAGCCCAAGCCGGGAATGATACTCTCTAAGGAAGAAATCGTGAAATGGTGCCGGGACAGACTGACCCGTTACAAGGTACCCCGGGACATCATCTTCGATACGGTTCCCCGGTCGTCAACGGGTAAAATCCAGAAGGGAGAATTGAAAAAGCGCGAGCGTGAAGCCGTACTCCAGTAGCCCGTCTTTTACGCTCGATATCCTGAAAGGCAACTGCTAATCCGGTTACCCGTCCGCCGGTCCCAAATCCAGCTTATAAGCCACTACCAATACTCCGGGCCTGGGATGGAAATCATATTGCGGGGCCCGGACAAAACCCATCCTTTCATACATTCGGCGGGCTAAATCCATCATTTCCGTGGTATGCAGGCCCACTGTCCGTATACCCTTCCGCACGCATCGGCGAAGGCATTCTTCCATCAATGCCCGTCCGATTCCGCGCCCGCGGTAGCGGGGATGGACTGCCAGCAGGCGTAACCTCGCCCAGCCTTCAGGCCATCCCTGTTCCCCGGGCGATGCGCCGTCCAGATAGAGGGTTATCGCACCCGCCAGATGGCCATCTACCTCGGCCACGATTAATTGCGACTCTTCCATCCGGCCGCTGACGTTCATGATGTCCGTCACGTAATAGTTCCATGCTTCGGAGGGAAGCAGTTCACGGTACTGAAGATAGGCATCTTTGAGCAGCAGCGAGATTTTATCCAGCTCCTCGACGCGGGCATCCCGTATCGTTATGGGTCCCTTTTTCAATATATCCACGTCCGGAGGGTGCCGTTATTGCTCTACGAGTTCGGCCAGAATCAGGTAAATTATTCCCGCTATCAAAGCAACGATACTCAGGACCGTCAGCGTGTTTCCCACGTATTGAAGCATGGCATTATAGAGTTCCCTGTTCCAGGAAGAAACGCCGGAACCGAATATCGCGGCGCTTAGATGCCTGGCAGCATATAAAAAAGCCGCAATAAAACAGAAAAATACCCCCGCAGTCCTTCTACTCATGGTACCATCCTTCCCTGACCGGGAAATGAAGCGCTTTTTGACTATTTCTTCAGGTGGAAAATTTTATATCCAGGGCCGGGAAATATCAATCTAAAACTTCTCCAGTATTATGTCCATCTTCCTGGAGTACAAGTCTTCCCTGCCTAACGAATTGACTTCCTTCGAATGGTTCGCGACTATATGTTCGTTCATTTTTATCAGCCCGAAGTGCCGGTCGTAGTTGGTTATCTCGGCCCCGCATAAACTGCATCTAAAAACGAAAGTCGTTGGAATGATTTTCAGTTTAACGACTTCTTTGAAGTCCTTCATAGTTGTCTCCTCCTCATTCCTTTAACATCACCGCTATTAGATACATATAATTATACGCCCTTTTTCCGCCAAAGTGAACCGGCTTTCCGGGTTTTGTTTGCACCGGGTTGGGAGGAAGAAAAGAGCAGCCGCGAGGGCGGGGCCAGGTTGGGAAGAAAGTCAATGGGAGGGAGGAGCATTCTCTGGACAACAAAAACCGGATAAAACCTTCTCTCGGGCTTTGTTCAAAAGCCTCCCGCCACACCGGAGATTTCCGGATAAACAGGCTTAAGGTCGAAAAAAATAAGGAAAAGGGACCACCATTCCGGCAGTAATATATGTGCCGCTCTTATGAGGCCGGGGCGCCGCTGCGGGCAAGCATTCTTTTCGCCTCCCGGTAGCGCCGGATAATCAGCATCAGGCTGACGGCGGCAATCACCAGGCTGGCGGACATGGCCAGAATAAATTGCCCCCCCGAGGCCCCCCCGAAGCTGCTGGCGATGTTCCACAGCGCATGCAGGATGACCGCGATAAGAAATGCGCCGATAACCTTTCCGTTAATCGCGATATGCCCCTTTTTCTCCCGCTCGCGCCAGAGTACCGCGCAGAAAAAACCGGTCCAGGAGGCATGTCCGGCCGGTGACAGAAACCCGCGGATAATCAGGACCTGCTGCAGGACGTCAATATTTCCCCCGGACTGCACGAAGGCCACCAGGCCGTAACCCATGGTTTCCAGGGCGGCGAAACCCATTCCCGCAGCGATACCGAAAAGCAGGCCGTCCGCCTCATGCCTGTAACGCCACCCGATGAACATTGCCAACGGAAAGATGAGCTTAACGCTCTCTTCAATCAGCCCGATGGCGAAGAGGGAGGCGTAGTTCATCGTGCGCAACGTCCCGAATTCCAGGAAACCGGCGGCCACCAGACCGACGACTCCCCCCACCAGGAAGCAGGCCGTAAGTAACGGCATGGAGATTTCCCGGTGTTTGACATGCTCGTAGAAATAGACCACGAAGGTAATCGGGACTACGAAAGACCCCAATAATATTACCGTGGGGAAGAAGTTCGGGTTGTCCGTTATCCTGAGCGCCTGTTCCGTTACCACAAAGAGCAGCACACCGACGCCAAGTATCTGTACCCAGGGCTTGATGGACTTCATGGAGTAATATTATGATTAATCCCATGTCATGTCAAACGATAGTTAAAAGGGTTTTGTCTGCATATGGTTGGCGGGGAAGAAAAGAGCGGCCGCGAGGGTGGGCCAGGGTGGGAAGAAAGACAACGGGAGGAAACATTACCTGGAGCCAACCAAAACCGGATAAAACCGTTGATGATTAAGATTGAGTAAAAGGTTAAAAGAAGCCCTGATTGAGCCGGCTCTAGTCAAGCTCTTATTCCCGTCCCGCCAGGAACAGGCGAGCGGGGTGCGGGCGGGATACAAACCCGGCAGAATACGCATGAAGAAATACCGTCCTCAGGGCATTGACAAATGAGACTTCTCAAATTACAATCTTTGTTGTCATGAAAAGATATCGCATCGGTATTTTGACCAGCGGGGGCGATTGCGCCGGACTTAATCCCGCCATGAAATGGGTGGTGAAGACCGCCCTTGACGAGCGGCTCGAAGAGGAGCGTGATATCCGCTGCGAGGTAGTGGGCATCCGTGACGGTTTCCGCGGACTGGTCATGGTGGAACCGGATGCCCAGGATACGGTAGGCCATATTGTCCCCCTGTCCGAGGAAACTGTCCGCACCTGGGATCGTTACGGGGGAACTTTCCTGGGGACATCGAGGCTTAGCCCCTATGACCCCCAGCATGATACATCCGAGCTGGTTCTCAATAACATCAGAAAGCTGGGACTGGATGTACTGGTGGTCCTGGGCGGTGACGGCAGCCTGGCTATCGCCTCCCGCCTGGCCAAGGACGGCGTTAACGTCATCGGTATCCCTAAGACGATTGATAAAGACCTGCCCCAAACGGAGTATACGCTGGGCTTTGACACGGCTCTGAACGTGGTCACCGAAGAAGTGGACCGTCTGCGCACCACGGCCGGTTCGCACAAAAGGATATTCGTCGTGGAGACCATGGGCAGGACCGCAGGCTGGCTGGCCCTGGAAGGCGGCGAGTCCTGTGGAGCGTATATCATCCTGATACCGGAGCATGATTTCTCCGTAGAGCGCATTAATGAGCTCGTCCTGGACGGGAGGAGGGGAGGCGCCAGGTATGAAATCATCCTCGCGGCGGAGGGCGCCAAGCCTGAAGGCGGAACCGAATTTGTGAAGAAAGAAGGCCAGGACAGCTTCGGGCATAAGGCCCTGGGCGGCATCGCCGAGTTTGTCGCGGAGCAAATCCGCGAAGGGACCGGCCTGGAGACAAGGAGCGTCGTGCTGAGTCACCTTCAGCGCGGAGGGGCCCCTTCGGCTTATGACCGCAGGATGGGCCGGCACTTCGGTATTGCCGCCGTGGACCTGATGGCGAAGGGAGACTACGGGAAACTGGTCTGTTTACGGAACGGCAGGATTACCGCGTGCCCCCTGGCGCAGATTGAAGGAAAAGTCAAACTCGTAAACGTGGCTACCCAGTATGACACCGAGAGGTATAACGGAAGGCGCACCATTCTTAATCACGCTTAAACCGCGGTAAATACGGTCGGTCGAAGCCTGGTATGGATTGCATCTTATCGGGCTTTTGTTGTTAAATGGCCTTGGAACTATCTTAACGATTCAATTCAGGGGGTAAGCATGCTGACAAAAATCAGGGGACTTCTGGGCAAGGACGCGGACGACCTCCTCAACCATGAGTGTATTTTCCCCAGGGAACAGCTCCATTTACCCGGGCCCGATTTTGTGGAGAGGATTTTTCTTCCTTCCGACCGCAGCCCGGCGGTGCTCCGGAACATGCAGTCCCTCTTTGACCACGGACGCCTGGCCCGGACGGGGTATCTTTCCATCCTGCCCGTTGACCAGGGAATCGAACACAGCGCGGGGGCTTCGTTCGCACCTAACCCCATTTACTTCGACCCGGAAAATATAGTAAAGCTCGCCATGGAGGGAGGCTGTAACGCCGTAGCATCGACGCTGGGAGTCCTCGGCTCAGTATCCCGGAAGTATGCCCATAAGATACCCTTTATCCTGAAAATAAACCATAACGAGCTGCTCACCTACCCGAACAAATACGACCAGGTACTCTTCGCGGGAGTGGAGCAGGCTTTCAACCTGGGTGCGGTGGCGGTGGGGGCTACCATCTACTACGGCTCCCCGGAGAGTGACCGCCAGGTCCAGGAGATTTCTGAGGCGTTTCAATACGCGCATGAGATGGGGATGGTGACGGTACTCTGGGCCTACCTGCGGAATGACGCTTTCAAGACCAAGGAAAAGGACTTTCATACCGCCGCGGATTTGACCGGCCAGGCCAACCATCTTGCCGTTACCATTGAGGCGGATATCGTGAAACAGAAACAGCCGGAGTGCAACGGCGGTTTTACGGCCCTCAAGTTCGGCAAGACCAGCGACCTCGTCTATTCCCGGCTGACCTCGGACCATCCCATTGATTTGGCCCGCTACCAGGTAATCAACTGCTACCTGGGACGCATCGGCCTCATCAACTCCGGGGGGGCTTCCTCCGGAGAGAGCGACCTGGCGGAAGCGGTGCGGACGGCGGTCATCAACAAGCGCGCCGGCGGCATGGGCCTTATCTCGGGGAGGAAGGCTTTTCAGCGCCCGATGAAGGACGGCGCAGCGCTACTGAATGCCATCCAGGACGTTTATCTCAGCAAGGAAGTGACGGTCGCCTGAAGAACGGGGTTAGGGCCTAGTTGAGCTTGAAGTTGCTCAGCTTGTCCAGCCGTTTGAAGTTGTGATAGGCGTCCACGTAGCGGACGGTCCCGGAACTGCCCCGCATCGCCAGCGATTGGGTATGCGCTCCTCCGCTGAAATAGCGGACCCCCTTCAGTAACTCGCTGCTGCTCACCCCGGTAGCGGCAAAAAATACGTCTTCGGTGCAGACCAGGTCCCTGGCGTTATAGACCTTTTCCATGTCGAATCCCTCGGCTATGGCCGCCTGCTTTTCACGGTCGTCACGCGGCCAGGCGGTGCACTGGATTTCCCCCCCGATGCAGCAAATCGCAGCCGCAGAGAGCACAGCTTCGGGAGTCCCCCCGATGCCCATCAGGACATCCACGCCCGTGTCCGGGAGCGCCGCCTGGATGCTGGCTTCGATGTCACCGTCTGAAATCAATTTCACGCGCGCTCCCGCGCCCCTTATCTCGGCGAGCAACTGCTCGTGACGGGGCCGGTCCAGCACCACCACGGTAATCTGGGAAATCTTCCGCTTTTTCGCGCGGGCGATATTTTTCAGGTTTTCAGCCACAGGAGCGTTGATATCGATTACGTTCCTGGCTTCGCGGCCCGTGACTATCTTGTTCATATAGACAAACTGCCGGGGGCAGTTCATCGTCCCCCTTGCGGAGAGCGCCACCGCGGAGATAGCGCCGGGCAGTCCCCTGGCGGTGAGGGTGGTGCCGTCAACCGGGTCGACGGCGATGTCCACCTTCAGTCCGGAACCATTGCCGATTTCCTCACCAATGTACAGCATGGGAGCTTCGTCTTTTTCCCCCTCTCCGATAACGACAATGCCGTCCATCTGGATATGACCGAGGACATAGCGCATGGCGCTCACGGCGGCCTGGTCCACCAGGTTTTTATTCCCCATTCCGAAGAACCGGGCGGCGGACAGGGCGGCTGCCTCGGTGACGCGCACCAGTTCCATGGCGATATTACGTTCGATAGGTTTTTGGGTCTGCTTTCGCGGCATAGATACCCCCCGGAATTAGAGTAAGTTACATTATAATTTAGTAAGAAAGGGCATCCTGTGTCAACCTGCCGGGCGCCGGGGAGTGCTGAATATCCCGACGCGGACTCAGTCTATCATATCACGGATTTTCATGGTCACCGCCGAGAGAAACATGCTGCCCACGCCGAATCCGAAGTAGGCCGTCATCATCTCGATGGTCGGGGATCCCGCAATGATACGCCCGAACCCCCCTATCAGCGCCAGCACGCCAAAGACGAAAAGCACCCAGGCGGTTATCGAGGTTAAAGTCCTGAAAATAGTCGGCATTTTCCCTCCATATCAGTTACATGCGTTTGGATATTATTTTACCACTATTGGTCAAGCGATGGTGCGAGGCGCGGGGATGTTCCGGCTATCCGTGCCGGACCAGATACGACCAATGGAAACATTTGCAGTATCAGACCGGGTATGTTAAATATTTAGGAGAAGTAATTTGCGGAGCGAGTCCATGGGCAAACACATTCCCGGTAAACGCCACGGCATCGACGAAGAGAGAAGGAAATGGCAGGACCCCGAAGCCATCCTGGAGGACATCGGAGTGAAGCCGGGCCTCACTTTTATGGATATCGGCTGCGGGGGCGGTTTTTTTGCGCTTCCGGCGGCGCGGATGGTCGGCCCTCGCGGCAGGGTATTCGGAGTGGACGCCCATGAAGAATCCATCAGGGAGTTGAATGACCTTGCCGCCGGTGAAGGGCTGCGGAACGTGGGAGCGGTGACGGGCAAGGCGGAGGAAACCATCTTCTGCCGGCAATGCGCCGATATCATTTTCTTCGGCATCGTGCTCCACGACTTCGATGACGCTGCAAGGGTGCTGCGGAATGCCGCTGAGATGATTAAGCCGTCGGGAATCCTGGTCGACCTGGACTGGGATAACCGGGAAATGGAGCTTGGCCCTCCTTTACGGATAAGGTTCAGCGAGGAATATGCCTCCGGTTTAATCAAAGCCGCCGGTTTCACCATCGAGAGCACCCGGAAGGTCGGCGCCTATCACTATATGGTTACCGCGCGCCCGAAGCAAGACCAGGCAACGGCTTTATGATAACCCGGAGATAAAAGGGACGAAGGTGAACGCGGATATCTACCTCGATGAAATGGACTTAAGCCGCTACTGGCCGGAAGACGCCCCGCTCTCTTTTGACCGGGCGATGCGGGATATTGCGGCGGGTAAATCAACCCTGAAAGATTACCCTTTCCTTTCCCCGCGGCTGGTAAAAGCTTATGAACTGGTTACGGGCATGAAGGGACTCCTTCCCGATGTGCCCATGCTGACTGTTCCGCGGCCGGTGGCCGCGGAGGTAATACCGCTTAATTCCCCCGGCAGGGATTCGCCGGTCCTGGTCACCGGAAATAATGAGTATACCGTCAGTGTCCTGACGGCCGTCTGGGCGCACGGCAGCACTCCCGCCCATTTGCTGGTGCTGGACTGCCGCGGCAATACGGTGGACATGGCGGTGGTTCTGGGAGATTTTACCGGGGAGCGCCTGCGCCAGGCCCTGGACAGGCACCGCGTGGAAGATTCGGTAAATCATCGTCACCTCATCATTCCCGGCTGGGCCGCCCGTCTGGCGGACAGCTTCCGGGAATGCACGGGCTGGGAGATAGAGAGCGGGCCGGTCTGCGCCGCGGAGCTGCCCCTCGCCCTAGGAGACCGCTGGGTCTTCAGCACATAAGGCGGATTACCCGGAATAAACCGGTGATGGACTAACGGCAGGGATAATATAAATGGTCGGTCCTCTGGAAATATTCGTAATCGTCGCGATTATCATAATCGTCTTCGTTGTAGCGCGGCTATTGCGCTATAATCGCGGCAAGAAGCCGGGCGCGGGGCCATCGGGCAGCGCCGCAACCCGGCCAAAAAAGTCAAACCTGCGCGGTTTCGGCCGGAAAACCGGAATCATCCTGGTAATCAGCGGGATTATCCTCGCATTCGCCGGAATGAGCATGTTCCGGTGGGCGGTACAGGGATACCTGTGGGCTTTTATTTTCCTGGCCGCGGGACTCGTCTTTGTTTACCTGTCCCGGAAGGAATAACCATTTAGCGGCCACTGAGGATAAGGAACAGGATGATGCCCGCCGCCAGGCCGACCACGCCCAGGCCAATCAGACCAATTCCCAACCTTTTCTCTCTCGACGTCATTTCAGACCAGGGTTTCTGCCTTCTTCCCGTGAAAAGACCGATTACCAGTCCCACCGCTATGCCGCTGGCAAACCCGGCCGCCCAGTCGCTCATGCTGTACCTCCTGATTATCGGTTAAACCATGATAACACACCCCCGAATGTGACAGAAGTACCGGTATTCCCAGACTAAATGGCTATTCACGGAGCACCTCTGATGAGTCACAATGAGACTGGCTCAGTGTATCCCTTAAAGACCCCGGCCGGGCTGATTTCGGGCAGAGAGAGAATAAGTGAAATATGGAAAATTCTAAAAGTCATCACTCATCTCATTTGAATGCCTGCACTGTCACCGGCAAATGCCGGCTCCCCTTATAATCTGCTGGAGTATTCTCAACTGATGGAATTCTCTGTCGTTATTCTCTTAGAAGTAAGGAAAATCGATGCTGACTGAAAAAGGGACATCGCTCATTGAGACGGTGGTCGCCCTTGCCCTGCTGGGCATTATCGGCGTCGCTTTCCTCAGCGCCCTGGCGACGACCTCCAACGCCAGGCTGATTGCGGATGAGCACGTGACCGCCAGGATTATCGCCGAGTCCCAGATGGAAAATATCAAGCAGCAGGAATATGCCTCGTCTTATAACGGCTCTTCGATTTCCGCTATCTACCCCGGCTATACCATCGGCATCTTGGTGAATAACCTGCGCAACGGCAATATCCAGAAGATAGCGGTCACGGTAAGCCACCACGGGCGGGACGTGGAAACGCTGGAAAGCTACAAGGTCAGGCGATGATACCGCGAAAATTCAGGGAACTGCTCAAAGGGCGACGGGGTTTTACCCTGATCGAGATTTCCGTGGTGATAGCCATCACCGGCATCATCGGTCTCGGTGCCGCCATGGCCACGGTCCAGGTGCTCAAACAGGGCGCCCGCAATGCCGATTATACCGCCGCTTCCAGGCACGCGATGAATGCCGTTTTCTGGATAAGCCGTGACGCGCAGATGACCCAGGATTTTTATCCGGGCGGGACCTCCGGTTTTCCCCTCACGCTTGCCTGGAAGGAATGGGACAATTCCAGCCACCAGGTAATCTATTCCGTGACGGACGGGGAGCTCAGAAGGAGTTACGTCATCGACGGCGGTGAGCCGAGGGAAATGCTTGTCGCCCAGTATATCCGGGTGGCCTCCGGAAACACTACTTTCGCCATAAATGGCGGCGTGGCGAACCTGAAGGTCACCGCGGTCGTCGGCGAAGGAGAGTCCGCCGTCAGCGTGACCAAGGTGCGGGAAATCAAGCCCAGGCCGGGTCTGTAATGATAAAATCATTCAAAGAGAGACTGCTGAAACTCTGGTACGGAGAAAAGGGACAGGCCCTCATCGCCGTCCTGGTCCTGCTGACCATCGGCAGCCTCACCCTGACGCCGGTACTGTCCCACATCGGGACAGCGCTGGAGACCGGAGTTGTATATGAGAACAGGACGGATGAACTGTATACCGCTGACTCCGGGATAGAAGATGCCATCTGGCAGATAAAATATGACCGCCTGGAGCCGTTATTTGACATTTATGACGCCTATGACTACACCACCAGCTGGTCATATGAACTGGATGACCCCCTCAATGACCTGACCGCTAACGTAACCATCCGGAACGTCTGGATCCCTAAGGACGTTACACCGCCTACCCCCGAGGATGCCAGAAGCATCGTCGATTCCGGCAAGCTGGTAATAGCCGGGACCGCCCCGACAAACAGCAACTACCGGATAAAGATAGACTTCTACCCGGGTCCGGGAGAGGAAGACGAGTTGCTGGTAGAATCAATCGGCATCTGGATTCCGCTCGGTTTTTCCTACGTCTCCGGTTCGAGCAACCTGGAAGAGGAACCATTTGAAGAGTATTACTCGGTGCCCACGTTATCTGACCATAACGGCGGCCAGGCAGTTATCTGGGATTTCTCTTCGGAAAACATGACACGTTTCCCCGGAGTCAGCCTCTGGGACTACCCGCAGTCGACCGAAATCAGTTTTGAATACACGGCGAATGTCACCGGCGAGAGACCGGTCAGCATTTCCTGGATTGAGACCAGCGGTGTCAGTGATGTTCCGGTTGCCTGGGATGTAGACACAAAAATATACAAGGCTACTTCGGCAGTGGGCAACACTGTCATCGATGCCTATGCGTCCCGCTGCGAGCTGCGCAAGATGGATGCGGCTATCGCCGGTGATTACCGCGCGGTAGGCAATTCCCTGATGCAGGACAATTACTGGCCTTATGACCGGCGCGATACACTGCTCAACGATAGTGATGCTAATATCAGCGATATTCCCGCTGACGGCGATGTCATTGCCGCTTACCTGTACTGGTCCGGATGGATAGACAGCGGCTTCACCACCACCATCTGGTATGACAACTGCTCGGACCTGGATGACTGGATCCAGACCGGCAGCGATTGGAGCAGCTATTCCGGCGACATCCGCGGGCACCACTCCGGCGGAGAAACCGACCGTTATCTGGAGATGTCCGGCGCGGTTGACCTGAGCGGCTATGCCTCCGGCAGCGTCGTTGTGGAATGGGACCAGACGGACGGGGGCACTCTGGAATCGACTGACGGCCTCCAGTTCCAGCTATCCGGGGACGGAGGCAGCAACTGGAGCGCGCTCATCGATGCTTTCTGGGATGACACCAGTTCCGAGTATTTTTATTATATTGTGCCTGACGCATATCTCACCAGCCAGTTCAAGTTGAGGTTTTTCCTGGCGGACATGAGCGGCTCCAGTGAGTATGCCTACATCGATGATTTTGCGGTGGCGGAGATTACGGGCGCCGCGGACACCAGCGCGATATTCAGGATAAACGGCGACCAGGTATACCTGGACGTTAACGGAGACCCGCAGCAGGGCGCCCAGGAACTGACCGCCACCGAAGCCCAGGTGCTGGGGAACAAAAACCGCGGGGAGTACTCCTATGCTTCTTACCTGGATGTCACCAAGCTGGTGAAGGAGTATTCCGACCACGGCGATGATGATAACCCAACCGGCAACGCGGATTATACCGTGGGGAACGTAGACGCTGATACGGGGGACTACTGGTCCTATGCCGGATGGTCGCTCATCGTGGTCTTCTCCTCTCCGGAGACGGCGGGGCACCAGCTATATCTCTTCGACACCTTCGCCTTCAACGGCGGTAACGAGAACCTGGACTTTGATAACGACGGTGTACCGGGAGGAGACATCACCGGCTTTGTCGTGCCCGAGCCCATCGAAGGTGAGGTCAATGCCGCCAAACTGACCTGTTTTGTCGGGGAAGGTGACGGCATCTATGACGGCGATTACCTGGTCTTTGAGGGCACCAATCTATCCGACGGCGCCGGGGACATAGACGATGTCTGGGACTCGGAGTCCGTCGGCATGAGCGAGCCGGGAGTGGATATCGATACCTTTTACGTCACCTGGGCCAGCGGCTTGCTGGCCGCGGATGATACCGAGGCGCACATAGACCTTCCCTCCCAGACGGACAACTGGAACCTGATTTATATCATCCTTTCGCTCCGCAGCGAGACGGTGACCGGCAGCACCGACCACTACGTGATACACGGCGGCTAGTTGCCGGCTGGGCTGAACATCCCCGAAATATGCTATCCTGATTGAGAGAGAAAATTTACCCCATCGTATACAGTGTCTGCTACCAAAGAGGGGGAAACTGAGCACAGTTAGTGTACCTTGTTCCTTATTCACAGTTTCCCATCTTTTGCTTAAGAACCGTCAATCGTACTAAACGGTTTGGGAATTGATTTCGGAAACCGTCAGTCATCTCAAGGGCATCCTATTGTAAAACCGCGAAGGAACATTCTGTCGGGGAGCCTTTGGGTCCGATGTTGGTCTTGCCGTCTTTGCCTGACGTAGCTATTTTCCCTATTTGCCATCATCCGTATCACAAGCGCGCCTCTTTGAGATTCACTATGAAGATATATCCGGCATTGTCATAATTTCAATGCCCCGGGAGACCCAGGAATAGGTATTTATGCTTATTCACAAGGGCCCGGAAATAAGTATCACGGCGGAAGCCATCCTATCCGGTGGATGATAGCCTGTTAAGGGAGGCAAGGGAAGGCGAAAAAGAGAAATCTCTTCGGCTTAGCTCCAAACCCTTGCCTCTTTTCAGCATATCGTAAAGGGGCTTCTAGCCGGGTATATCATAAGGGTAAATAAGAGGCCTATGCAGCAGCAAATAAACATCAGTTCGCCATTGGACATAAATGGAACAGGTGACCGCGAAACCGCGGTTACTTTTTTATAATGAACAGGAGGTCGCCTCGATGAATAACTTTAAAGAAAAATCAGTTCTGATTGTTGACGATGAACCGATAGTGCGGGAGTCCTTGAGAGACTGGCTGACCGGCAGCAATTACAGGGTAGCAGTGGCGGAGGACGGGGAAAAGGCGCTGCAGATGCTCAAACAGCAGGACTTCGGCGTCGCCGTTCTTGACCTCCGTCTTCCCGGCAAGGACGGCATCAGGGTGCTCAAGGAAGCGCGTAAATACCGGCCTGACCTGAAGGCAATAATCATCACCGCTTACCCCTCCGTTAAGACAACCACCAGGGCGCTAAGGAACGGCGCGGTCGACTATATCACCAAGCCTTTCGAGCCTGATGAACTGGAAGCACTGATAAACAAGCTGCTCAATGGCGGGAAGGCGGTTTCGGGCGCTAACGTCCAGTCACCGGCGGTTGAAGTACAGAGCCCCGCAGCCGGAAGCACGGCAATCACCTCGATGATGAAAGAGGACAGGGTATTTCCGACCATCGAACGGTTCTCACAAAAAGCGGCCTTGAGGAGTTTAAAGGAGTACAAGGTCCTCTATAACTGGTCCATCTCAGATCCTGAAGGGTTCTGGGGGAACATCGCGGGGCAACTTGACTGGTATAAGAAGTGGGATACGTTCCTTGAGTATGATTTTAATGATAATCCCGAAGTAAGGTATTTTATCGGCGGTAAAATTAACGTCTCCCGTAACTGCCTGGACCGGCACCTGGAGACCTGGCGCAAGAATAAGGCGGCTATTATCTGGCAGGGCGAGCCGGACAGCGATACCGTGATATTAACCTATCAACAGCTCCACCACGAGGTCTGCAAGTTCGCCAATGTGCTGAAGAGACTGGGAGTAAAGAAAGGCGACCCGGTCTCCATATATCTTCCCATGATTCCGGAACTTCCGATAGCTATGCTTGCCTGCGCCCGCATCGGCGCGATACACAGCGTCGTTTTCGGGGGGTTCAGCGCCGAAGCACTGCGCGACCGGATGCTGGACTGCAAGTCAAAAGTGCTTATCACGGCGGATGGCTATTACCGGAACGGCAAACATGTCCGCAGCAAGGACAACGCAGATGCTGCCGTGAACGAATGTCCCCTGGTAGATGATGTTATTGTCGTCAGGAGGCTGGGTATAGACGTCGAAATGAAGGCGGGCAGAGACCTCTGGTGGGACGAGGAGATGGGCGCGGAAGGCACCAGTGACGTCTGCCCGGCGGCAGAAATGGACGCAGATGCTCCTCTGTTTATCCTCTATACCAGCGGCAGTACCGGCAAGCCCAAGGCGATTATGCACTCCCAGGCGGGGTACCTCGTTCACTGCTATCAGTCCATGAAGTGGATATTCGATATCAAGGACGACGATACTTACTGGTGTACCGCCGATATCGGCTGGGTCACCGGGCACAGCTATATCGTTTACGGCCCGCTGTCCATCGGCAGCACCAGCCTCATGTTCGAAAGCGTTCCCACCTACCCCAAACCGGACCGGTTCTGGCAGATAGTGGACAAGTTCAGAGTAAACGTATTCTACACCGCCCCCACGGCTATCAGGGCGTTGATGAGAGAAGGGGAGGAGTGGCCTGACCGGCACAGCCTCTCCAGTCTCCGCCTACTTGGCAGCGTGGGTGAACCTATCAATCCGGAGGCCTGGCTCTGGTATCACCGCGTCATCGGTAGGGAGAAGTGCCCCATAGTGGATACCTGGTGGCAGACAGAGACCGGGGGAATTCTGATTACTCCCCTTCCCGGCGCCATTCCTACCAAACCCGGTTCAGCTACCATGCCTTTCCCGGGCGTGGAACCGGTGATATTGCGTGAGGACGGCACTGAGGCTGGCGTAAACGAGGGCGGCCCGCTGTGCATCAAGCGGCCCTGGCCGGGCATGGCCCGCACTATTTACGGCGACCCCAAGCGATTCAAGGATACCTATTTCAGCAAGTTCCCCGGCTACTATTTTACCGGTGACGGCGCCCGCCGGGATGAGGACGGCTATTACTGGATTATGGGCCGAATCGACGATGTAATCAACGTTTCAGGGCACCGCATCGGCACCGCTGAGGTAGAAAGCAGCCTCGTCTCCCACCCGAAGGTCGCCGAGGCGGCGGTAGTCGGCATGCCCCATGATTTAAAAGGACAGGGGATATACGCCTATGTGACGCTTAAGGCAGGGTTCGAATCGAGCGTGGAGATGGAAAAGGAGTTGAAGAACCACGTCCGCAAGCAGATTGGACCTATCGCCACGCCGGATAAGATACAATTCGCTAATGGCCTGCCCAAGACCCGCAGCGGCAAGATTATGCGCCGTATCCTGGTAAAGATAGCCGCGGGGACCACGGACAACCTGGGTGATACCAGCACCCTCGCAGACCCGGCAGTTGTCGATGCGCTTCTCCAGGGCAGAGTCTGATTCGGGGGATAAAAAAAAGAGGACACCGAGCGCATCCGGTCCTTATGCTTCCATTTCTAAGGAGGAATTTACATGGCAGTAGTCGCGGCGCAAAAAGAAACCCAGTGGGCAAACCCGGGAGCACTCGGGCTGGCAGCTTTCGGTTTCACCACCATTCTCCTTCAGATGCATAACATCGGGTTGATAGACAGCGTCCTCCCCATCGTTTACGGGTTCTTCTGGGGCGGTTCAGCCCAGGTGCTGGCCGGCATCATCGACGGACGGCGGGGAGACACTTTCGGGATGACCGCTTTTATTTCCTTCGGTTTTTTCTGGATAGGTCTCAGCTTCGGTTTCCTCCTGCAGTGGCTCGGTTTCGTTCAACTGGACAGCCCGGGACTTGCCTGGCTATGCATCTGCTGGGGACTTTTCACCGCTTTCATGACCATCGCTACCTTCAGAATATCAATCGCCCACGCAACCATTTTTATTTCCCTGACGATACTCTTCGGCCTGCTGGCATTGCACTTTTTCGGGGCATTACCGGCAATCGTAGCCGGCATCGAAGGCCTAATCTGCGGGGGAAGCGCCGTCTATACTTCGATGGCCGTGATTTTACACGATAAGTACGGGCGCTGGGTACTGCCGATAGGCCAACTTTCAGGATGAGGTGTTGAACCTGATAAGGTGTCACCCCATAATAGACTGTGAACCACGGCGGGTTAATTATTGATGGGCGAGAAGCGGACGTGCGTTATCCGGGCCTGGGCGTTTTGACCGGCAGATACACGGTAAAAGTGCTCCCTTCACCGGGTTTGCTTTCGACTTCAATTTTCCCGCCGTGCCTTTCGATAATCCCGTAAGAGACCGCCAGTCCCAGCCCGGTCCCCTGCTCCTTGGTGGTAAAAAACGGCGTGAACAGCTTCTCAACATTCCCGGGAGAGATGCCTGGCCCGTTATCCCTTACGCTCACTTTGAGCCAGCCGTCTTCAACCGCTCCTCGTATGGTCAGTTCTCCCCCTTCAGGCATCGCCTGGATTGCGTTCACCGCCAGATTAACAAAGACCTGGCGGAGTTGTTTGCCGTCAGCCGTTACCTCCGGCAAAGGGGATACCTCCAATACGCTCACTTTCACCCGGTTCATCTCCGCCTGGTGCCCTATCAGCGCAACTACCTCCCTGATGACACCCTCCAGCCTTACTTTCTTAAGCTCCGGCTCCGATTGCCGTGAGAAATCAAGAAGGCCCTTAATGATATGGGAGCAGTGCTCTACGGCGCTCGTAATCTTGTGCAGGGTCTCCATTCCCTCTTCCCTGTCCAGCGGCCCCTTCTCCAGTTTTTTCACGAGCAGTTTGGCATAGACCAGCACTCCGGTCAGGGGATTGTTTATCTCATGGGCGACGGAGGCCGCCAGTTGTCCGATGGCATTCAATTTTTCGGAATGAATGAGCTGTTTCTGAGTCTTTTCCAGGCGCTCAATGTAGCTATTTAGTTCATTGTTCAGGGACATTATCTCGTCGTACGCCCCAAGTTGGCGTTCCAGGTAATTCAGCAGCACCGCTCCCAGGGCGCTGATAAGAATGACGAAGTGGGTAAACAGAAGGGTCCTCAGCAGCGAGTAAGCATCATACGTCAGTATGAGCATGAGAGGCAGCAGGATGCCGAGTATCAACAGGCTGACGATTAATACGCCGCGAAGGCGGTAGACAATCGCTGCGTATATAAGTGGATAGAAGAAGATCACAAGATAGATATCATAAAATTGCGTCAGCACGGTGTAGTATGCAAAGGTGAAAACAGCGAACAGAGCCAGGATTATCCAGAAGTGAATACTCCTGAAGCCTGCCTTAGCCTTACCCCGGATAAGCCACCTGGCCGTTTTCATCCGGTTGGTTTCGTTGACAGGTAACATCTCTTTTTCAGAAATATCCTTCGTCATATAACCGTGGGTTGCCGATCAGGCCCTCGATATCCACGCCCTCAAGGAACTGCTCTTGCCCGGCTATGGAGGTGGATACGTCCCTGGTGGCCGAAGAGTAGCCGGCCGACCTTAGCCACCTGTTTAATTTTTGGGGACCACCTCAGACTTCAGAAAATAATTAATGCTTCAGTAGTTCGTTGGCAATTATATGACGCATAATTTCAGTGGACCCCTCTCCATATTTTAGTCTCCGGGCTTTTCGATACATAGTTTCTAAAGGTAAAAAATCGGAGAAGCCACGGGCCCCGTGAATCTGCATCGCATCATCAATAGTCCTGATAGCCATCTCTGAAGCGTGTAATTTAACAATAGCTTGCTCCTGCTTTAGATCCAAACCTTGCTGATATCTCCACAGAACGTTGTATAACATTGACTCAGTACTGAAAATACCTGCCTTCATATCAACTAGCTTCCACTGGATAGCCTGCCTCTTACCGATAGGTTGACCAAAAGTCTCTCTCTCTTTTGACTGGATTATGGATAAATCTAACGCCCTATCTGCCATCCCCAGAGCTTCAGCTACGTGTATTAGTCGCCTTAAGCCTAATCGAGCCTGGAGATGTCGGTAAGCCCCATTCAATGGACCGAGTATGTTATCACTGGATACCTTACATTCATTAAAATCTACCCTGCACAAATGGCCCCACATGACTGGAAAAGTCTTTATCGTCATCCCCGGGGTATCTTTATCTACCAGAAAGAAAGTAAATCCTTCACGGCCCTTATCTGGTTCAGTGCGGGTTAAGATGATACCGAAGTCTGCCGAATCCGCTCCCAGTAAATATATTTTCGTTCCGTTTATCGCCCAATAATCTCCTTGCCTTACTGCTGTTGTCAGTACAGCACCAAGCAGATCACTTCCACCGGTAGGTTCGGTTAAACCCCAGAAAGAAGTTTTGTCCCCTCTTATGTAAGGAGTTAAATACTTTTCTACCTGTTCTGCTTTACAGAGTTCGTGCAATAGAGGCAAATTAGCTGCGAAAGGACGTAGTTCAAAGGGCGTAATTGTCTTGTTCCATTCTCTAACGACAAGCATCCTAGCTAAATCACTTATATCCTTACCTCCAAGTTCTTTAGGAACATCTAGCCCCCACAATCCAATATCTACGCACTTGGTTTCTAACTTTAATTCAATCTCTCCAGGCAATCTTAAACTTCCACCAACTTGAGCTATCCCACTACGAAGCACCTCTGGCTCAAGAGGTATTAATTCTTCAAAAACAAAATTGCGTGCAATTTGCTGCCACTTCATGTCTTCTTTTGAAATACTAAAATCCATTTTGAAATCTCCATTTTGAAATCCCACTTTATATTTAGACTTGCCTTTTCAAGCCCTAAGCCTAGACTAGCAAACCCTTCGGGTTATTAGAGATAAACCCAAGGTTTCTAAACGTAAATACTAATTACGTTAAGTTTCGCACGTAATATTATATTAATGAGAAAATCAGTTTGCCATTCTTTTTCTTACTTTGCACTCTCCCTTCTGCCTCTAAATAATTAAGATGCGCTAAGGTTTCGCCGAATGCAAACCACTTTTGCTGTAAAGGAAATTGTTCCCAAGATCTATGCACGATGTCCCAGGTTATATAAGGAGCAATCTGAAATGCTGTTTTCGCGTCATCCTCCAGAGCAAAAATGACCTCATTCAACCGATTCGTATGGTGGTCCTCAAGTTCTTTTATACGACGTCTGTGATTATTCATAAGGTTACGGTGACCGGGTAAAACAAGCCTTACATCAAGATCATAAATTTTTTCTAGATTGGTAAGGTAGTGTTTAAGAGAATTATCTAATTCCTCCCAGTACGTGATATTTGGCGTGATATCGAAAAGTATATGGTCACCTGAGATAAATATTTTTTCATTAGCTTCATAAAGGCAACAATGGCCTGGAGAATGTCCCGGAGTCTGAATACAGCGGAAACAGTAATCTCCGATCTCTATTTGATCATTATCCCGAACAATGAAATAATTAATGCTTGTATTTCCGCCGTATCTCCGTCCTGGATGTTTAGCTTCTGATTCTCGCAGTTCATCCGAAGGAAATCCATGCGATAAAAAATTCCGAAAGATTCTTTCACGACGCAGTTTAGTCTCTTCTTGTGTGGTGCTTTTCATTCTTGCTTCTATCTCATTGAAATAAACCTTTGACAGTCCAGTAGCAAGAATACCAGCAAGACCAAGATGGTCAGCATGTAAATGGGTAATAAAGAAATCAGTACTCTCTAAATTAACACCCAATTTTTTTAAACTGGACGTCATCACGCTGAGACATTCATTGCGGTTCATTCCTGTGTCGACTAATAAAAAGCGCCTATCTCCTCTAATTAGGTAGGAGTTTAGAAACTTCAGGGGACTTCGTGGTAGCGGAATTATGATACGATATATATGGTGAGCAACCTCTTCAATTATTTGGTTCAATTATTAAACCTCTTTTTATCTGTTTACTGGCTTGGTGTACGTTAATCTTAAGTATTTATATTGCCGAGCGGAAGAAACCGAAAAGAGTCCGCCAATTACTTCTACTAGGTAATTACCAGTTTTAGATTAGCCAAATGATGCTGTCGGTCTCATCTATACTAATGGAAAAAAGGAGGCATATCACGGCTAAGCTTCAGCGGGAATTTTGGTGGTCTTTTTTCTAGAAAGGATGTGATGCCTTCTTTGGCATCATCCTGCTGGCCAGCCCAAAACATTAGCTTAGAGTCAATTAAGTGTGCTTCAGCAGGATGATTCGCTCCTAACATTTGCCATAAAAGTTGGCGGTTAAGGGCAACTGATATCGCTGAAGTATTTTCGACAATTTGTTTCCCAATATCACGTGCTCTTATAATAAGTTGTTCGGGCGGCAGTACTTCGCTTATTAAACCGGCTCTAAGGGCTTCTTCAGCATCGAAAATGCGGCCTGTGTAAGCCCATTCAGCTGCTTTACTTATTCCTACAATGCGTGGTAAATACCAACTACTACAAGCTTCAAGTACAATACCACGAGTGGAAAAAACGAAACCTATCTTAGCTTTTGTCGATGCTAGCCGTATATCCATAGGTAATGTCATGGTAATTCCTACCCCGACCGCAGGTCCATTTAAAGCCGCTATTATTGGCTTCTTCATGTTAAAAATACGCAATGTAACTATACCGCCAGAATCTTGATGTGTATCTATTGTTTCTTGCGAATAATTAAAAGTTTTTTCGAGCCCTCTGCTAAGGTCAGCACCGGCGCAAAAGGCACGTCCGGCACCGGTAAAAATAATTACACGAATATCGTCGTTGCTCTCCGCACGATTTAAAGCATCAACTATTTCAGGTGCCATTACTATTGAGGTCCATGCATTGAGTAGTTCAGGACGATTTAAGGTGATAGTCAGAATATGATTGGAGACTTCGTATTTAATTTGTTTGTAACCCATCTTGCGTATAATAACTCAGAATTTCTTCCCAAAATATATAATATTTTAAGTATTTTATAAACTAAGTCCTTTCGGATATGGGAATTATACACCCTAGGAAAATTTCAGACAAGGATTTGTAAGCGTCCATAACATATTGGACTGAGAAGGGGCGTAGTTATCCAAATAATAGCGCAGTGGAGGCAGCTTGCCAATGCTGCGGTGTGGTCTTTCAGTGTTATACCAGACGAGGTAGTC
>Ga0209269_1000615_pt1 | contig 30330 bp, 26 predicted proteins | sample MTBAKMMethaMetaG_FD_187455 | JGI IMG/M metagenome (GOLD analysis project Ga0209269, IMG submission 187455) | Enrichment culture microbial communities from Arthur Kill intertidal strait, New Jersey, USA, that are MTBE-degrading - MTBE-AKM (Arthur... | ecosystem: Environmental > Aquatic > Marine >... | reverse complement strand
GGGGCTGAAAGCACGAATATTTTGGTACCAGATCAAGGAGATCAAGATCAAACTGATACTCCATAACCTCACGAAGGCGATTCAGGCGATCGAGATTCTTGTGGTGGTAGAGGAATTCAACAGAGCCCAAGATTCAATAATTTTTCCGGCTGGGCACCATGGTGCGGCACAACCATTATTACTAATCCAGATTAGTACTAATCATGATTAGGGCTTTCGTCGACCGAGAGGAGGAGCGGCGGATCCTCGATGAGGAGTGGCAGAAAGCGGGAGGACGGATGATCATCCTGTACGGCCGGCGCCGGATCGGGAAAACCAGGCTCCTCACCGAGTTCGTGCAGGGAAAACAGGGCATCCTCTCCTTCTCCGAAGACGTTGCTTCCTCAATTCAGATCAAACAGTTCCAGGCAGAATGTGCAGCCTTCTTCAACGACGATCTCCTCGCCTCCCTCAGGATGGAGACCTGGGACCAGGTCTTCACCTACCTCGCCCAAAAGCCCCTCCAGAAGCGGGCCTACCTGGTCATCGACGAGTTCACGTACCTGATCAAAAACGATCCCTCCATACTCTCCGCCCTTCAGAAGGCCTGGGACACCGCCCTTTCCGGCTCGAACTGGTGCATCCTCCTCTGCGGCTCGATGCTCGGCCTCATGAGCGACCTCGCCCTCTCGGCCACCTCGCCCCTCTATGGCAGGAGGACGAGAGACATGCTCCTGGAGGCCCTGCCCTTTGCCCATGCGAAAAAATTCCTCGATCAGCCCTTCCCCGACGCACTGCGGACCTACCTCACCATCGGGGGCATCCCAGAATACCTGCTCAAGGCGGCAGACTACGCCTCATTTTCTGAATTTGTCGAGCGGGAGTTCTTTTCGCGCTTCGGCTACTTCTACCGTGAGCCCTACTTCATCCTCTCGCAGGAGTTTCGGGAACTCAAGACCTATCAGTCGATCCTCACTGCCATCGCAGAAGGCAACACTGCGCCTGGTGCCATCGCACAGTTCTGCGGCATGGACGCACGCCGCATTTATCCCTATCTTGAGGGGATGACCCGTCTCGGGATCGTGGAGCGCGAGCTGCCGTTCCTGGTGGACACCAGACATGGCGTCTATCAGGTCAAAGACACTGTCTTTGACTTCTGGTACTCTTTTGTATTCCCGAACAGGGAGGCGATCGAGACCGACGCCTTCCACCCTTCTGCCCCCGCTATGGATCGTTACTTCGGCAAGCGTTTTGAGGGGTTTGTGCGCCGGGAGTTCGTGCCCCGGGTCCTGCCGGGAAGCCGGGTCGGTCGGTGGTGGTGGAAAGGCGAGGAGATCGACATCGTCGCTGTCGACGATCAGGAGCACGAAATCGTCTTCGGGGAATGCAAATGGGGCGCTCTGAACCGGCGTGAGGCGAAAGGGGTGCTCTCCCACCTGGAGGCGAAGGCGGAGATGGTCAGGCACGATCGATACCCGAAAGAGCGCTATCTCCTCGTCGGGGGCAGCGTGGAGGGGAAGGAAGACCTGCGGGGCGAGGGCTACCTCGTGTACGATCTGGCCGATATCGAGGGTTTCGTGAAGGGAGAATGATGGACCTGAAAAACCGCTGCCGAGGCTCTCTCCTCGGCCTTGCCGCCGGTGATGCCCTCGGCGCCACGCTCGAGTTCAGGCTGCCCGGGACGTTTGATCCGATCACTGATATGGTCGGCGGCGGACCTTTCTGCCTGGAGGCCGGGGAGTGGACCGACGACACCTCCATGGCCCTCTGCCTTGCAGAGAGCCTCATTGCGTGTAGGGGCTTTGACCCCGTCGACCAGCTGGAGAGGTATTGCCGCTGGTACCGGGAGGGGCATCTGAGTTCCACCGGCAGGTGTTTTGATATCGGTGGTACGGTGCAGAGGGCCCTCAATAGATTCATGCAGACCGGAGAGCCGTACCCTGGCCCCCCCGATCCCCGTTCCGCAGGCAACGGCTCCCTGATGCGCCTCGCCCCCATCCCCCTCTTCTATGCCTCTGATCCCGTCGTTGCGATCCATCTCTCCGGCGAGAGTTCCCGGACGACCCATGGGGCCAGGGCTGCGGTGGACGCCTGCCGCTACTTCGGCGGCCTCCTCGTCGGAGCGGTGCAGGGCGCATCAAAGGCAGAACTCCTGGCCGATCGATTCTCCCCGGTGCCGGGTTACTGGGACGAACACCCCCTCTGCCCTGAGGTGGAAGCGGTCGCCGCCGGTTCATTCCATGAAAAAGAGCCGCCGGCGATCGAGGGGAGAGGCTATGTCGTCTCCTGCCTTGAAGCCGCCCTCTGGGCCTTCGATCGGAGCACGTCCTTTCGGGAGGGGTGTCTACTGGCGGTGAACCTCGGTGACGATGCCGACACGACGGGGGCGGTGTTTGGCCAGCTTGCCGGGGCATATTATGGGGAGGAGGGGATCCCTGCTGAGTGGCGGGGGAGGATCACGTTGAGGAGTGTGATCGAGGGGCTGGCTGAGGGGTTGATCAGTTGAAAAAGATGCGTGCATCCAGAAGAAGCTAAATTCCATCCTTTAATCTCAAATAAATCCTTTTGGGGAACTATTTGAATAAAGGTCCTAGGTGCCAAAAAATGCCAGATAACCTCCACAAAACTTTGCAACCCTACATCATCCGGTTTAAAAATGGTTTTGACAAGCAGGAAATGGATAACAGCATGTCAGGAATTACCTCACAAACCCCGTGAAATCAGTTGCCGATGTAAGTGGGGTACACTCTTACGCCATAAAAGATACACAAAATTAAACCGTCAGTGACCTTATACCTGCCTCGTTAATTATTTCAAGAATGGATCGTCTTACTGTGGAAACTAGGTTACAGAGGTTGGCTGAGTGGTAAAATCTGGAGGGGGCAAATAATATATTACACATGTGTGTAATGGGGTTGAAGCGGCTGGCGATGCACGCTTCATAACCAGCGAATACAACCTTCAATCTGGTCGACAGGCTAACTTGCCTTGCGGCTCATAAATGGCCTACAATATTGACCTTATCATCATAGAACATAAATTATGTGGCCAAACTTCCTGTGTGTTGCCACCGTTTTCAAAAACTTGAACGGAGGTAGAGTATGGAAACAACGCCGTTACAACTGCGGTCAACTTCCATTCCAGAATGGGAAGCAGAAGATGAAATGGCCGCTGTGCTGGCATATGAAACTGTGGAAAAGGCCAGTGACACAGAGGCTAAAGAAATGCTCGATGCCATGCGTCTTGAGCTGCCAAGAGTAATTGATCAGGTCAAATTGCTCGAATATGCACAAGAGCATAATATGCCCCTAGATCAGGCTATCATACCGGACAGCAAGCATTATGATTACTACCTGATCGAGTTGCCGCTCAATATCCTTGTGCCCAACCAGCGCCTCGTTCGGTTGCGCTTGCTGCTTGAGTTAGAGGCAAGCAAGCAAAAGACCGAAGATATCGTAGCATATGACATATTTCCTAACGATCAAACTGACGTGAAAGAGATTATAACAGGAGAGGTCAATTTGGATGTCTCCAAAGCGCTAGGGTTTTGCTTGGCTGCGACCGGAGCAGGTTTGGCCTCAGTGCCGTTGACAGAGGCCTTCGGTTTTAAACTGGCTATTCCCTTCAAGTGGACCAGTCAATACGCAAGAGTGCAAACTACAGATCGGATGTCTAACCCGCTTGAATGGTACATTACTGACAGTTCGATTCAGAATGGGTTCACAGGATACGCCATCATTCGGGCGCCTAAAAAATCCCGTGTCCGGGTCAACGCTACGATTGCTGGTGAAGTTCGAAGAGCAGATTTACTCGGGAAAGTTCTGAAAGCTCAGTATATGTCTGATACCTGCGCCTACGACCTCAAGAACTGAGAGAGGTCCACATGATAGCCTATCCACCACCGACGGGGGATCTCCTTACGCCCGTGCAGCGTAATGCACTGCAGAGGATAGAGTCATCTCTGAAACAGAGCGAATATGACAGACGCAGGATTGATCCCCATCTGTCAAACCTGATTAATCAAATGGCGGCGGCATGCACGTCTGAAGATGATCAGAAACGCATGATGAAGGAACTGGATCTTGTCGTGCGCTGGCAGCGCTTGCCTGGCTACTGGCTCACGTTTCTTTTCCAAGGCGCCATGCGTCAGGTGAAGTCTCTCTATTTCATAGCTGCCTGCCGGCTCTACTCAGACGCGCAAATTAATTTGAACGAGGATTTGTTACAGTCATCCATGGAAAATGCGTACAACATCTTAGCGCAATTGCTGCGCGAGAACGAAGGCGTTCAACTACGCCAGCTTGCCGATAATTTTCGATTACGGATGCGTTTAGTGTATAGATATTATCGGCAGTGGTACACGCCTCGCCCTTACAGTGAGATCAATCCCCTAACAGAACACCTGTACATGGAAAAGACGCATTTTGATCTTCTAGAGGCTTTTCCAGAACTCAAAAAAAAACCTCGTTCCCAGCTCGTTCCGGATGACTACTTGAAAGTCATTGCTCAGAGCAAGAAAATAGAGGACATCTATTGCTGTATCGTGGCGCGACGATTTCTTGGCATCCTGTACCAACAACAAGAAGAATGGGAGGCGGCGTGTGAGCAGTTTCGGCTCGGCTTAGAAGAAGCCCAAGAGGTATCGCTGGAAACGGAAATTGGACATTTTCATCGACTCTACGGCCATGCGCTGAGCCTGAATGGTCAGTTGCCGGAGGCAGCACAACAGTTGGAGAGGGCAATCGCTTTTGAATCAAAACCAGAGTTTACCTACTGGCAAGCTCTCTCGGCGCGGGAACTCGGCGACGTATTAATAAAAATAGCTCTGTTTGAAATGGATCCGGCAAACCCACCTCCTGCGGTGATAGAACAAGCAATGAAAGCCTATAAATTTGGTCGCTTGAAGTTCGAGGAAAACATCGGCAAGGGAGTAGTGCCAGTATCGCGCGCAGTCAAGCAGCAAATGTTCCGCTCTTTTACTGACCATGTTCTGCAAATTGCCTGGATGCTCGGAGATATTCTTGAAGTCCTTGCTGAGATTGAGGCTGCAGGTCCACGTTATGCTACGGAGCTGGTGGCAGAGGGCGCAGAGATCAGTGCATTACCTACAACCGATCAACTGCAATTGCGGCAGGCGCGTGCAATTTTTCATGCACACTTGACGACTTTTAATGAAAAGAATACCTTGGACCAAGACTTCTCCCCGTACATTGCCTCTGTTGAGAGCAATCACCAAGAGCGCCATATGTACGTGGAGAAACGCGTCCTAATGGCCGGTTCCTTGACAAAAGCCCAAATAAGTGACATAATTGCACGAAAGATCCTGGCACTAAAATTACCAAACGTCATGTTTCTGCTCTTCAATATCGGAGAGAGGCAAACATTTGTCACTCTGCTTGATTGTGACTCGGGGAAAATGCGGGTAGACAGAATAAACAAAGGTGAGCAGTACTGGCGAGCACAGCATGAGGCGTATCAGAAGGCGCTGCAAGAAGTCAGGGACTTGTCGGATCTACCTTTTTGGATGAGTAGAGTGCTCGACAATTTGCTTGGCTTTTACGAGGATGCCCTTTGCCCGCTACTGGAACCTTTTCTGCCATTATTGAAAGGCAAGCATCTCGAGATATTTCCACGCCTGTTCCTTAACGAGGTTCCCTTTCACGCCCTGACCATAGGTGGCAGGCGGTTGATCGAGTACTGTGATGTGAGTTATGCCCAGACGCTCGGCTTGTTTCTTCAGGTTCATCAACATCACGATCAGCAGCATAAAAGCACGCCTTCGACTAGAACGCTTACGATGATCTGCGATGATAAAGGCGCGCCATATTATCAGGGGGCGATTCAATTATTAAGCCAAATCTACACAAATGACTTACATATAGTGCTGAGCCCCTCGTGGCAGGAATTTGCTACCTCGCTCCGCAATTATCCCACTGATATTTTATTTGCCTGTCACGGAAATTACAATCCTGACGATCCTGCAGCCAGCGGGCTATCCTTTAGCAAGTCGGAAGAGATATCATTCTCCAAGTTTTTTTCCGAACTTGACCTCTCGGGATGTGAATGTGTGACTATGGGGGCCTGTGAAAGCGGAATCGGGCGTACGATTGTTACTGCAGAATACTTGGGGTTGCCCATCGCGTTCTTTACCGCGGGTGTGCGCTATGTGATCGGCAGTTTGTGGAGAGTCAATCAACTCTCTGCAGTAATGCTGTTGAGCCATCACTACAAACTTATCCATACTGGACAGTATTCCGTGCCTGCTGCCCTGAATGAGGCACAAAGATTTGTTATGCAAATATCTCGCGAGCAGGTGATCGATTGGATTAGAACCAACCTGCCCGATATATCAAAGACCGAGATTCAGAAAATAAGAGACCCACCATTTGCACATCCGTACTATTGGGCTGGTTTCTATGTCGCGGGAGATGTATAGTTTACACTGTCAATGGGGCTTGCCTATATGTATTCTCTTATCAGGTGTTCTTCTCAAATATCTTCTTTTTGCGCTCCGACATTGGTGCCGAGCGGTACAACACCCACTTCTGCCAGATCTCTGCATATTCACAGAAATACTCGCGATAGGCGTACAGTTCATCTGGCTTTCCGCCGTAAAAGTTTGAGGGTCAGGAATTACCTCCCAAACCCGATGAAATCAGTCGCCGATATAAGCGGGGTACACTCTTATACCATAAAAGATCCAGTTCCTCCCGAAGCTCTACCGTGGGGACGCCTATGAGAGGCACCGGGCCACGATCGCCGGCAACCTGCTCACCATGCTCTCGTGCACCGAGCGGCTCTCCATCAGGGAGATGGATCTTGCGGGTCTGGATGTCGAGAATACCGATCTCTTCGAGGTGTTCATGGCGCTCTTCGCCCGGAATCTCGCACGGCTGCTGAACACCACCCAGAAGAAGGCATACACCCGGGAGGAGCGGGAACTGCGGGTAGTGCGGGAGCGGATCGATGTCCGGGCCTACACGAACCCGGCCCGGCTCCATATCATCCCCTGTACATTCCATGAATATACGGTCGACAACCTCCTCAACCGGACCCTGAAGTACACCTGCCACCTGATGGCCAGGACGGCCCGCCGGTTCGAGACCGTGAAGATGCTGCGCTCCATCATTGCCCTGCTCGATGCCGTCACCCTCACGCCGGTGACGGTGGCAGAGGTGGACACCATCACCTTCGACCGGCTGAACCGGCGGTTCGAGCCATTTGTCAGGATCTGCCGGATCTTCCTTGCCGGCTCCACGCTCACCCTGCAGGCCTCGGATGTCGAGACTTTCTCCCTCCTCATCCCGATGGAGAAACTCTTTGAGGAGTTCATCGCTGCGGTGCTCATTGACGATCCGGCCTATTTCTTGGGCAGCGGCGTGACGGTGCTGGCACAGCAGCGGATCGGTCATCTGGTGCAGAAACGCAGTGGAAGTCGGTTATTTTCCCTCATTCCAGACCTCCTCGCCGAGGGGCCGGGCGGTACACTGGTCATCGATACCAAATACAAACTGCTCGATGAGGCTGAGAATGCCCACGACGTTTCCCAGGCCGATGCGTACCAGATGTTTGCGTATGTGGTCAAGGTCCGGGCGAAGGCCAGGATGCTCCTCTATCCTGATACTGAATTGAAATCGTCGCTGGACGTTTCCTATGAGGTGAAGGATGAGGAGAAGAGCCGGAGGATCCCCCTGCTGATCCGGTCGGTGCGTCTCTCCCACCCTCTGACGACAAGAGAGGGGTGGGAGGCGTTCCGGGAGGAGGTGGCAGGGGTTATACAGGAGATGGTGGATCAGGCGTCGGAGTATTCTCCAGTGGGGGTGTGCGAAGGGACGATGCCCGTATTTTCATGAAGGAATAGTGTTTTAACTGATGCGAGGTTCTGCCCCTTGAATGAGGTTGATTTTTGATCTGTTCGCATCAAACTTTTTTTGGGGGTGAAGGGATGTTTGATCGTCGGGAAGACTGTCCTCCTGAAGGTATGAAGAGTCAGGTTTTCTATCCCTTCGAAGGCCATGCTTCTTCAAGGTCATTGCAGGTGAGATGGACACGGTATCTTCCGACCTCCTGTGCGTTGAGCAATATAACCCTGGAATAGCACGGTTTCACAACAGTACCTGGATGCGATCCAAACAGAATGAGATCTGTTCCAGAGGGAGAATGGTTCGATACTGGAGAACACGAAACACTGTAGTGGTTGGCACGGTGACATGAGACCACCTACGCCTTTTGTATTGTATGGAGAAGGTTAACGATCCTTCTTTTGGTGTTCGCCTCGTCGTTCAGCCTTCTTTTATATCTGAAATGGCTAAGCATTTTTAAAAAGAAATAGCTTATGGAGAAATATCTAAATCTTTCTTGAAATAATTGCAGGTAAGGAAGCCGGTGAACGATGGAGAAATGTTTGTGCGGCAGATGGTTCAAGTCGCGGCGGGCGATGTTCGGGCATGTGGGGAACTGCAAGGAGTATGCGGCGTTCAAGGAGTGGATGGATGGCTATAAGGCCGCGAACTCCGCTGAGGAACTGCTGAGATGGAGTGAGCGGGCCGGGAAGATGGTCACATGGGGCTGGAAGGACTATTACAACAAGTATGTCGAGATGTACGGCTATAATCGGCTGGAGAGAGAAAAGAGCCGGTCGCAGAAGAAGGCCGTGCAGCAATCCAGTGATGCAAAAAATAGAATCAAGGATCTTGAAACTGAAAACAATGCCCTCTACGAGGATGTCAACTTCCTCTTACAGCAGATCCATGAGGACGCCGCTGAAGTGCTCCAGATGAAGCAGGAGTTGTTGCAGTTCCTCCAGCCGATACTGATCCCGGCTTTTATGCAGGATATTAGCCAGATTCTTCTGCGGCATGGGGAGCGATCGAGCAGGAGAGAGGCGGAGCGGAAGACGAGGGTTCTTTAATGTGTTATATGCCTCAGGGATTTGTGGGGGGTAATTCCCCTCGATCCCCTGCAGACGTCGGCGGTGGTGCTCGGGATGGTGGGGGCGGTGCTGGTGGCCGGGATCCAGACCTTCCGGTTGTTCTGCAACGCCACAAAAACTGTATCGTATAACCACGCGAACCATACATAAACAATGATGGTCATCTGCCCCCACACTCCCATCTCCGGTGGATCGCACGCTCTTTGCCTGTTCTCCGCACATCCGGGCATGGTGGGTAGCAGCGGTGTAGAGGCGCCCGACCGGATCGCCGCAAACGATCACCCCATCGCCATACTGAAGCGGGAGGGCCATCCGGCATGAGACGGCAAAGATTGTTTGTCAGTTCAGTCCAGAAGGAGTTCGCCGCCGAGAGGCGGGCGGTATCCGACTACATCCTCAACGACCCCCTGTTGCGCCGTTTCTTCGATGTGTTTCTCTTTGAAGACCTGCCCGCCTCGGACCGCCGGCCCGACGAGGCCTATCTGGCTGAGGTGGACGGTTGTGATATCTATATCGGCCTTTTTGGCAACGATTACGGCTACGAGGACGCCGACGGCCTCTCCCCTACTGAACGCGAGTTCGATCGTGCCACCGCCAACGGAAAAGAGCGCCTGGTGTTTGTCAGGGGCAACGATGAGAGCGGCCGTCACCCGAAGATGCGTGCCCTCCTCGATAAGGCCGGCAATCAACTTATCCGCCGCCGTTTCGGCAGCATCCCTGAACTGAAGGCATTGATCTATGCCAGCCTTGTCGACGTCCTTGCACACAGCGGGAGGCTCAGAACCCGTCCCTTTGACGCCACCGCCTGTGAGGGTGCAACACTCGACGATATCTCACCAAAAAAGATCGCCTCTTTTCTCGAACGTGCCCGGCGCAATCGCGGATATGCCCTCGGTGCCGATACGCCGGTGCACACGGCGCTGGCACACCTCAATATGCTCGATCGGGACCAACCCAGCAACGCAGCGGTCCTGCTCTTTGGCGAACAGCCCCAACGATTCCTCATCAGTTCCGAGGTCAAATGTCTCCATTTCCATGGTACGGGGGTTGCAAAACCCATTCCGTCGTACCAGATCTATAAGGGCACCGTTTTTGAACTGGTGGATCAGGCACTGGATTTTGTTCTCTCCAAGATCGACAGAGCGGTTGGCACCCGGGCCGATGGCCCCATTGCGCCGGTGACCTACGAGTTCCCACAGGAGGCGGTGAGTGAGGCGATCGTTAACGCCGTTGCCCATCGGGATTATACCTCTAACGCCTCTGTCCAGGTCATGCTCTTTGCCGACCGGCTGGAGGTGTGGAATCCGGGACAGTTGCCGCCCCCGCTCACGCCTGAAGAACTCCGTGTCCCGCATGCGTCGATCCCGCACAATCCCCTCCTTGCAGAACCGCTGTTTCTGGCCCGCTATATTGAGAAGGCCGGCACCGGCACCCTCGATATGATCGACCTCTGTGAGCGGGCGGGTCTCCCCTCCCCGACATTCAGGCAGGAGGGCGGGCAGTTTGTCCAGGTGCTGTGGAGACCAGGGTCAGAACAGGGTGGGACCAAGTCGGGACCAAGTCGGGACCAAGTCGGGACCAAGATGGATCTTGATCCGGAGCGTGTCGAGGTTCTGCGTTTGTGTGTGACCGAGCGGTCCATGGTCGAACTCCTGGCGGTTGCCGGCAGGACGAACCGCACGAAGTTCAGGGAGCAGGTCATCAAACCCCTGCTCGATGCCGGTTTTATCGAGATGACCGTCCCGGAAAAGCCGAGAAGCAGCAAACAGCGGTACCGCCTCACGGCGCTGGGGCGTGCCTGGCTGGATGAGAGGCCGTGACCGCCTCCCGGACGTCGTGGCGATGGTGGCCGGGTGATGAGCAGGAACCCGCACGTGATAGTGCAGGATGGCAGGGGTAGGGCCGGGTCTCTCAAAGGCGACGTAAGAAAGGGCGGGTGTGGGGACATCCAATGGAAGGGCGTACACGCGAACACCAGAAGGATCACCGGGATTCGTGTTCATCCTCCCGCTTCTCAGAGTGCAGGATATCGGTCTCCCCGCCCGGTCTGATGGGGATCCCGGTCTTCCCGCCGTCATGGGAGACCGCGATCGGGTCTTCCCCCTCGTCCAGCATCTCGCCGATGATCGCAGAGACCGTCTCCTTCAGACCTGCGGCCGTCAGGCCTCCGGGAAGGCGGTCTCGCAGGCGCCCCTCCAGGTCTTCGAGGATGGCGAAAATGAAGGCTTCGAGTTCGCTCTCCCGAACCCCGCCGGCCCGCTTGATGCAGGTGTTGAGGAGGCGGCCGAGGTGGTCGTGCTCGCCTGTCACCTCAAGGATTGTGTCGAGGTTCATGACGACGGTGAACCTCCGGCGGTCTGGAGGAGAGGATGGCATGGTGGATAGTCGGAGGGGGAGGAGAAAAAAGATGTGGGCCGGGCGGTGTTTCGGTCGGCGGACGGACGGGTGCTGTTGTGCGAGATGCGACCGAAGGGAGCATGAGAAACCCGGAGGGTTTCGAGGGTGTTATGCAAGGGTGGTGAAAGAGTGGAATGAGGGGAAGGGGATTGCGTGAGTCCGTGGCCCCGGAAGGGGGTGAGCGGCTGATCCCCCTCGATCCCCTTCTGATGTTAGAGTGGTTGTTTTATCTCAAATACCTCTAAAAAGCGTATTACAGCCAAAACCGATACGAAGATATACCGTTTCAGGTATGGAATATAATTGCTATGATCTCACCCAGCGTCGAACCATTTTATCCCTATTGGGGAAAAACAGCCACAGATCCCCACGTATTACAACAGTATCACCTCCTTCCCTACCATTGTCTCGATGTTGCGGCAGCAGGTTCGGTGCTGATTCAACGCGACCCCCACCTTTCCCGTCTGTTTACTGAGGGCACTTGCCTGCCGGAAGATATGATCTTGAGGATTATCCCCTATTTCCTCGCCCTTCACGACGTCGGAAAATTTTCCGTGCGTTTTCAGAACTTGAGCCCCCAGATCCTCTCCCGATTACAGAGTAAGACAAGCGACAAAGCCTATATTGTCCGCCATGACGACATGGCATTCGCTCTCATAGAGCAGGCTCTCCTGCATCATTCCTGGGAGGCGAACTGGTTCGGACATGATCCGTCATGGACTTTCAGGGACTGGAAAGATGTCTGGAGGCCGTGGTTCTGGGCGGTCAGCGGCCATCACGGTGTACCGCCACAGTCTTGGCCTGAAGTCAATCCAACACGTCTCTTTGACCCCGAAGATCGAGCTGCGGCATGTTCATTTGGGGATGCATGTGCGGCTCTGTTTATTGGCGAAGGCGACAGCCATCCAATTGTATTTTGTGAAGATCTCATCGATCGCTTCGTACGGACCTCCTGGCTTATGGCCGGACTGGTGGTCCTGAGTGACTGGATCGGCTCCAGTGATCACTTTGTGTTCCACTCCGAGACTCTTCCCCTCCGGGAATACTGGGAAAGGATCGCACTGCCCACGGCAGAAGAGGCAGTGAAAGAGGCAGGGGTTCTTCCATCCTGTGTCTCCCCAAATACAGGCATGGCCACGCTCTTTCCACAGATATCAACACCGACGGTTTTGCAGGATACGGTATCTCGTTGCCGGTTACATCGGAGCCCTCAACTCTTTATCATGGAAGAAACGACCGGGAGCGGGAAAACAGAGGCAGCCATCGTCCTCGCTCACCGTCTGATTGCAAAAGGTGCGGCGGAAGGTATCTTTATCGGGCTCCCGACAATGGCGACGGCGGATGCGATGTATGATCGTCTGGGGGAGGCATATCAGCGGATCTTCGCTGAAGGGGAACACCCTTCATTGGTCCTCGCTCACAGCGCCCGCCACCTCTCAGATACATTCAGACGATCCATCGGACCGGCTGGTGGCGATGTTCGTGGGCGCTATGGCAGCGATGAGGCGACGGCATCGGCACAGTGTACGGCCTGGCTTGCCGACAGCCGGAAAAAAGCTCTGTTAGCGTCTGTGGGTGTCGGGACCATCGATCAGGCACTCATGAGCGTCCTCCCTTTCCGTCATCAGTCCCTCCGCCTGCTCGGGATTGCCCGCAATGTGTTGATCGTCGATGAGGTGCATGCGTACGACGCCTATATGCACACTCTTCTTGAGCATCTGCTCAGGTTTCATGCTGCTCTCGGGGGGAGCGCGATCCTTCTCTCTGCAACGCTCCCCCTCCGTCAGAGGCAGAGTCTGGTAAAAAGTTTCACGCAGGGACTCGGTGTTACTTCTCCCATTGTTCAAAATACTTCATATCCTCTTCTTACCGCCGTATCTGGATCGGCTTTTGAAGAGATACCGGTACTTGATGAGGAGCGGCCCGAGCGGTGTGTGCAGGTGGAACTGACCGATTCGATCCAGGATGTTGAGGCGTGCCTCAAGATCGCAGTTGTAAATGGTCAGTGTGCTTGCTGGGTTCGGAACACTGTAAAAGACGCACTTCTAGCCTATGAAAAACTCTCCGCGATCCTCGGTGAAGAGCATGTGATGCTCTTCCACGCCCGTTTTGCCATGGGTGATCGGCGGTCCATCGGAGATGAGGTGATCCGACTTTTCGGGAAAGATAGTACGAAAGAAGACCGGCAGGGTAAGGTCCTGATCGCCACCCAGGTCGTGGAGCAGTCACTTGACCTGGACTTCGATGTCATGGTCACTGACCTCGCCCCGATGGACCTGATCATCCAGCGTGCCGGACGGCTGCATCGCCATCAGATCCCTGAACGTGGAGATCGTGGGACGCCCAGACTGCTGGTGCTGGCACCCCCGCTGACTGACACTCCGGACAAAGACTGGTATGAACGTATGTTCCCGGCCGGTGCGTATGTGTATCAGAAACACGGGGACCTGTGGCTCACAGCTCGTATCCTTGCACAACAAGGGCAGATTGTCATGCCCGGTGATGAAAGGCCTGACGGGGCTCGATGTTTGATCGAAGGTGTTTTTGGCCCCGGGGCCCAGGCAGCGATACCTGAGACTCTCATGGAGAGAGACATCGTGGCGGAGGGAAAAGTACGGAGCAGCATAGCGATGGCAAATCTCAACGCACTCGATCTTGACGAGGGGTACGCAATGACGCCCGGGAAGTGGCAGGAGGAGACCAGGACTCCCACCCGACTGGATGCACCGAGCGTCACTGTGGTCCTTGCCCGGTGGGACGGGAAGGTGCTACGTCCCTGGTCGGATGCAACAGAGTTAGCATGGGATATGAGCCAGGTAAGTGTCAGGGAAACGATGATTTCCGGCCCGTCAGATAGGAGCGACATCCCGAAAGAGGCGATAGAGACGGCACGGGAAACGATGCCGGGCAGAGGGGTGGGGCGCATTCTTGTTCCGCTTACCAGAGTCGACGGCGAATGCTGGGAAGGGATGGCTACCGTTAGAAAGGGCGGTGATATTCGTGTTGTTTCTGTAATTTATGATGCCCAGATGGGTCTTCGCGAGTTACATGACAGGTGATGAACGCCAGGATCGATCGTACAGAAAAATTATAATTCCGCGTATATTTTTAGATAAAGTCTCCAAATGCCTTTTTTTGAGAATTATTTTACTTTCACAACAGATTAAAAAGCTTTAAGCGCTCTCAGGAGGTAGCCAATCAATAAGGGCATCTGCTATGCCGCTTTTGAGACAACAGCATCCGGTATAGCGTTTCCTGTTATCTCCTGAAAAACGGATGTGAAAAATCAATGGTCAATCTTATCCAGGAGGAATGGATCCCGGTGATCCGGAACGATGGGACACGGGTATCCATTGCACCCTGGCAGATCACTGAGGACTACGAGAACCCCATTAAACATCTGGCTGCACTACGGGCAGACTTCAACGGGGCCCTAGTACAGTTCCTGATAGGACTTGTGCAGACTGCTCTCCCGCCATCGAACGATCGGGAGTGGTTCCGTCGGTTTGAATCTCCCCCCGAACCTGAGGAGTTGAGGAAGAGATTCATCGCGTACGGCCACGCGTTTGAATTGGATGGTGACGGGCCGAGGTTTCTGCAGGACTTCGATCTACCAGAGCAGAAAGAACACCCTGGTATTAGCCAGCTGCTCATCGAAATGCCAGGTGAAAAAACAGTAGACGACAACACCGATCACTTCATTAAACGGGGCACGGTGCAGAAGATCTGTCAGCACTGCTGCGCCATGGCACTCTACACTCTCCAGACAAACGCCCCTGGAGGGGGACAGGGCCACCGCACCTCACTTCGCGGAGGCGGTCCGTTGACGACCGTCGTGATGGGCCGAACACTCTGGGAAACGATCTGGCTGAATGTGATCCCGTCCGGGGCGTTTGCCAGGTATGGAAATGCTGACCTGCAGGGCGAGGCCGACATCTTTCCCTGGCTTGGGCCGACACGGACGAGCGATAACAATGAACCGACCACCCCCCAGGACGCTCATCCTGCACAGATGTTCTGGGGGATGCCGCGAAGGATCAGGATCGATCAAGATAATCTCACAGAGGGGACCTGCGATCTCTGTGGGTGTGCCTGCACGCACCTTGTTCAGACATACCAGACTAAAAACCACGGTGTAAATTATGAGGGCAACTGGCGCCATACGCTCACAGCGTACGCTATAAACAAAAAAGGCGAGTTCATCTCTCAAAAGGGACAGCCACGTGGGATTTCGTACCGGAACTGGCTTGGCCTCGTGCAGAATGAGACTGGTTCTAACACAGAAACAGAGCCTGCGGTCGTAGTTCATGCTTTCCGGTACGATAGACAACCAGACCTTCCAGATGTACCTTTCCGCCTGTGGGCATTTGGTTATGACATGGATAACATGAAGGCTCGGTGCTGGTATGAGGGGGCGATGCCCCTCATCAAGGTCGACCCCTCGATCCGTGCCGATTACGAGGCCGTCACAGGACAACTGATCAAGACGGCCTCGTTCGTGGCTGATAGTACCCGCAAGGCGATCATAAAGGCACTCTTCTCAGAGAAAGCAGATGTTAAAGGCGATATTTCAGTGATTGACAGTCGGTTCTGGAAGGATACGGAGAGCGAGTTCTACAAAGTGCTGTACAATCTCAAAGAAGCGATGGAGAATGGCAAAGAAATTCTCGACCTGAAACGTAAATGGCTCGATACCATCAGAAAGGAGGCGGAAAGACTGTTTGATGACTATTCTCAGTCAGCAATGATCGGGATTGCCGACCCGAAGAGAATCACTGTGGCAAGGCGGGAACTCAGGAACTTCACATCGCCCACCGCGACAAAGATCTGGAAAACGCTTGATCTTCCAAAACCGCCTTCCCGAAAGAAAATTATGAAATCTCCCGCATCATGAGGTGATTTGTCTGTGAACACGACACGATATCTTTCATTTGCCAGATCCCCCGAAGAAAGAGAGGTTCTGGAGACGTGGTGGAAAAAACTCGGGAAAAATCATGGTGACCCGACGGATCGCAGTGACCGGGCAAATCGTGGTGACCCGACGGATCGCAGTGACCGGGCAAATCGTGGTGACCGGGCAAATCGTGGTGACCGGGCGGCACTGCGACGGTGCACGTCCGCTGCCGAGGTTGCGTTTGTTCCCGCTTACCACCAGTTGCGTTTGGAACTTGAAAAGATCACGTACGTACAGCCTGAATCTCTGGCGAGGGTTGCTGGGGTTTTGTCTCATGTCACAAAATATGATGAAACCGCTGACCGGCGTATCGCCCAGCAAATGGCGGCAAAAAAAGAAGGCAGCGATCAGATCCGGGTGAGCGATCTACGGTTCCGGCGGTTGCTTGCGATCGACGACAGAGATAAACTCTACGTGTCGGTGATCCGTATTGTTCGTCTCCTCAATGGCGAAGCCGACATCCCAAGTCTGGCTGACGGCATCTACTGGTGGAATGACAAAACGAAAAACGCCTGGGCGTATGACTACTATTCCGTAGCACTTGAAAAAAAATGATTGAAATGGAGGAAAATGTATGAGTGAGTTTATTCAGTTGCATATCCTTGCATCGTATCCCCCCTCGAACCTGAACCGTGACGACCTCGGAAGGCCGAAGACCGCTATGATGGGCGGCTCCCAGAGACTGCGTATCTCGTCACAGAGCCTGAAAAGAGCATGGAGGACGTCGGATCAGTTTGAAGAATCATTGCATGGATTTATCGGGATCAGAACCCGTTCTCTGGGCGAGAAGATATACCAGGCAATGGTCTCGGGGCGGCAGTTGATAGACATTGTCGCCGGAGAAAAATCCGAGCCGGTTCGCCCTCCTCTCTCTGAAGAAGATGCTCTGATCTGGTCGGCAGGGATCGCAGACGCCTATGGAGCACTGGCAGACCCGAAAGAGTGGGAGAAGGGACCCAAATACAAACAGATGATCCATTTCAGGCCGTCTGAAATTCAGGCAATTGATACTCTAATAGCGGTTATCGTCGATCCTGAACAGAAGGAGGCTGCAAAGGCTCTTAAAATTGATTTTGATGGTTTAAAAGAGATGGGATCTTTGATCTCTAAAGGCGAATCCCTCAAGGATCCGCAAAAAAAGAAGAGAACTGATCTCAACAAGCAGATCCGGAGTAAAACTCTGTTCCAGAAGGATACTGCAGTCGACATTTCCATGTTCGGGCGTATGATGGCCGACGCAACCGACTATAATGTTGAAGCGGCGGTCCAGGTCGCCCACGCGATCACCGTGCACGAAGTGGCGGTTGAGGACGATTACTTCACCGCGGTCGATGATCTGAACCGGGGTGAGGAGGGTATGGGTGCAGGCCACCTTGGCGAGAGCGAGTTTGCCTCCGGTCTCTTCTATCTCTACCTCTGCATCAACCGCGACCTGCTTGTGAAGAACCTCGGCGGTAATGAAGATCTCGCGAATGATGCCCTCCGTGCTCTTACCGAGACAGCGGTGAAGGTGGCCCCCACCGGCAAACAGGCGAGTTTTGCATCCCGGGCATATGCCTCCTATCTCCTTGCCGAACGTGGATGCCAGCAGCCCCGATCGCTCTCGGTTGCATACCTGACACCACTCCAGGATCGGAATCTCCTGGAATCGGCGATCACGTCACTGCAGGAAACCCGACAGAAGATGGATGCGGTTTACGGGGAGTGCAGTGATGACTGCTGCAAGATGAATGCGTACACCGGTGAAGGAAAGCTGGACGAGGTGCTGAACTTCGTGGCTGGTCACCATGCCTGAGTTTCTGGTATTTCACCTGTACGGCCCCATGGCGTCGTGGGGCGACACTGCGGTCGGAGAGTTCCGGCCGACTCATGATCACCCTACCCGCTCCGCGGTGATCGGCCTGATGGCAGCGGCTCTCGGGATCCGTCGTGACGAGGAGGAGCGGCTCGCCGCGCTGTCTCAGGGATATAACGTCGGCATCAGGCTTGACTCTCCCGGCGTCCTGCTCAGGGATTACCACACCGCACAGGTGCCTCGGTCAGGGACCAGGAGAGAGGCACGGGAATACCCGACACGGCGGGCCGAGGTGCAGGCTCCCGTTCATATCTCGACGATCCTCTCAAGCAGAGAGTATCAGTGCGATGCGGTCTCGACCATCTATATCTGGAGCAGATCCGTGGGTGTGCCATACCCACTTGAACACCTCCGGGACGCTCTCAATGCCCCGGTTTTCGTCCCGTATCTGGGCCGCAAGTCCTGTCCCCTCGCCCTGCCGCTCACCGCCAGGGTTGTGAGAGGCGAGAACCTTGCGGAAGTTTTCGCATCGGTGCCATTTCCGGGAGAGGGGCTCCTGAAAAAACGTATGCATACTGACCGAACCGTCCGGGTCTACTGGGAAGGCGATGAGGATATCGGCATTCAAGCGATTTATTCCGGACCACGCCATGATGAACCTCTTAACCGGAAGCGGTGGCAGTTCGGCGACAGGATGGAGCATTATGGTGTGATTGAACGTCAGGAGGGAGAGCATGTATCTGAGCAGGATCCAGTTAAAGTCTGATGCGGCCGGGCAGAGTGAGTTCTGGCGGAACTTCGGGAGCGAGTATCAGGCGCACCGGCAGATCTGGGAGATTTTTACCGACGGCCCGGATCGGAAGAGAGATTTCCTGTACCGCCAGGAGACCTTCGGCAGCATGCCAGCGTTCTACGCCGTTTCAGAAAGGAAACCGGTGAACCGCGGAGGTTTGTGGCACATCGAGCCGAAAACCTATGATCCGGTACTCCGCCAGGGACAGCGCCTCGCTTTTGTTCTCCGGGCCAACCCTGTCCGGACGAAGTGTGACGAGAAAGGACAGCACCACCGGCACGATGTCGTGATGGAGGTCAAGAGGCGACTCAAGCAGCAAGATCCCTCCGGCATATCCTGGCCACCCGAACCGGAGATTGTTCAGGAGACAGGGTTCGCATGGCTGGCGACGCGAGGGGAGCAGTGCGGATTTGAGGTCCAGAACGGTGAGGTCCGGGCGGATGGCTACCGTCAGCAACGTTTCTTCAAGCAGGGAATGAAGAAACCAATCCGGCTAAGTACGATCGATTATACTGGTCTGCTGACAGTGACCGACGCGGATGCCTTTCGACAGACGTTATTCGCCGGTATCGGACCTGCGAAAGGATTCGGCTGTGGAATGATGATGGTGCGACCAGCCAGTCGGTGAGGGGGCGTGGCAAATTGCTCCCCCCACTCAAACCAATCGCAATAAAAGAACGCTGTTCTCTCGTTTTTCTGGAAAAAGGTGAACTTGATGTCATTGATGGTGCTTTTGTCCTCGTAGATAAAAACGGAGTCCGTACCCAGATACCGGTTGGGGGCATTGTATGTCTGATGCTGGAGCCGGGCACACGTGTTTCCCATGCGGCGGCGGTGCTTGCGTCCCGTGTGGGGTGTTTGCTTGTGTGGGTAGGCGAGGCAGGTGTCCGCCTCTATTCTGCCGGTCAGCCCGGAGGTGCACGATCCGATCGTCTCCTCTACCAGGCTAAGCTTGCACTTGATGAAGCAGCCCGTCTGAAGGTTGTCCGTGCAATGTACGAACTACGATTTAATGGGCCGGTGCCGACTCATTATTCTGTCACACAACTTCGCGGGATGGAGGGGGCGAGAGTTCGTGAACTTTACATGCAGATAGCCAACAAATACGGTGTTCCCTGGAAAAGGCGCGATTATGACGCAACTTCATGGGGGAGCGGGGATGTGCCGAACCGCTGTCTGAGTGCCGCCACCGCGTGTCTGTATGGGATTTGCGAAGCAGCAGTGCTGGCAGCAGGATATGCTCCAGCGATCGGCTTCATCCATACAGGTAAACCACTATCTTTTGTATATGATATCGCCGACCTCTTCAAGTTTGACACAGTTGTTCCGGTTGCGTTCCAGGTCGCAGCGCAGAAACCGTTCGAACCGGAAAGGGCTGTACGACTTGCCTGTCGTGACCGTTTCCGAGAGACAAGACTGCTAAAACAAATTATTCCTACAATAGAAGTTATTCTTGCTGCTGGAGGACTCCCTGTCCCAGAGGCGCCCGTAGATGCTGTCAGACCGGCGATCCCAAATGAACGGAGTATTGGAGATGCTGGTCATCGTTGTTGAAAATGCTCCCCTGCGTCTCCGCGGACGTCTAGCAGTCTGGCTACTGGAGGTACATTCAGGTGTTTACATCGGTGACTTCTCGATTAAAGTGAGGGAGATGATATGGGATCAGATCCTTACGGGCATAGAAGACGGAAATGCAGTCATGGCATGGAGTACAAACACAGAGCAGGGATTTGATTTCGTTACAATAGGAAAAAATCGCCGTGTTCCGAAAGAAATGGACGGCATTACATTGATATCTTTTATGCCACAGGATATTAATGAGGATGGATTAATGATCTCTCTGAATAGTAGGATCAAATGACTCTCTGGCATCTCTATACAGGATTTAAAGCCGAGAGATCTCTGCACGAGATGCTGTTCGCCTCTCAAGCATCATCTTCTGGAATGCAGATACCATAGGAAAAAGACTTCCCTTTTCTCATATATGATATGATGAGTGTTCCCCATGTACGTGGGGATTAACCGTAACCATAGGCGACCACCGTTATACCGTAGGTGTGTTCCCCATGTACGTGGGGATTAACCGATCTGGATAACCTCGAGTGGAGAATGAGGGAGGTGTTCCCCATGTACGTGGGGATTAACCGACCGGGAAAGCGTGTGTTGTTGAGGATATCATGTGTTCCCCATGTACGTGGGGATTAACCGTCACCTAATCCCATGCTTTCACCATACTGATAGTGTTCCCCATGTACGTGGGGATTAACCGAAAGGGTTCGTGCCAAGATGACTACCAATGTAGTGTTCCCCATGTACGTGGGGATTAACCGGGCGGTTGAATTCTCGTTTGGGGGCGTCTGGTGTGTTCCCCATGTACGTGGGGATTAACCGGCCTTCGCTCAGGGTGTCCTTCTCGCTGACACGTGTTCCCCATGTACGTGGGGATTAACCGGCTCTCGAACTCCAGCGGCTCGACGAACTCTAGTGTTCCCCATGTACGTGGGGATTAACCGAAGATGACCGCCGGGCTGAATGAGGCTGTTCGGTGTTCCCCATGTACGTGGGGATTAACCGATGAGGATCTGCCAGCCCTACGGCGACGATCAGTGTTCCCCATGTACGTGGGGATTAACCGGCCTCATATGGATCTGGTCTGCGGCATATGGTGTGTTCCCCATGTACGTGGGGATTAACCGCACGGTGACACAGGCTTCTGAGTTGATTTCGGGTGTTCCCCATGTACGTGGGGATTAACCGATCTCGAAAATGTCAACGCAGGAGCTCTACCGGTGTTCCCCATGTACGTGGGGATTAACCGGCTGAGTACTATAGACAGAAAGCGGCCGGGGCGTGTTCCCCATGTACGTGGGGATTAACCGTTTGTACTCCCGTCCAGCACCCAGGGGAACCAGTGTTCCCCATGTACGTGGGGATTAACCGCGTTTTATCCCGATTACGAATACGAGATAATAGTGTTCCCCATGTACGTGGGGATTAACCGTTGTATCTGGTTGTTTTTCCGCGCAATCGTTTGTGTTCCCCATGTACGTGGGGATTAACCGTGCATAGGGTGTTAGCGTCAATTGTATACGTGGTGTTCCCCATGTACGTGGGGATTAACCGTCGTATGGAGCGTTCCACGCGCACACGGCGTCGTGTTCCCCATGTACGTGGGGATTAACCGGCGGTTAGGAATCTCTGTCTTAACGCCTATGCGTGTTCCCCATGTACGTGGGGATTAACCGCGGAACACCGAGTATCTCCGATGGTTTAGAGAGTGTTCCCCATGTACGTGGGGATTAACCGCATTCCTTCAAGAATCGGCTTAAGAGCGCCAGGTGTTCCCCATGTACGTGGGGATTAACCGAACTCGATCGTCGTGGACGAGGAGATGGTGCTGTGTTCCCCATGTACGTGGGGATTAACCGCCCCCGATCACATACACCATTTCAGACGTTTAGTGTTCCCCATGTACGTGGGGATTAACCGAGTTTACACGCACATTCAAAACCTTCGATAACGTGTTCCCCATGTACGTGGGGATTAACCGAAATTTGTTTGCCCGTTTTGTAGCGCCGGTTAGTGTTCCCCATGTACGTGGGGATTAACCGCGTAATAACATCGCCCGGATTGACCGTCAGGTGTGTTCCCCATGTACGTGGGGATTAACCGCCTGAGGTATCGGTGGCTGCATTTGCGCCTTCGTGTTCCCCATGTACGTGGGGATTAACCGAACAGATAGCGGGTCGTTTTACCCTGTAAACGGTGTTCCCCATGTACGTGGGGATTAACCGCTACCTGGTCGCACGACTATACCAACGGGTCCGTGTTCCCCATGTACGTGGGGATTAACCGCGGGAAGACGGCCAGAGTGACACACGGATAAGTGTTCCCCATGTACGTGGGGATTAACCGAGCGGATCGCCCAAAAAATGGTTGAAAAACAGGTGTTCCCCATGTACGTGGGGATTAACCGACCGACGCAGACGCTGAGGCAACCGGGTCGGGGTGTTCCCCATGTACGTGGGGATTAACCGCCCCAGGAGTTCGAGGCGATCGCCACCGTCACGTGTTCCCCATGTACGTGGGGATTAACCGCTTCCACAGACCCCGGTCTTCCATCCGCTTTCGTGTTCCCCATGTACGTGGGGATTAACCGCCTTGACTATGCGGCCCGGTGGCCCCTCCCGAGTGTTCCCCATGTACGTGGGGATTAACCGAGGGGGTATTGGAAGATATACCCTGAATGATCGTGTTCCCCATGTACGTGGGGATTAACCGCCTGCCCCGCTGCACTTCCTCGATGCGGCGATGTGTTCCCCATGTACGTGGGGATTAACCGTCATGCGACCAGGTAGCTTTGCCGGGCGCCTCGTGTTCCCCATGTACGTGGGGATTAACCGAACGCGTACGGTATCATCTACGATAACGGGCTGTGTTCCCCATGTACGTGGGGATTAACCGAGCCAGAGACCGAAGCAGACACAGAGGGTGAAGTGTTCCCCATGTACGTGGGGATTAACCTGTCGCCAGACCGAGAGCAGCGCGGGGTTTTTGCGTGTTCCCCATGTACGTGGGGATTAACCGAACATGCTCCGCGTCGAGCGCGTGGCGAAGCAGTGTTCCCCATGTACGTGGGGATTAACCGTCCTGAAACTCTCCGGGGGCGCTCGCCTCGTAGTGTTCCCCATGTACGTGGGGATTAACCGAGAGAAGATTGAACGCCACCCAGGCACGCGAGGTGTTCCCCATGTACGTGGGGATTAACCGAGTCGGGGGCATATTGATCTCTTCAGAGATAGGTGTTCCCCATGTACGTGGGGATTAACCGAGAGACGTTCTGCCCGCCCCCCTACGTCACGGGTGTTCCCCATGTACGTGGGGATTAACCGCCATGCGGCTTTGGCGGTGGATGATTCCAGACGTGTTCCCCATGTACGTGGGGATTAACCGGCCACTGAGTTCTGAGATGATGGAGAAGTTCCGTGTTCCCCATGTACGTGGGGATTAACCGGCGACCTGCCGTCAGCATCATACCCCGGGTACGTGTTCCCCATGTACGTGGGGATTAACCGAGCCTGGAGGAGGTCGTCTACGGCCAGACGCTGTGTTCCCCATGTACGTGGGGATTAACCGGTTATTTTGTTCACTCGGGCCGGAGAGAGTTCGTGTTCCCCATGTACGTGGGGATTAACCGATTTCTGAGTGCGCTTCCATCTTCTGCCTGAAGTGTTCCCCATGTACGTGGGGATTAACCGAAAACCGCAGCGGGCCGCGAGCGATCGCGGTAGTGTTCCCCATGTACGTGGGGATTAACCGAACGCTCAGAAACTCAGAACGATGGGAATACGGTGTTCCCCATGTACGTGGGGATTAACCGGGCGGGGCGACGGGTAGCCACCTCGTAGTTCATGTGTTCCCCATGTACGTGGGGATTAACCGACTTCAACATGGTTCGTTTTGAGGAGGTGGCCGTGTTCCCCATGTACGTGGGGATTAACCGGCGACCTCCCCCCTGGCCCCGGCCGAGAGGGAGTGTTCCCCATGTACGTGGGGATTAACCGGATGAACCACAGAGGCCCAAAACGGTATGCCGGTGTTCCCCATGTACGTGGGGATTAACCGCACGAGGATTTCAGAGGATTTGCCGGAGTCGAGTGTTCCCCATGTACGTGGGGATTAACCGGATGAACCACAGAGGCCCAAAACGGTATGCCGGTGTTCCCCATGTACGTGGGGATTAACCGCTTGACGAACAACCCAAATCTGAGGTATAAAAGTGTTCCCCATGTACGTGGGGATTAACCGTCCTATTTTGCTACTAGGTTGGCGGTTTTGAAGTGTTCCCCATGTACGTGGGGATTAACCGATCGATTTCAATATGATGATAATCTGTACATAGTGTTCCCCATGTACGTGGGGATTAACCGGCAGAATACGAGGGATTCAAACCTCTGGCCGGGTGTTCCCCATGTACGTGGGGATTAACCGAACGAGGATGAGATGTCGGAAGAGGAAATGGGGTGTTCCCCATGTACGTGGGGATTAACCGTATCGTGTGACGCTGATCTCCCCGGATGGCACGTGTTCCCCATGTACGTGGGGATTAACCGGCCACCCCACAGGAGACGACGACCCCCACCAGGTGTTCCCCATGTACGTGGGGATTAACCGAGCGCCAGCATTATCCCAGACTTCTGGCTCACGTGTTCCCCATGTACGTGGGGATTAACCGTAGTCGCTAGACTCATTGCCGCGAGGGCGAGGGTGTTCCCCATGTACGTGGGGATTAACCGGAACCTCTTTTTCCAGAGATCGAGTCTGGCCCGTGTTCCCCATGTACGTGGGGATTAACCGATTGTCCCGTCTGAAAATGTGAGTTCGACGGGGTGTTCCCCATGTACGTGGGGATTAACCGTAATTGCGCAATCAAATCCGATAAGTGCGGTTGTGTTCCCCATGTACGTGGGGATTAACCGGCCAAATTCGATGTTACATGCGCGACCCGGACGTGTTCCCCATGTACGTGGGGATTAACCGAACTCATGGAGAGGAGCAACGATCCAAACCGCGTGTTCCCCATGTACGTGGGGATTAACCGCAGGATGTGGCTCTGCTCCTCGAAGGGCCGAAGTGTTCCCCATGTACGTGGGGATTAACCGATCGCCTTCCGCACCGAGTCCGGGTCGATCAGGTGTTCCCCATGTACGTGGGGATTAACCGGCCCATAACCGTAGCAAAGCACCCCAAATAGAGTGTTCCCCATGTACGTGGGGATTAACCGATCCTGGCGGCCACCAACACCTCCTATACCTAGTGTTCCCCATGTACGTGGGGATTAACCGACCATCCCGAAAAACCTGCCGTCACCGTCTGAGTGTTCCCCATGTACGTGGGGATTAACCGATCTGATACCATTCGTGCGTGGTGACGACGAGGTGTTCCCCATGTACGTGGGGATTAACCGACGTCGAAGAATTACAGGACCATTCCACAGATGTATTCCCCACGCTGTGGGGATCACCACTCCTTTTTCCACTCGCCCCTCTCCACCAGTGCAAAAAAACACCGGCAACACGCCCGTGCATCCTCCAGCGCCCGGTGTGTACCCTCATAGGGAGACCCAAAAAGAGCGAAATGGAGTTCCGAGAGCGTCGGCCACTTATAGCCATAACTTCCCCGGATACCGCAAAATTCGGCAGCCCCAACCATTGTGCAACGGCCGCGGAGCGGACGAAGCGGGTCGGCACACCCCAGCCGTTCGCACTCTTCGGAAACGATCCTGCGGTCGTAGGCAAGGTTGTGGGCGACCACCCAATCGGCCGACGATGCCGCACGGGAAAGATCCAGCAACGCATCCCTGAGCGGAACGCCGTCCCGACATGCGTCAGCGGTCGTAATGCCGTGGATCTCCACCGCAGACCGCGGGATACGGAAACCCTCCGGGATCACCACCAGCGCACGCTCAGCCAGAAGAGAGCCACTACCATCGCAGAGTACCCATGCAAGTTCTACAAGACGGGGATGAACCCGACCACTTACAAAACGGCCTGTCGTCTCGGTATCTATGACAAGGACATTGCTGTCCGGCAGCGAAACGTCGGCCATCTCTGGAGGATATGCACAGTGGGCGGTGATAGAACATTCGGCCGAATGCAAGGCGCCGGAAGATCGGACGCACCCAGCCGCCGCACCCCGGCGTCGTCGCCCCGGATCGCCCCTTACAACCCGGAATGGCAGTTTCCCGGCTCCGCTACCCCGTCTGCATGCCCAAATCCGTTCAGCAGCCCCGGTATCAGGCACACAGGAGAAGAAGCGTTTAAACTCCTCAGGAAGATATACGATACAGAGAAGACCGATGCCCCGGTTCTCCAGTGCCGAGGGCACGACGGTCACCTATCTCATACGGTCACGCGCATGACCCCGGCGAGGCACTCACCATGACTCCTGACGACCTGAACACCCTCATCTCCCCAGGCGAAGACAGCCGCCGCCAGTTCAAGCGTGACGTCACCAACGCCGACGCCCTGGCGGCCGAGATGGCGGCGTTCGCCAGCGCCGAGGGCGGCACGATCCTGATCGGCGTGGCCGGCGACGGCGCCGTACCTGGCCTTCTCGCACCGGGACGTCGGCCGCATCAACCAGCTCATCAGCAACGCCGCCTCGCAGCACGTACGAAGCCCCCTGACCGTGCAGACCGAGAACATCAGCACGGGCGACGACCGGGTCGTCATCGTCCTCACCGTGCCGAAGGGGCAGGACAAACCATACTTCGATAAAAACGGCGTGATCTGGCTCAAGACCGGCGCCGACAAACGACGGGTGAACTCCAGGGAAGAACTCTGCCGTCTCTTCCAGAGCGTCGACCGGTTCCATGCCGACGAAGGCGGGCATCGACAGACTCGACACCCTTCGTTTCCGGGACTTCCTGCAGCGTGCCTACAACATGCCCTACCCGGATTCGCCCGGAGAACTGCTGACGCTCCTGCAGAACATGAACCTGGCCACGGGCGACGGTATGCTGAACCGGGCCGGCAACTCCACTATCAGAAACCCCATCCTCGTCTCGTATATCGCCAAAGGGCTGCTGCCGTACCGGGGCCTCGGCTCCGGCATCAAACGGGCCCTCGAAGACTGGCCCGATATCGACTTCATCGACGACCGGGAGGGCTGCCTCTTCACCGCCACCGTGCACCGGAAAGGTGGGGTGGGTTCGGAGAAAACTTCGGAGAAAATCATCGATATGCTGAAGGCCGAGCCCGGGCTGGCGGCCAGAGAAGTGGCAGAACACCTGGGTATCTCCCGGAGAGCGGTTGAAAAGCAGATCGCCAGAATGCGAAAAGATGGCAGGATCCGGCGCGTCGGTCCGGCCAGGGGCGGCCGCCGGGAAGTGATCGGGTGAGGGCTCCCCCGCCCCACCCCTAAATTGGCCCCTCACTTCTTCCGATACACATTCACCCCGATCTTGATCTCCTCCCGCCCCGGCACCGACACATTCCCCTCGGTCGAGGCGATCGTGATCGACTTCCCGGTCTTCGACACCCCGAACTCCTGCGCAAGATCGACCGTGATCACCAGCCTATCCCCGTCCACCTTCATCTCAACATTTTTCATCGTCGCACATTCCTGAAGAACACCTCGCCGGCGCCCCCGATGAACCTGCCGGAACAGGAGCGACCGCCTCCTCCACCCCCTCTCTGACCAGGATCGCCCTGGGCGCCCCCCTCCTCCTGAGCACGGCCAGGTCCACCAGCCGCAGGAACTCCAGTTTCCGCAGTTTCTCGTGGAACTGCGTGTAACCCATCCGGGCCCGGCCTCCGAGCCGCTCGTACACCTCCCCGGAGATCGCCGGCCCATCCCCTTCCAGCCCCACCGCCAGGACGGCGTCGAGCACCTCCCGATCCCCGGCGTCGAGGGAGGCGACCGCCATCGCCACCTGCAGGTTCCGGGAGGCCGCATACGCCGTGAGCACGTCCTCCTCGGTCACCTCGGTCCGGGCGTCGGTCTCGGCTGCGATCACCGCCCGCCTGATCATCTCCAGCCCCACCCGCAGGTCGCCGCAGGCGTTCGTCCGTTCCACCAGGAGGTCGAGCGCCGCCGGCGGGACGACGCCGGGGTACAGCCCGGCCCTGATGCGATGGGTGAGGATCTCCCGCACTTCACCCGCGGTATAGAGGGGGAAATAGACCTCCGACGCCTGGAGCACCGAGAGCGTCGCCGGATCGAGGCACCGGACGGGGTCGATGTCCACGTCAGATATGGTCAGCACCACCCCGGTCCGCGTGCCCGGATAGCCCTCGTGCATCCTGAGGATGCTGGCGAGCAGATCGTTCAGGACGTTCTCGGGGACGAGATAGCCGGCGTCGTCCAGGCAGACGACGAGCACCGCTCCCCGCCGGGTCAGTTCCTGGGTGATCCGGCCCACGAGCCGCCTGAGCGGGATGCCGGACTCCGGGGGCGCCTGGCCGAAGAGGGCGAGATAGAACTGGCTGTAGACCGCATAGGCCGTGCGGTGGAGCTGGCAGGAGACCAGCACCGGCACCACCACGCGGGTCACCTCCTCGACCTCGGCGAAGATCCGGCGGACGGCCGTGGTCTTGCCGGTGCCAGGCGGCCCGCGAAGCACGGTGTTGAGCGGGGTGGAGCCGCGGACGGCCGGCCGCAGGGCGAAGGCGAGGTCCTGGAGCTGGGTGTCCCGGTAGTTGAAGGTCTCGGGGAGGTGGGTGATCTCGAAGACGCTGTAGTCGCGAAAGAGCGTCTGGTCGCTCATAAGGAGGGATCGTGTCATGGAGAGATCCATACTGCTCGAAATATAAAAGGGCGAGGCGTGTGGGGTGGAAGTGAATGTGGCCCCTCACCCTCATCACCATCCTGCCCACGACAAAGATATCATATGCCAGCGAGGGTCCCACCCCGGTCCGCATAGTATAAATGAACGCGTGCACCACCCGAAAAGAGCGATGAAAACCTCCACGGCTGACCTCGCCTCCCTCCTCGCCCGCTATGAAGGGCGGCAGATCGACTTCAAGGAAGACGTGAGCGGCACCTTCTACAAACTCCTCTCCGCCTTCGCCAACACCGCCGGCGGCACGGCCACCACTGCCCTCAAGGAACTGAAAGCCCTGGCCGATCTCGGTATCCTGGAACGCAGAAGCCCCTCAAAGAAGAAGACGCATTATGTGCTGGCGCAGGGACCGGTGTCTGATGCCTGACGTGTGGATATTATCGTGGCGATTCGATGAAAAGAGTGCATCTAATCCTCCTGATTAATATCCAATGTTCCAGAGGTGTGGATAGTGCGTGGATATCTGTGTGACTCGTGCGTGATGATGCCCTGGGCAACGGGGTGACACCTCATCCCCGCCCGAGAACCCGCAGCACGACCGCCTCCCCCGTCCGCATAGTATAAATGAACGCATGCACCACCCGAAACCAGATATGCCCCCCTTCGCCCTGACCCCCGTCCGCATCTTCATCAGCAGCGTGCAGAAGGAGTTCTCCCGGGAACGTGCGGCCCTCCGCGACTACCTGCGGGGCGACGCACTGATGCGGCGGTTCTTCGAGGACGTCCCGACCGACGACCTGTACCTCGACGAGAGAATCCCCGATCGTCAGATATCGGACACCCCTCAAAACAGAAGATGTCCGATATGTCCGATAAATGTCCGATAAATGTCCGTTATCTTGCCGAGTATACTTCGACACATCAGGCTTTCCCGGGATGTGGCCGGGCTAAAACGTATCTTCTACCTTTTTTCGCACCGACTGCTTCCAGCAAGCCGCGATGGACGAGATCGAGAAGATCGCGGTACCGGGTCTTCTCCGATACCTCCGGCGCAATCGATGCATAGTTCACAGCAGTTATACCGCCGTTTTCTCTGGCAAAGGACATAGCCTTCAACTGCCGCTCGTTCAGGCCGGCCCCTCGCAGAGAATCTTCGGTAAACCGCAGATCCTTCCTCATGCGCACGATGAACCCA
>Ga0209269_1000614_pt1 | contig 30344 bp, 27 predicted proteins | sample MTBAKMMethaMetaG_FD_187455 | JGI IMG/M metagenome (GOLD analysis project Ga0209269, IMG submission 187455) | Enrichment culture microbial communities from Arthur Kill intertidal strait, New Jersey, USA, that are MTBE-degrading - MTBE-AKM (Arthur... | ecosystem: Environmental > Aquatic > Marine >... | reverse complement strand
AGGACATGGACAAGCGCGACAAGATCATGCACGTCAAGCGCCGGGTCGGCTTCGAGGAGCTGACCGCAGGGGCGCAGAGCGAGCTTCCCTACGTGGTGATGGAGATCGTGAAGGAGAACGAGGACCTGTTCGTCAAGTTCTTCAACGAGGCCGAGTCCATAACCACCCGCTATCACGTGCTGGAGCTGTTGCCCGGTCTGGGAAAGAAGACCATGTGGGCCGTACTGGAGGAGAGGAAGAAGGGGCCGTTCAAGTCCTTCGTCGACATCGCCACCAGGATCCCGACCTTCAAGCACCCGGAGAAGGTGGTCGCCAAGCGCATCGAGGTGGAGCTGTCCGACCCGTCGCAAAAGTATCGGGTCTTCGTCTCCAGATGAGATGATCAGCATAGGGGAGCTGCGCTCCCTTCTCGCTCGGTATGGGGTGCGTCCATCCAAGTCCAAGGGGCAGAACTACCTCATCGACCGCCGTGTGGCGGAGCGCGAGGTGGAACATCTCGGCATTACTGGCGAAGACCGTGTGCTGGAGGTGGGGCCGGGCTTCGGCATCCTGACATCCGCGCTGCTGGACAGGACGTCCGACCTGACGGTCGTGGAGCTGGAGGCCGGCGCAGCTCAATACCTTAGGGATACCTTCCCCCGAATCAACATCATCCAGGGGGACTTCCTGGAGGTGGACGTCCCGGCCTTCGACCTCTTCATCTCCAACGTGCCCTACAGCATCTCCTCTCCCCTGCTCTTCCGTCTGCTCGATATGGAATTCAAGAGGGCGGTGGTGATGGTGCAGAGGGAGTTCGCTGAACGCATGGCCGCCACTCCCAAGGACAAGGAATACTCCCGCCTGTCCGTCAACGTATACTACCGTGCGGAGTGCAAGCTGCTGGAGAACGTACCCCGCTCCCGCTTCTGGCCGGAACCAGAGGTAGATTCCACGGTGGTGCTGCTCACACCCCGCTCCGCCCCCTTCCAAGTCTCCGACGAGAAGCACTACCTTAAGCTAGTGGACGTCCTCTTCCAGCAGCGCCGTAAGAAGATCGGGACCGTGCTCAAGCAGAAGCGCATGCTCCCGGAGGGCGCGAGGGAAACGGTTCCGTACATCGATGAGAGGGTGGAGCGGCTCACGCCGGAACAGATAGCCGAGCTTTCAGACGCCTTGGTGAACTTCCGGGCGTAGAATGATTAATGCTCCTCCCGAACGCTCTTGATCATTATGGGCGAGGACGAAGGAAGGTCCGTGACGGCATTGGGCCGAAGGTTCAGTGAGACCGCGCACTTGAAGTTGAGGCCGTTATGCGTTTTCGAGAGCGAAAAGGTGCCCGAGGGGAGCAAGCCCTTCGGCAGCGTGGACCGCTGCCTGGCCAAGGCCGTGTTCATCTGCGCTTCCGGATGGACGGGAACGTTGCACATCGGTAGGGACGCCAAGGACGGGGTGTGCCCTGGTGGACAATGCTGGACCGGTCTGACGGAGATGGCCGAGGGGCTCAAGTACTTCATTTCGACCGGCACACCATCCTTCCGCAACGGGGCCGCTGAGTACCTGAAGCGTGATCCGGAGATGGTCGTTGCCAGCCGCAGCAGGGTAGGCCTGGTTCGACCGCCCGAGAACTATCTCTGCGTTACCCCCTGCGAAGATTTCCGTGACCACATGGGGTGGGCCAGAAGCATCCTGCTGTTCTCGGGGGCCGAGCAGACCCGCAACATTCTGGCCCTGCGTCATTTCGGAACACCCGAGGTCTTTACCTCCACTGGAGCTCCATGGGGGCCCAGCTGCGCTTCCTTCATGAGCTATCCCGCCGGCCTCAGCACCAACTGCCCTGACAACCTGATCGTGATAGGCCCGGTGGACCCCACTGGAAACAGCTGGCTGCCGCCGGACATAATGTCCTTGGGCATCCCGTTAAAGGTGGCCAAGGAAATGGTGTCGGACCTGAACGGATCGTTCCTGATCAAACGGCCGAAGGTGGCCTTCCCGGACCGGTGAAGCGTATCAAATCCGCCAATGGGTATCTGGAACGACTATCTCGAAGCGCACACCTTTGCCCAGTTCGCCGCACTCTCTCATCTCCATGCCTGTGACCCTCAGCACCTCACCGGTGAGGAACAGTCCCAGCCCGCGGTCGCCGCCGGAGCTCTTGGTGAACAGGCTGGCTCGTACGCTTTCCGGGATACCAGGTCCGTCATCGGTGTATACGATGACGCCGCTTCCATCGCGTTCCTCCCACCCCACCCTTATGTTCCTAAGACCGGTGGCGTGCTCCAACGAGTTGGCGAAGAGATTGTCGAAGACCTTGGGGAACATGGAGTCCGCCAACACCTCCACGGGCGGAAGGTCAGCGACCATGTCCACCTGCCCGTTGGTCAGCTCGGCCCACGAGTCTGCGATCGTGCCTCTAAGGTCCTGCCACTCCGGGGACACGCTGCCGGCCTTCTCAAATGCCGCGGAGAACTTCACGTAGCGCTCTATCTTATGTGCCGCGTTCATCATGGTGCCCAGGCGTCTTTCCTCGGCCCCTACCTTTTCTTTCATCAGCCCCATGTTCCCCAGGAGCACTGTCACTTGGTTCATGATGTCGTGGCGGGTGAGGGCACCTAACACCCTGGCCTTTTCGTTCAGGCGTCTCAGGTCATCCTCCATGCGCCTACGATCGGTGATGTCTATGATGATCGCCAGGAATCGTCGGTCATTACCCTGTCCTATCAACTGCAGGTGGACCTCAACGGAGTAGGACGTACCATCGTTCCTACGATGCTCAGACTCGAAACGTATCACCGGCTCCCTCCCCGACCGCAAACGTTCGAGAATGCCATCGAAGGTCTTCGGAGACATGGAGGGTTGCAGGTCCAGGGGGGTCTTTGAACGCATATCCTCCATGGCGTACCCCAAGTTGTCCAACGCAGACTGGTTGACGAACTCGAAGTGCAGGGTCCGGCAATCGAAAGAATATATCTCGTTGACCGCCCTGGTGACCATCTCCGAGAGGTAGGCGCTCCGCTCTGCCATGGCCTTGGCGTCGGTTATGTCCTCCTTCACCGCCACATAGTTGACTATCTTCCCCGACTCGTTCACTATGGGCGATATGGAGGCCGATTCCCAGTACAGGTCACCGTTCTTCTTGCGATTGGCGAACTCCCCCTTCCAGGTCCCCCCGTCGGACAGGGTTCTCCACATATCATCATAAACCTCCCTGGGGGTCCGACCGGAGGACAGTACGCTGGGGTTCCGTCCCACGACCTCCTCGACGCTATAACCGGTCAGGGAGGTGAACTTGGGGTTGACGTACTTTATCGACCCCTCCGGGTCCGTTATCAAAATGGTGACGGGGCTGTTCTCCACGGCCTTGGATAAGGACCGCAGCCTTGCCTCGCTCTCGATCCTCTCTCTGATGTCCAGGACGATTCCGGTGACCATGTCCCGACCCTCGCTCACCAGACGACCGCTTATGACCTGCACCGGGATCAGGGTGCCGTCCTTCAGGCGATGATATCTGGTGTGCACGACCTGCAGTCCGAGGGCCCTTACGTTCTCCAGGGTTTCAAGGGTGGCCTCCGGCTCCGCGCTGAGCATGGTAATAGGATGGCCCACCAGCTCCTCCCTTCCGTAACCGTACATGTCACACAGGCGATCGTTCACCTCCACGATCCTTTTAGTATCGTTATCGGTGACTACCATGGGCAGATATCCGCTATGGAAAAAGCTCCTGTACTTCTCCTCAGCCCAGTTCATACGCTTCTCGGCCAAGGCCATGGCGGTCACCTCGTTCACGATGACCCCCACCGATCTACCGGGCAAAGGATACGTATCGATCTGCAAATATCGCATCTTGCCCCCAAGGACCCCCTGCCACGAGGCCTTCAGAGGGGGGCACGGTCCGACCGCCATCTCCTTGAGCCGGTCTAGCTCGTTGCAGGTGAAGATACCAGGGACGATCTTTTCCAACGAACGTTCGCTCTGATCGCCTCCCAACGCCTCGATCAGTTTCCTGGCCCGGGGATTGAACGTGCTGACCTCCAAGGTGTCGCCGTCGGACGTCAACCGAAAGGCCATCAGGGCAGACTGGACATTATTGACCATGTCGGTATAACTTGTGATGAGGTGGTGATGATGGGTGCGCTCGACACATTTCGTGACCATGTTGGAGAGCTCGGCGAACTGCGCCTTAGGGTCCCCTCCCTTCTGCACATAGAAGTCCGCCCCGTGGTTCAAGGCCTCGATCGCCACGTCCTCCCGGCCCTTCCCGGTGAAAAGGATGAACGGTACGCTGATACCGTCCTTCCGCAGGGACTCGAGCAGCTCCAGGCCGTTCATGGACGGCATCAGGTAGTCCGAGATTACCACGTCGTACTCCTCTCTGGCCAGCTCATCCTTGACCGCCAGGGAATCGGTCATGCCGTGAACCTCGATACCGTCCAAGGCCAGGAACTCCTTGGTAAGCTCAAGGACCATCTCCTCATCGTCGATGTGCAGTACTTTGGTCAATGCGTCCACCGCGAAGGTTCTATCAACGCCGTGAAGGTATCCAAGGCCGTCAAATTTATTGGTTGTGGTATGGGAATCAAATACCAATAATGGGAAACGCTATTGACCAAGGAGTTGCATGGAGGTGGGAACACAATGATGATCGGTATCGTAGGCAAACCTAACGTGGGCAAGTCCACGTTCTTTTCAGCCGCGACCATGGCCACGGCCGAGATCGCCAATTACCCGTTCACTACCATCAAGCCCAACAAGGGCGTGGGATTCATCCGCTCCAAGTGCCCGCACCTCGATTTCAACGTCAAGTGCCAGCCCCGGAACTCGGCCTGCGAGGACGGGATACGGCTGGTGCCCATCGAACTGCTGGACGTCGCAGGTCTGGTGCCCGACGCATGCGAGGGAAAGGGCCTCGGGAACCAGTTCCTGGACGATCTCCGACAGGCCGATGCGTTCATCCATGTCATAGACGCCAGCGGCTCGACGGACGCGGAAGGGAACACCGTCAAGCCGGGAAGCCACGACCCCGTCGAGGACCTGGTCTTCCTGGAAAGGGAGATAAACCAGTGGATAAAGGGGATCATGCTGAAGGGGTTCGACAAAATGGCCCGGGGGGCGCACCTGGAAGGTCAGAAGATCGAGTTGGTGATCCATGAGAGGCTTACCGGACTGGGAGTGACCGAGACGCAGGTCTCCGCTGCCCTGAGGACCTCTAACATGCCGGCCAAGATAATCGACTGGAAGGACGAGGACCTGTACCGTCTGGCGGCCAACATACGTCAGCTGAGCAAGCCGATGATGATCGCCCTCAACAAGGCGGACGTGGCCGACCCCGCGCTCATCAAGAGGCTGAGCGAGCTGGAAGGCTACATGACCATACCTACCTGTGCGGAGACGGAGCTGGCGCTGAGGAGGGCGACCAAGGCCGGCCTCATCAGTTACACCCCGGGGGACGAAGGCTTCAAGGTCAACGACCCCTCCAAGCTCAACGCCAACCAGACCAAGGCGCTTGACTACATGTCCCAGGTCATGGAGCGTTACGGAGGGACCGGCGTACAGAAGTGCCTGGAAAAGGTGGCATATGAGATGCTGGAACTTCTGGTCGTTTACCCTGTGGAGGACGAGAACCACCTTACTGACCACGACGGGAACGTGCTCCCGGACGCCTTCCTCCTGAAAAGGGGAAGCACCGCCAAGGACCTGGCGTACAAGGTGCACACCGACCTGGGCAACAACTTCATAAGGGCGATCAACGCCCGCACGCATCGCGTGGTCGGGCACGACCACCTGCTGGAGAACGAGGACGTCATGACCATAGTGGCCAAGAGGTGAGAGATGGGCGAGTATGACGTCAGACTGCTGACCGCCTCCTATTCTAAGGGAGAGAACGACAACATAGTTGTGGAGCTGTTCGGCAAGACCCGCGACGGGCGCTCCATCACCATGCGCAAGAGCGGTTTCCGCCCCTACTTCCACGTGTCCGCCCCTCCCGAGGACGTGCTTCCATACGTACAGGGCAAGGACGACTTCCTGGCCATAGACCCTGTGGACCTGTTCCTGATCAACAAGGGCCGCATGCAGAAGTGCTCCAAGGTGGTCATCAAGTTCCCCTGGGCCGTTCCGCAGTACCGCAACGAGCTCAGACGGCAGGGTTTCGAGGTCTACGCTGCTGACATACCTTTCCATCATCGCTTCATCTACGACAACGACCTGCCGGCATGCTTCACCGCCCGTGGGGAGGAGATCGAGGGCGACTACACCACCGACCTGGTGATCAACCTCCGCGGGTTCACGGAGATACCGCCCTTCACCCCCAAGCTGAAGGTGCTCAGCTTCGACATCGAGAACTCCATCAAGGACGAGACGATCTACACCGCCTGCTACGTCATCAAGGACGAGGGCGGCATCAGGAACGGAGGTCCGTTAACAGGCACGGAGAAGGAGATAATCGAAGGGTTCACCGAGGTCCTGCAGAAGGAGGACCCGGACGTCATCACGGGGTATAACATCGACGGGTACGACATTCCCTTCATGATGGAGAGGGCCAAGAAGCTGGGGCTCGAGGAACTGAGGTGGGGCAGGGACCATTCCACGCCCCGAAGGGTCATGAACCGCTTCTGGCGCTGCACCGGCCGACTCATCACCGACGCATGGTGGGCGGTGAAGATAGAGATAAAGCCCAAACAGGAAACGCTCAACGCCGTCTCCAAGTCCCTACTGGGCGAGGAGAAGCTGGACGTGGACATGAAGATGAAGGTGGGCGAGGACTATGACCCTCGGGCCATCGACAAGGAATGGCAGAACAACCGGGACAAGGTGCTGGCGTACTGCCTGAGGGACGCCGAGCTGGCCCTGAAGATCCTGGGAAAGGTGGGCCGTATACGCAAGGGCATGGACCTGGCCGCGGTCTCGCGCATGCCGGTGGACGACGTTCTGAACTCCGGCTCGTCCCAGCTGATCGACGCCATCATGATCCGGGCCGCCGACAGGCACGTGCCGCAGGTTGCCGTGCCGCTCACAGGCAGGTTCGACGATGAGGAGGAGGCCATAGAGGGCGGCTATGTGCACGAGATATCCCCTGGCGTATACCACTGGGTGTGCGTCCTGGACTTCAAGTCCATGTACCCCAGCCTGATCATCGCCAAGAACATCTGCTTCACCACCCGCGATGACAACGGAGAGATAGTATCGCCCTTGGGCGTTCACTTCCTCAGCAAGGAGCAGCAGCCCGGCATCCTGCCGTCCATATTGGCGGACCTGATGCGTCGCAGGGATGAGACGAAAACATTGGCGAAGAAGGCCAAGGACCCCGAGGAGGCGCACTATTACGACGGGTTGCAGGGGGCGATCAAGATCCTGATGAACTCCTTCTACGGTGTGTTCGCCTCCTCCTTCTACCGTTTCACCGACCGCAGCATCGGCGGCAGCATAACCGCCTTCGCCCGTGAGACCACCAAGGGCATCATCAAGTCCCTGACGGACGAGGGGGTGAACGTCATCTACTCCGATACCGACTCCGTATTCGTGCAATCCCCGCACGAGGACCTGGAGGGCTCCCTCGAGTTCGGAAAGGAGCTGGCCACGCGATTCTCCAAGGAGGGAGGATCGCTGGAGTTCGAGAAGATCATGGAACCCCTCTTCTCCCACGGCAAGAAGAAGAGGTACGTCGGCCGGATGGTATGGCCGAAGAAAGAACTGGTCATCCGCGGGTACGAGGTAAGACGCACCGATTCGTTCGAGATCCAATCGGAGTCCCTGATGACGGTGTTCGAGTTCATCATGGACGGGAAGACCGACGAGGCGGTCAAGGCCGCCCGCAGCTACGTGCAGGACACCTTGGCGGGAAACGTTCCCCTGGAGAAGCTGGTCATCTCCAAGGGCTGCCGGAACTTCAAGGACTATGCCAACCCTGACGCCCAGGCCACGGTGCAGACCGCCAAGAAGCTCATGGAGATGGGATACGAGTTCGTGCCCGGGATGAAGGTGTCATGGGTGGTCACCAACTCCCGCAGGAAGCCGCAGGAAGTTCAACCGTACATCTCCGGGCAGGAGTTCACCTACACCCCTGACTACCGTTATTACGCTGAACGATTGGCGCAGACGCTCTCCCGCGCCACAGAGGTCTTCGGCTGGGGGGACAAGGACCTCATGAACGGCAACCAGCAGGCCAACCTGTTCGATTATGCGCCCGAGGAGGAGAAGAAGCCAAAGGTCAAGCTGGAACAGGTCAAGAAGACCGATAGGAAGCTGTCACTGGACGACTTCATGTGAATTATTTAATAATAAATTAATAATCGAATATTGTGATTTCATCACATAATTATAAATTCAACTAGCTCGTAAGCATTCATCATGCTCCTCGAGTTCACCGTGGAAAACTTTCGATCCTTCCGAAATAGAACGACACTGAGCATGCTCGCATCATCTGATAAAAGTCGTCTGGAAAATCTAACCGAGGTCGAAGGGATGAAGGGCAAACGATCCCTGAACAGCACTATCGTTTACGGGGCTAACGCATCTGGTAAATCAAATCTTATTTTAGCCATGACCATTCTTAGAAACTTCGTAGTGAACTCCCATGCTCACCAAAAGGGGACAAAACTGAACCATCAGCCTTTCATGTTCGATAAAACGAGTGCGAACATGCCCACATCCTTCAGTACAACGTTCGTTCATGAAGACATCAGGTACGATTACTCAATGGCTTACAATCGGGAGCGGATCATCAATGAAGAGCTATCGTACTATCCAAACGGCAAGGTCGCGATGATCTTCTCCCGACAAGGCGATGAGTTCACCTTCAACGTGGACCGCAAGGAGCAGGAGATTATCTCCCGCAGAACCTTGGAGAATGCTCTCTATCTCTCAACTTCAGTTCAGTTCAATTACACTAAGAACATACCTGCCTTCAATTGGTTCAGCAAAGGACTCGTCGCCATCGACAACACTGATTCACCCGGTCTGATCAATGGCGCTATCGAGTATATGAACCATAATAAAAAGGCAAAAAGGTTGATGGTCCAAGCACTCAAGATAGCTGATCTAGGTATAACAGGTGTTGAAGGGCGATTAAAGAAGGTGCCATTGCAGAAGTTATATGGAGGGATGCCTCCCCAGGTGCTGGCCGTCATGACCATGGTCGGGAACGAGGCTCTGCAGACAGATCTCCGGTTCAAGCATCGGATAATCGACCCAGACGGTTCGGAGAACGAGGTCGATCTACCTCATGTATTCGAATCCGAGGGCACGCGCAAGCTGTTCAGCATCATAGGTCCGATCATCGAGACACTGCAGAAAGGGGGGACGCTAGTGGTCGATGAACTGGACACTAAGCTCCATCACGACATAAGCACATGGCTGGTTGGTCTCTTCCACGATCCAGATCAGAATAAGCACGGGGCCCAATTGATATTCAACAGCCACAATCAGCTGCTGCTGGACCAGGCGATCTTCCGGCGCGATCAGATATGGTTCACCGAGAAGGACCCCTTGTCCGGGGCCTCCGAACTGTACTCACTTGCGGAGTTCAGTGAGAGGAAGGATAGGGATATCCAAAAGGCGTATCAGCTAGGGCGGTACGGAGCTATTCCCGCGATCGTTCCGAGCAAGGTGGTCTGATGGCGGGGCTGTCCCCAAGAAAGGAAGGCAACAGAAGACCGCGGAATCGAGTATTGGTCATCACCGAAGGGACCACCGAGAAACTATACTTCTCCGGTCTCAAGGAAAGAGGATGCAACGTCACCATCACCACTCCTGGATCATCGGTCACCGATGCAGAGAATCTTGTCAGGTTCTGTGCCAAGCAAAAGGACTTTTATGGCATCGATCAGGACGATGGGGATCTGGCCATCTGCGTGTTCGATTTCGATGAAAATCCCCGTGAGAATATCAGGAAGGCATCTCGTCTCGCTAGCAAAAATGGGATTTTATTGGCAGCCTCTAACCCATGTTTCGAGCTTTGGATCGCTCTGCATTTCATGGACATCGATCGGTGCTTCTCATCCAAGGAGCTGTTATCCCTGGTCAAACGGCATATCAAGGGTTATCGTAAAACAGACGATTACAACGATGTACTCTTCCCCCTGATGGAATTAGCCATTCATCGCGCGGATAATATGCTGAACGCTGTTGGGCAAATAGGGGCATCGATAGAGGATCTTCATAATCCTGGAACAAGTGTTCACATCGCCGTTCGGGCCATAGACGAATTGAAATTATTACACAGGGGTAAATCCTACTCGAAAGGGCCATCGAAAGAATGATGTGCTGGGCACGCCCAATCATGGCTTTGTTCCATACAAATCGTTTAAATAGCCCTACATTATGTGTGGGCTTCGTAGCGAGATGCGTCTCGCCGGACATGTACCCCGCAAGGGGCGAATCCCGAAGCGCCGCCAAAGGCGGCACTGGTGATACAAATGGTAGAGAACAAGGTAGACGAAAACGAGGAAGGGCCTAGACCAGTGAACGGAAAGAGCATGTACTCTTACATCTCCGATGCCTGGGACCGCCCTGATGCTTCTTACGTTAAGGGACTTATGTGGGAGAGGCTCATCGTCTGGAGGCGGGAGCCCAACTTCTGCCGTCTGGAGAGGCCCACCAGGCTGGACCGTGCCCGGGCGCTCGGTTACAAGGCCAAGCAGGGGATCATCGTGGTCCGCGGTCACGTCCGCAAGGGCGGGCTGCAGAAGCGCAAGATCTGGAAGGGACGCCGGGCCAAGCGCGAGGGTATGAAGAAGATCACCATGGGCAAGAGCCTGAGGAGGATCGCCGAGGAGAGGGCGGCCAAGCGCTACCCCAACCTGGAGGTCCTCAACTCCTACTGGGTGGGAGAGGACGGCAAGAACGTCTGGTACGAGATCATCCTGGTGGACAAGCACCACCCCTCGGTGAAGGCGGACAAGAACCTGAACTGGCTGTGCAACAACGCCAACAAGGGCAGGGTGTACCGCGGAAAGACCTCCGCCGGCCGGAAGGGTCGCGGACTGCGCTGGAAGGGAAAGGGCGCGGAAAAGGCACGCCCGTCCGTGCACGCCCATCACAACCAGATAAAGTAGGCGCGAGCCTACTCGGAAATCTCTTTCAAACGCCTTTCCACTTCTTCTTCGTTCATCCCCACCAAGGGATGGTACACCGGCACATCGACGTTCAACGATGATGCGGTCTCCAGCTCTTCAAGCGACCATCCCACCACCGCGCCCATGGCCTTGTTGACGTGCGCGACCTTGCCCAGAGGGCCGCTGACCCTGCGCGGCTCGGGGTCCCAGCGTTCGATGATGCGCATCGCCTTCTCATCATCTCCGAGATAAAGAACGCGGCAGCCCCTCTTCATCATCATCCAGGCGGACAGGGCGTCCCTCCTTCTCTGAACGACCGCCACCACCTTCCCCTGGCTGCCCATGGGCAGCCCTCCCGGTCCGGGGTGGTACCTGCTGAAGACGTACGCCCGCTTGTCCCGTACCTCCACGTAGACCGTAAGGTCGGGGTGATGAAGGTCCACATGCACTCCGCGACCGCGATTGGCCTCGTATATCTCCTCGCCGGCCTGGGCCGCCAGCTGCATGCTGGTGTAGGGATGTACGCCGTTCCTTCGAGCCTCCACCCGGAAGCTGGAGCCGTCATTCAGCAGAGGGTTCGCCACTTCCAAGGCCAGAGCCCTTATCTCCTGAACGTCGGAAGAGCATTCACGCACCTCGCTCAGGGAGGATATGCCGAAGACCCTGCGAAGTACTCCCAAGGCCTCCGCTGGACGGTCGGTGGTGACGAACAGTCGGCCGTACTGGCTCTCGATGAATGCTTCGATCCGTTCCCTGGCCATGGCGGCCATCATGTTGTGAACGAGCACCTTTTCGAAGTAGCGACGAACGCCAGGGCTCTTCAGTCCCATCTCCGCATACCTGACCAGCAGCAGGCCCATGCCCCTTCCATGTTGAGCCGGGTTATAAATCATTCTCCCGCTATGATTATGTCCTAGGTAGGCCATGGCCGCACGATGGAACCGCTGGTCCTGCTGCTCATAGCCCTGTTGTGCATGAGCGCCGGCGCCATAGGCGCGCTGATGGGCATCGGAGGCGGCCTGATAATCATCCCCCTGCTCACCCTGGGGTTCGGCGTCCCCATGCAGGAGGCCATCGGGGCCAGCCTGATCGGTGTGATAGCTACGTCCACCGGGGCGGCCAGCAAGTATGTCAAGCAGGGCTTGACCAACGTCCGCCTGGCGCTCTTCCTGGAGATGTCCACCACGGTCGGCTCGATAGTCGGGGCGTTGATCGCCGTTTACACCAACCAAAAGGTGCTGTTCATACTGTTCTCCATGCTCCTGGTGTACGCCGCCTTCACCATGCTGCGGCGCACCGAGCTGCTCTTTTCCCCGGAGGAAGTTGCGGCGGAAGGTCAGATGGTCGACCTCTCCTGCCGCTTCGTCGACCCCCGGAGCCAATGTGAGGTCAGCTACGGGGTGAAGGGGTTGAAGAAAGGACTGGCCTACAGCAGCGTGGCCGGCATGCTCTCCGGGCTGCTAGGGGTCGGTGGAGGGCTGGTCAAGGTCCCGGTGATGAGCGTTTGCATGTGCGTTCCGCTGAAGGCCGCCGCGGCCACCAGCAACTTCATGATAGGGGTGACGGCCCTCACCGGAGCGATCATATACTATGGCCACGGGCTGCTGAACACATACCTGTGCGGGGCGGTGGCGCTGGGAACGTTCACCGGTGCCTACGTCGGCACCATCATGATGACCCGTTACTCTTCAGGGCAGCTGCGCAAATGGTTCGCCGTGCTGCTGTTCGTGGTGGCCTTCACCATGGTCCTCAAGGCACTCGGTCTGTGGGGTGGTGCCTGATGAACGGTCAGGTCACCCTCTGTAACGTGGTACAGCCGATCCTGCGCTGGGGCATGGTTCTCAGCCTCATTTTCATGTTCGCAGGTCTGGCGCTGGGGTTCGTGACCGGGGACCAGGATGCCGGGGTCGTACCTTTGGAGGAGATGCCCTCAGGGCTAATGGAGATGGATGGGGCGGCGTTCCTCACCCTGGGCATAGTGCTCCTCATAGCCACTCCCCTGGCCAGGGTGGTCGGGTCGTTGTGCGTTTTCATCAAGGAGGGCGACCGCCGGTTCATACTGGTATCCCTAACGGTCCTGCTCGCCGTGGCCGTCGCCGTGCTTTTAGGGGGGACATGAGAATCGTCATTTGTGGAACCGGATAGTTTATCCATGTGAGCTAACAATCCCGATGGACGATGGCCAAGGAGCGTGACAAGGAGGAGAAGTGGTACTACTCCTTCCTTCCCTACAATGTATCCGCAGGCAGCACCAATGCCCTGATACCTCTGTTCATAACCGAAGGTCTCAAGGGCACTGTGGCCCAGGTGGGCATTGTCAACGCGGCCATATCATTAGCTTCCGTGCCGGGTGCCATCCTATGGGGGAACCTCTCGGATACAACTCGCAAGAGGGTCCCCTTCGTCATGCTCGGATTCCTGGGGGTGGCCTTCTCCCTTCTGCTGATGAGCTTCGCGGGAAGCATGACCGAGTACTACGTGGCCAATTTCATATTCGGTTTCATGGGCGCCTCCATCGCCCCGGTGGGAACGGTGATGGTGCTGGAATGCTTCCCGCGCAAGCAGTGGGCCAAAAGACTGGGGGATTTCAGCCGGGTCGGCGGGCTGGGGTGGGTGCTGGGACTGATACTCGGAACGGCATGGCTCACGCTGTTCCCGGACGATGGTACCGGTATACAGATGCGCTCCCTGTTCCTGCTGGCCGGCGGGCTGGGTTTCATGTCAGTGTTCCTTGGATGGCACTACATGCGAGAACCATCGAAGAGCGTTTCAAGGAAAGAGCTGCCGCAGTTCGACCTATATCGCGCCCCTACGTATCTGATGGAAAAGCTGCGCTACATGCCCCAGCGTCTCCTTTACGTGGTGGAGCTGTCCAGCAAGAACATCAGTCCGGTCAACTTCTCCAGGAACCTGAAGAAATATTGGGCCGTGGTCTTCCTGGCGTTCACCGGGTTCCTGAGCTTTTACGTGGCCCTGCCGATCTATCTCAGCCAATACGTGGGGCTCAGCAGCGCCCACGTCTTCGCCGTATACTTGGCCAGCTCGTTCATCTCCATGATATTCTATGTCTATTCAGGTAAGCTGGTGGACCGTTTCGGAGGAAGAAAGGTGCAGGGCATCGCCTTCGGTATCAGAATGCTCGTGTTCCCGGTCTTCTTCATGGTGACGCTGGTCCCCATGGCCCCCAACACGATGTTCCTGCTGATGTGCCTGCTGAACGGCTTGTCGGGCATGTGTTGGGCCCTGCTCATAGTTGCCGGCGACGCTTTGGTGGCCGGTATGTCCCTGAGACAGTTCCGTAGCCAGTCCATGGGAATGTACAACTCCGTACGCGGGGTGGCCACCATCGTCGGCTCTCTCATGGGCGGGATAGTTGCCCAGTACTTCGGTTACCTGACGCTCTTCCTGGTGTCCTCATCGTTCGTCCTGGTATCCTTGGTCCTACTGCTGGTCATAAAGGTGGACAAGGACCCGGAGGAGGAGAGCGAGGCCGTCGCCCTCTGAGCTCAGAGCAACGAAGCGATGGTACGCCCCAGCTCCTTGGCCCTCTCCTCCTGGTCCGCACGGAGCTCTTTACCGTCCACTATGAACGGCTGGGGCGGCAGGAGAGGCCGCAGCCCTCCCCTGCTCATCATTCTATGGATGCGGTCGGCGGCCCCGGAATGTACCGCCTCGTAACGTGTATCGAACACGACGAAGTCGTGGTCCTTACCAGCATCCTTCACGGCGTTCTTTAGAAGGGTACCAAAGCGAAAGGGAGTCCGGCCCCAGCGGGTGGGAGAACCGATGATCCACAGCGGAACCCCGATGAAGTCTTCCTCTCCGGACTCCGACTGACGGCGAAAGGAGACCTCGTGGCCACATGCCGTCAGCTCCCCGGCCACAAGCTTGGCCACATGTTCGGTGTTCCCGTACATGGTATCGTACATGACCAGTATCCGCATGGTATCTCATGTACATCCTTCCCCGGCTTTACATTAATTGCGTATGGCCAATGTCACATTACTATGGAAACTTTGATATAATCCAATTCGAGTCATAAGCCTGGCCAATGGGTCTGATCTATTTTCAGGCCAATAGGTCCGTTCAGATCGGGGAAGGGGATGGACTATGGGCAAGATGAGCCTAGGGACAAAGGTCAGATTGGGAGTTTCTTTAGCTCTGATCCTACTCGTGGTGCTCGCTTCCAATCCTGGGGAGGTCTGGGAGGCCTTCGCCGGAGTTGACCTCGATCTCATACTGATCGTCGTGCTGCTCTACCTGCTCAATCTGGTGTTCAAGGCATATCGCTGGGGGGTACTGATGAGGCATGCCGGTCATAACGTGTCCTTCCGCACCATATTTGCCGCCTTTTCGTTGTCGCAGGCCATCAACAACCTTATCCCCGGCAGGGTGGTCGGGGAGACCTCTCGCATCATCGAGCTGAACACCAAGGAGGGGGTGGCAGTCGGAAAGGGTCTGGCGGCGGTGGTCACCGAGCGTATCATGGACTTCGCCATGCTCACCATCCTGACCGTCACCAGCCTGTTCCTCCTGCTAGCCGATATCGTGGAGGAGTTCCGGGGTTTTCTCCTGTTTTTGGTCTTACTGATGGTACTGGCCAACCTGTTCTTCATCTATGTGCTGGCTAAACCCACCCTGATGTTGAGGGTGGGGAAATGGGGCGCACGGCAGACCACCAGGTTCTTAAAGGGCGACAGGGGGGTCAAGTACTCGAATAAGGTGATGGGCGCGGTCCAATCCTTCAACGAGGCCCTTGACGTCCAAGGGCACTGGCGCAAGCTGGCGTGGCCCGTGGTTCTCACCGCGTTCATTTGGGCCAACGAGATCTTCCGTTTGTACCTCATCATCGAAGCCCTAGGAGTGAACGTCTCATGGATGGCCGTCATCGCCACGGCCAGCCTGGCCTCCCTCAGCACCATAGTGCTTACAGCGGGAAGCGGCAACGTGCTCATGTCTACCGCTGTCTTCCAGGCCTGCGGCCTCGATCCCTATGTGGCCGCCACCGCAGGACTTTTAAGTGCGATCACATCTATCTGGCTGTCCGTGCCGGTAAGCCTAGCCGCCATGGCGGCGGACCAACGCATCCGCCCATCTCCATGTAAAAGGCTCAAAGACATCGACAAGAACGAGAGGGGATAGAAGTGAAGTGCACCACAGTCTTACTGCTGAAGAACGAAGAAGGCAACGTGGGACCGTTGACAGAGGACATACTGGCCGTCTACGAAGAAAAGAAGATCGACGGTGAAGTGCTGTTGGTCGACGACGGCAGTTCCGACCGCTCCGGAGAGATATGCGACCAGCTGGCCAAGGACCACCCCAACGTGCGCACGGTGCATCACGAGAAGAATCTGGGGCGTTCCTATGCCATACGCACCGGGTTCCAGCAGGCCTTGGGCGATGTGGTCATCATAATGGACGCCGACCGCCAGTACGAACCGAAGCAGATCCCCCTCTTCCTTACCAAGATGGACGAGGGGTACGACGTGGTCACAGGCTGGAGGAGGGAAAGGACCGATACCTTCATTCGCCGCTTCATCTCTCGCACCTACAACCGATTCATAATCCGCCGTAGGTTCAAGCTGCAGGTGAAGGACCAGAACAGCGGGTTCAAGGCGTTCAACAGGGAGAAGGCGGTAAGCATGGGGTTCGATCCCGAGGGATACCAAGGACTGCACCGTTTCATCCTGCCTCTGGCCGCGCTCAAGGGATTGAAGATCGCCGAGGTGCCCATAGTTCATTATGACCGCCCGTCCGGGAGGTCCTACATAAAGTTCTACACCGTGCCGTTCATCACCCTTCGCGACTTCTCCAAGTTCAATAAGGACCACCGAGAGGAGATAGCCGCCCTTCGCAAGAAGGAGTGAGGTGATCGTCCGCATGGTGCTGGAGGGTGGCTGGGCAACGTTCAAGACCAAGCTCTTCGCGCTTTCCCCATCCAAGAAGTTGATGGTCTACGCCATCATCACCCTGCTTCTGTATGGTGCGATGATCGTGGTGGACAACAACTACCTCATCTCGGCCATAGACGAGGACCTTTCACACCCGGACCTGGACGTCTACCGCGCCAGGGCGCAGACCATCTTGGACGGGGGACTGCTATATCGGGACGTTCATACCGAGACACCACCGATCATAAATTATATTCTCGTACCACCACAGCTCCTGGGAGGGGCGGACCTGGACTGGGTATGGAGCATCTACTTCTCCATGTTCGCCTTCCTTCTGGCCGCCCTGATGTATCTGGGGTTGCGTCACCTGGACGAAGGGAAGGCCTACCTGGCCGGCATGGTCGTGCTGCTCTCGCCCTACACCCTGGCGGAATCAGGGACGGGGGAGGACGAGTCCATAGTGGCCTTCATCTTCATGCTGGCGGTGGTGCTCATGCTGTTGCGCAGAAGGAACTCCGCTTCCGCCTCCATAGGGGTGGGCATATGGACGAAGATGTTTCCCATCCTTCTTTTCCCAGTATATTTCCTGCAGCAGCGAAACTGGAAGGACCGTGTCACCGTGGTCCTGTTCGTAGTGGCGGCCACAGCGCTCATCGCCCTCCCGTTCGTAATTTTATGCTGGGACGACTTCTCGTTCTTCCTGAACTTCTACTTCCTCGGGGAGAGCGGAAGACCCACCGGAGGGCACAGCATATGGCACTTCCTGTGGATGGGTGGATGGAACCCGCCCAGCGTGGTCCAGCTGGCCATATTGGGTGTGGCCATGGCGTTCGCCTACCTCTACCCCTACTACAAGAAGATGGGCGTATGGCAGAGCGTCACCATCATGCTAATGACCTTCTTCACGTTCTACCCCAAGGTCCACGGCGGCTACTGGATAATGTTGGTGGCCCTACTGTCCGTTTGGGCGGTGGAGGACCGCAGGATATGGGCGAGAACGTTCTTCGCCTTCCTGCCCATGATCCTGGCCACCATGCTCGCCCAGGGTGAGGTCAGAGAACCCGCGGTCGAGTTCTACGGCAGCTGGCTGCTGGGCTTCGCCCTGGCATTGATAGGTCTGCTCATGTTCTTGGACGCTACCAGACTGGCCATGAAACAGCGCAGCTTTGTGGAGACCTCGATCGATTAAGGGATCAGAGCAGCCTCTTCCCCGCATCCGCTCCGGAACGGCAGTCATAGACATCGGTTATCTTCATTATCAAAAGCCCCTTGCACTCCAGGTTGGGCTTCCTCTCCTTGACCATGCCGTACATCTTCTCGTAGTCCGGTCCCTTCTCCACCAGGGTCACGTCCCCCTTGACCTTCAGGCATCCGGCCACTCCGGCGGTCCAGACCAATAAGGCCACGCGGGGGTTCTTCTTGACGTTCTCCAGGGTCTGCTTGAAGAACTGGTTCCCGATCCAAAGGGTCTCAGGGTCCATGAAGATGGCCATTCCGATCGGGACCACGTTGGGGTCCCCCTCCTTCGAGGCGGTGGCCATCGCGAAGTACTTGGTTGCTTTGAAAAGCTCCTGCATCTCAGGTGTAAGTGCGACCATGAGCGGGAATGACCCCGGTCAGTAATAATCTGTTCCCCTGAACGCTCACGCGCTACTTATCTTCCCAACGTTCCTGGCCTTGGTAAGCACCTGGAACTTGGATAGGCCCTTAGGTACGGTCAGGGTATCCACGTTCTCGATGGATTTTATCCGCTTCTGGAACAGAGGCCAATCCACATCCTGTTCGAACGTAAGGCTGTCCACGTTGCTGATGATCACCACGCCGTCCAAGGATTCCAGGTCCGTTCTGTTGATGGATATGTCCTCCATGTTCCCAATGCGATAGATCGGACCCTGGTCCTTCTCCAGGAGGGCCCGCATGGCCCTGGTGGTCAGATCGCCGATGGATACACCTTGGAGGGTGGCCTGGGCCGAGAACTTCAAGTAGGTCTCGTCGTCGATTCCCCTGATCGTAACGTTCGTCATTTCGTCTATTCCCCCGGAGAACGAATACCCCCATGGTCCAGGGAGAAGATAAAAATGAGTTCTCCGAAAAGGACGGTTCCTAAGGGTAGGAGGAGAAGCGCCTCTGCGTCCAGGGCAAAAAAACCCAGGATCGCCGCTCCCATGGTCTGAAGGGCCATTCCCAATAACGAATATCGACCGGTCCTCCGTTCTCGCTTTGGTACACCGATCACTGGACTGGTTCCCGCTGCTCGTACACCGTCATCATGGTTTATCCATGAGTATTCCGCGTCCCACTTGGCTGGTGTTATTCTCACCTATATCACCATTATCACCATATGATTACATGTATTATTTGTATGTTTTGAACGACAAGCATGGGCGCAGAAGCCATTGGTGGTTGCGATACTAACGCGATCAATGAAGGTCGATAATTCATTATGAGATCTGACCGAGAACCTACCCGGCCTGGATGAATCCGATCGAAGGGCCAATGAGATTAAATGATGGTTAGAACCCAGGAATTAAAGGATTCGATCCTTTTCCGTCCTAAGAAATATATTAAATAATTAATAAATACTAAGTTGACCAACTTTCTCATTATTTTCAGAAAGTACAAAATAAGTTGATATCAGCAAAACACGTTCTCGCTCCTATGGCTAACGGCCGTCATGTCATGGAAGCTTTAGGGATGGCCAAAGTTGTGATCGAGGATGGCAAGGTCGTCGAAGTTAGTGAACCACTGATAGATCACTGTCCTCTGTTCTTTAAGAACCGAGGAATAGAACGGTTCACCAAAGAGCTGGTGCAACAGAACATAGAGTTCCGCATAAAGGACTTCGGAATATTCACCGAGCATCGGGAGATGCGCATGAAGGACTTCCTGAACTTCGGTATCTCCGAGTTAATGTCCATGTGCGTCTCAAAAGGTATCTTGGACTGCGCGGTAACCGTCTGTGACGGGTCCGGAACGGTCGTGGTGGATGACCCGGAACTGGTACAAGGCATAGGAGGCCGCATTTCCGGATTGGTGGAGACCTCTCCCATCCAAAGCGTTATTGAGCAGATCGGAAAGGAGAGGGTGATAGATCCCGAATCAGCCCGAATAGATCAAGTGACCGGGGCCAGGAGGGCGTGGGACATGGGCTATCGCAAAATTGGGGTTACCGTAGTGAAGGCGGAAGAAGCCGCACTCATACGAAAAGAGCTCGGGAACAATGCCATCCTGTTCGGTGTGCACACCACTGGGACATCCGAAGGCGATGCGCGAACGTTATTGGAAAATTGCGATGTGGTCACCGCGTGCGCGTCCAAGTTCATATGGAAGATCGGAAAGGAAATGGGCGCCATGCAGATCGGTACCAAGGTGCCCATCTTTGCCGTGAGCGAACTGGGGAGGAACATCTGCTCCATGCGCCTGCAACAGATCAATAAGCAAGCCAAGAGCGGACCGGACGAACCTGCCGTTCCACTTCTTTGATCAAGCAGTACCTTTCGATCTTGGATGGGGACCTTTGATAAAAATATCCTTTTACTCCGATCGAGACCGGATCAGAGAACCATGAAAAGAGACCTGGTGCAGGGGAAGGGATTTGAACCCTCGGACCACTAAGGACTAGACCCTGAATCTAGCGCCGTTGGCCAGGCTTGGCTACCCCTGCCTAGGAATTGGCGAATGAGATATTCGTACAAATACCTTACTCCCCGGGGCCTTTCGGTGGGTGCTTGGCGAACCAGTCCGTGGACAATATGGACATCATCAGTTCGTCCACCGTCCGTCCGTTCTTGGTACGGTACTGACGCATCACTCCCTCCACCTGGAACCCACATTTCATGTAGGCCTTCTGCGCCCGGTGATTGTCCGAGTCCGTGATGAGCTCCACCCTCCTCAATCCCAACTCCTCAAAGCAGTAGCGGAGGATGGTGCTGATGGCGTCGCTTCCATAGCCCTTTCCCCAGCAGTCCTTCTCGCCGATCATTATGCCGATGGCGGCCCGACGGTACTTCCACGACACCTCTTCTATCCCCGCGTTTCCGATCGGCCTTCCGTCCTTGGTCAGAATGGTGAACACCATGCGGCCTTCCCGTCTGATCCAGTCCACCCAGTCGTGTTCCATGGCCTCGCTTAAAGGAGGTTCGACCTTCAACCACTGGGTGACCTCCGGGTCGTTTATCCATTTCACGAAATAGGGTATGTATGCCCGTTCAGCGGCACCCAGGTCCACCTTCTCTCCCATCAGCACGGTCTCGCCTCCGCGGAGAGCAGAGAGAGAAGGACGGAATCGCGCCAGGTCCCGCCTATGAAATGGTCCTCCCGCAGCACGCCCTCAAGCTTGAACCCCATCTCCTGGAAGATGCTGATGAGGAACTGATCGACCGAAGGCACCCTGGTCCAAATTCGATGCAGACCCTGGGAGTTGAACGCGAACGCGGCGGTCAGCGCCAATGTCTCAAGCTCCTTCTCCTCGTCATCGGTCTCCCCCCATACCAGCACTATCTCGGCCGAATCTCTCATCGGGTGCAAATGCGTAAGCTCGACCATACCCAGCGGTGACTCCTTGATCGGATCGAACACCACAAGGTCGATGCGGGAGGGTTGGGCCGATCTTTCCTTTATCAGGTCCTGTATCTGTTCAAGGCTGTAACAGGCCTTCCAGGTCTGCCTTCCCGCCCTCCGGCGTACCCGGGGGTCGTTGAACCATCTGTACAACGCAAGCTCGTCGGTGGATTGCAGGGGTACCAGGCCGACCAACTCCCCTCTAAGCATGCGGATTTGATGGTGAGGGTAGCACATAATCCTATTGCTCGTCCTTCCAGACCGAGATGCGCATTGGAAAATAGGAAAAAATGATTTATGGGAAACCGCATGGCCGGGCATGGACCTGAAGATCGTGCTTTTAGGGCCTCCGGGGTCAGGCAAGGGAACGCAGACCGAGAGGCTGGTAGCTGAGTTCGGTTTCACCAAGATCTCGACCGGGGACCTGCTGCGCGAGGCGGTCCGCAACGGGACCGAGCTTGGCGTTAAGGCAAAGTCCTTCATGGACGCCGGAAAGCTTGTCCCTGACGACCTGGTGATCGGGCTGATCAAAGAAAAGTTAAAAGGTTTGAAGGGCGGGGTGCTGCTGGACGGCTTCCCACGCTCCCTGGAACAGGCTCAGGCCTTGGACCAGTTCTTCGAAGTGGAGCTGGCCGTGGACCTGGAGGTGGACCAGGAGGTACTGATAAAGCGTCTGACCGAGAGACGCTCCTGCCGGGTATGTAACGCCGTGTTCCATCTGGAGTTCAATCGACCGAAGAAGGAAGGCGTGTGCGACAAGTGCGGGGGAGAGCTGTACCAAAGGAGCGACGACACGGAGAAGGTGGTCCGGGAACGTTTCAACACCTACACCGAGCGCACCGCCCCGCTGACCGAGTTCTACCGGAAGAAGGGCGTGCTCAAGTCGGTGGACGGAATGGGCCCGATAGACGATGTTTACGGACGCATCGCGGCGGTCATAAAGGCCGCCTGAACCTCCCTTAAACGAAAAGGTTAAAGGTAGGAAATATTTACCACCGTCCCGCACAGCCCCGTAGTGTAGCGGTCAATCATGCGGGATTCTGGATCCTGCGACGGCAGTTCGAATCTGCCCGGGGCTACTCCTTATCTCAAGGTTCTTCCAGGCGTTCCTGGCCGGTGCATAGGTCCTGGAAGTACTTCTCGGCGTCCGGCGGTCCGCGGGAGATGACCACGTCGCCAACCTCGATCACAGCGTTCTTGTCCGGACCGTAGAGGTACTTGCGTCCGCGCTTGATGGCCACTATCCACATGCCGCTCTGGCTGGCCAGCCTCATCCTTCCTAAGGACTTGCCCACCAGGTCGGAGCCTTCCTTGACCTCGGCCAGGGTGATGATGGTGTCAGCGTCCTTTATGCTCAGGCGGATCACCGGGTGAGGCTCGTCATCGTGTATGGTGACCATGGCTATCTGCATCGCGGCATCGGAGATCTCCTCAACCGCCGCGGCCAACTTGATCACCGTGAAGGCCTTCCCTTCGTCGCGGTCCTGAACCACCCGCTCGATGGCCTGGCGCTGGATGTCGTTGGCCAGCTCATCCAGCATCTCCTCCATGAGCACGACCTCCTCTGCGATCTCCTTGTTGTTGTACAGAAGGGACGAATAGGCCAGATCGATCATGAGCTCAGAGGTGTCCTTGAGCTCCAGAAGCTTCTCGTCAAGGTCGTCCATCAATCTTCCTCCTCTTCCTCTTCCGGGTAGACAGGCCAATTCTCCTCGCCGTTGGCGTAGGAGCGGAGCACATCGTAACCATCATCCGTTCCCCGGACGATGAGGGTGTCCGCCGCCTTGAGCTTGGTCTCCTCCTCGGGATCATATATCCAGCGCTTTCCCCGCTTGATGGCGATGATCCGCATGCCGGTCTCCGATTCAACGCCCAGGTCGCCTATCATGCGCCCGACCATATCGGAGCGTTCTGTCAGATTGAGCCTCTTGATCTTCTCCTCAGCCTCCCTGAGGATGAAGGTCAGGAACGGACGTTTGTCCACCTCGCACTCGATCAGCTTAACGATGTCCCCTGCGGCGTTTGATATGCGCCTTGAGGCCGCTGCAACCTCCAGAAGGGAAGAGAGCTTGTTGGCGTCCTTATGGGTGCGGGCTGAGAGCATGGCCTTGATCCTGATGTTCTTGCTCAGCTCCTCCATGTCCTCCTCCAGGTTCTTGACCTCGTCGGCTATGTCCTCGCTGTCGAACATTATGGATGCATAGGCCAGGTCAACCATTATCTCGGAGATGTCCTTCATCTCCGTGAGCATCTCCCTGACCGTGGCGTGGGCCAGGTCGTACTTCTCCAGACGTTGCTCCCTTCCAATATCATACATAAAAAGAACACCTGCGCCATGCCAGAGCGACATGCCTCCGGCTGCACCGGGGGTTGATTATCGACATCGCTCGTGACATCTCCGTTGGCCTCTCTGAGCCCCAACCGTCAATGACGCCTGGGCTTCCGCCGTTCCTTCCCTATGAAGTTCGCCATATTTCATCATTACGAAATAATGAAAATTTCACCCAGATATACGAACTCGTTTTTTACCATCTGGTGGAATGACTTATTATTAATATCGCAAAATGTTACCTCTAGAATGGGTGCTGACGTGAGCGGGATAGCGAAGACCTTCTTCTCCAATAACAAGGTGGTCTTCACCATGGGCTTCACCGCCCTTCTCATCTCATCGCTCGGTGACATATTGGCCGGGGTCACGCTCGGTTACATGTCCAACACCCTGGCGCTTCTGCCCGGTCTTATGATACTCATCCCCCCGGCCATCGGTATGCGTGGCAACATCTTCGGGGCGCTGGGAAGCCGTTTGGGAACGTCCATGCACGTAGGTACTTTCGAGCTCTCGCTACGCAAGGGAAGCATACTGCGCCAGAACATGGAGGCCTCCCTGATCCTCACCATGGTGGTCTCCTTCCTCATGGGATTCCTGGCCAAGGTCGTCTCCACCGCCCTGGGCGTGGAGAGCATAAGCATGCAGCAGTTCATATTCATCTCCGTCTTCGGAGGCGTCCTGGCAGGACTGGCTCTCCTGGTGGTGAACGTGATCGTGGCCTATGTCGGCTTCCGCCGCAACTGGGACATCGACAACATCAGCGCCCCTATGCTCACCGCCGCCGGGGACATAGTCACCCTCCCCATGCTCTTCGTGGCCGGTATAATCGTGATCAACTGGAGCACCGACCTCACCGCTTACTTCTATGACGTTATGATGGTGCTGTTCCTGGCCATCACCGTATATCTGGTATACGACGCCCTGTTCCGCAGGGACGAGGAGGCCAAGCGCATATTCGTCCAGAGCTCACCCGTACTTGTGGTATGCATCCTGCTGGACCTGGGGGCGGGTCTGACCATAGAAGGGCAGCTGACCAATCTGGTGGCATACCCAGCCCTGCTCATACTCATACCGCTCTTCCTGCAGAACTGTAACGCCCTGGGGGGTATACTGACATCCCGTATGTCATCCCTCCTGCACATGGGTATTCTGGAACCTGGTAAGTTGCCCGGAAAGGTGAGCTACGAGAACTTCGCCATCATCTACATATTCGGCCTGTGGGTCTTCACCTTCGTCAGCATCGCCACGCACTTCGTGGCCCTGGCCATGGGGAAGGCCTCTCCCGGGCTGCTTCCCATGATCAGCCTGGGACTGGTGGCAGGTCTGATCACCGTGACCGTCCTCAACTTCCTGTCTTATTACGTGGCCGTGACCACCTTCATGTTCTCCCTGGACCCTGACGACCACAGCATTCCGGTGACGTCCTCCGCCATCGATTTCATAGGTTCCCTGGCGCTCATGGGCATGATAGTCGTACTGGGCCTCGCCCTATGATTTGGCACAACTTAATATTCTATGGAACGTTCCCTAATCATTCTTGAGGGACCTGAATGATCGACAGGGAAACCATCCTGGGTAATCTGGAAGCTTACGATCCGAAGAAGATAAAGGTGGGCGTGCTGGCCTCCCACTCCGCCCTTGACGTCTGTGACGGGGCGGTGGAGGAGGGGTTCCACACCTTGGCCGTCTGCCAGGAGGGCAGGGACTCCGCCTATACCAAGTACTTCAAGGCCTTCCGGGAGCAGAACGGAAAGGTCAGACGGGGCATCGTCGACGAGACCATCATGCTCAACAGGTTCAAGGACGCCATCACCGCCCCGGTCATGGACCGCATGCTCAAGGACAACGTGCTCTTCATCCCCAACCGCTCCTTCACCTCGTACTGCGGCATCGATGCGGTGGAGAACGATTTCACCGTTCCAATGGTAGGGTCCAGGAACCTGTTGCGCTGCGAGGACCGTGGTGGAGAGAAGGACTACTATTGGCTGCTGGAGAAGGCGGGCATGCCCTCTCCCCGCAAGGTCAAGAGGCCGGAGGACATCAGCGCCCTGACCATCGTCAAGCTGCATCACAAACAGAAGAAGCTGGAACGCGGTTTTTTCACCGCTTCCACCCCTGAGGAATATTGGGACAAGGCTAACAAGCTAATTCGCGACGGGGTCATCGAAGAGGATTCTCTGGGCGATGCTCGCATGGAGGAGTACATCATAGGACCGGTCTTCAACCTGGACTTCTTCTACTCCCCCCTGGAGGAGAAGGGGTCCCGGATCGAGCTGCTGGGCATCGACTGGCGCTTCGAATCATCTCTGGACGGTTTCGTGCGACTTCCGGCCGAGCAGCAGCTCGCGCTGAACGATAGGCAGCGCATACCGGAATACACCGTCTGCGGTCACAACTCATCGACCATGCGCGAATCGCTGCTGGACGGTGCGTTCGATCTGGCTGAGATGTTCGTGAAGGCGGCGGAAAAACACTTCTCCCCCGGGATGATAGGGCCGTTCTGCCTCCAGACCTGCGTAGACAAGGACCTCAACTTCTTCATATACGACGTGGCCCCCCGCATCGGCGGGGGCACGAACGTGCACATGTCGGTCGGTCATCCTTATGCCAATTCGTTGTGGCGCCAGAACGTCAGCACCGGCCGACGGCTGGCCATGGAGATACGGAGGGCGGTGGACGAGCAGCGCCTTCCGGAGATCGTGACCTGAACGATACTTCGAAAACCTTTTTCAGCATACTCTTTATGTTATAGCCAGTTAATCTTTGGGTTTGGATAACCTTTATAAAGAGCAATACTATTCCGAGATAACCCGAGACTCAGTCAGCACTATAGGTGCGCCTATCGTGAGGGAGGGAAAGAATGCAAAGGAATAAAAACTGGAAGCTAGCGACAGGATTGATGGTCCTGATGCTCTTGGCCACGCCGCTATTGGCGATCGTGCCTTCGGAGATTAGCGCCGTCGATGATAACCAAATATCGCTCAATGTTTTCGATAATGTTACTAAATCCCCGATAACTGGAACCGATGCCAAACTAATCGAAGTGCGCACTGGTGCCGAGGTGCCCGAGTCATCATCGAGTGATTCCGACAGCCTTCTGGTTTTCGCTCCTGATTCGGCCGGATACTACAGGTTAGAGGTAACCAAGGAAGGATACTACAGCTATGTTCACAGCACGTTAATCAGATTCACTAATCTGGAACAAGTCCCTCTCGGGAACTTGTTTATGGATAAGAGGCCGGTTGCAAATGTGGATGTTAAGTTTAATATCACCTCTGGAAGTGAACCCGTAGAGAACGCATTGATTTCAATAAAGGAATCACACGCTGGGGTTTACCAAGAGATCGATAACGACGCATCTAACACAAGTGGTATTTCCACCATATCACTTCGTAACGGGACTGATTACACTGTAGTTGTGAGCAAGAACACGTATGTCACCTACTCCTATGATTTGACTGTGAACGGGAGTGAGCAGTTCATAACGCTCGAGCCAGCAGTATATTTCAACGGAACTGTAACTGTCGCTGGATCTCCCGCAACTAATGTAAAGGCATATCTGGTGGATACACTTGATCCCAAATCTGCAATCGAATCAAAAATAATCACCGCCGATATTTCTTCCACTGCATCGAACTTTTTCAGCTTCGATGCTTATAACGGAACCTTTACCCTGATAGTCGATGCCTATGGGGCTTTGGCAAGTATATCTGAAGTGGAAATTAATGGAACGGAAATGATTTCTGTGCCACTATCTGCGCAGAATTTACAGTCTATTGAGAGCGCGTTCGCATTCGCTGCAGACGACTGGAACAGCGCCGTGCAGACCAAGACGCTGACCCTGGACTGCGACTACACCGTTCCGGGACTGGCCTATTCATACCTGCCCAGCATAAGGATGCAGGTCGACCTGGCCCTAGGCAACGGAGACGGAATCGTTGACGCCACCGAACTGGCCGCCTTCGAGGCCGTCATGGAGTCATATGGCCCCCTCGATGTCACCACCGAGGGTATTATGAGCGCGTCCTCCATGATGTTCATCTCCGAGGAGGACGACCCCACCTACACCGTCACCGGGCTCACCGCCGCGGTTGACAGCGCAGACGGCTTCGTGATGCAGTCCGTGGCAAACTATGCCTCGGAAAGCACGATCACCAACGCCCTGAGCAGCTACGAGGTCAAGGTCACCACCAAGGTCGCCACCGCCTCTATGGGCTATACGTACAAGATGGTCTTCCCCAGCGGCGATGACAGGTATGAGATGGTGAAGAACGTCACCACCTCCTCCACTATCAGCGTCTCTGGGTACACCACCGCCATCGTAAAGGCTGGCTCCGTGGCAGGCACCGCCACCCTGACCGTGCAGAAGTCCGTCGCACCAACGGCCGCGGCGGCCATAGTCACCGGCGTGGACGCCTACAAGGTGATGAACGATTCGACCCTCCTGCACTACATCGTGGCACAGGACACCAACGTGACCTTCACCGCCAGCGGTTCCAGCGATCCCAACGGCAACCCCCTGGTCTACATATGGGACCTCGGCGATGGTAACACCAGCGGCGAGATATCAAATGTGACCTATGTGTACGCCTACGCGTCCGCTGAGCAGTACACCGTGAACCTGACCGTCAAGGACCAGGCCGGACTTATGGCCTATCAGTCCTTCGATGTCAAGGTGGACGGTGTTGCCCCCACGGTTGAAGCAGTGGAGAACGTGACCGAGCTCGGATCGACCATCGACGTCGATCAGAACACGGCCTACACGTTCAACAGTGCCGATTCCTACGACCGCCTGAACGACTCCGAGGAAGAGGGCCTAATAGCCAGCTACAAGTGGGTCTGGGGCGACGGCAACACCACCACCGTGCTGATGGGCGAGAACCAGACCGTTACGCACACCTGGACCAGCGCCGGGGAGTATACCCTGTACCTGAACGTGACCGACGTGGCCAACCACACCACCAGCAAGGTGGTCAACGTCACCGTGAAGGACACAGTGTCCCCGACCGTCAAGTTCTCGGTCAAGCTGAACGGAACCGCGGTCACCAGCGCCAAGGAGAACCAGACGCTGATGTTCGACGCCTCGACATCGAGCGACGCCAGCGGCATCACCAACTACACCTGGGACTTCGGTGACGGAGAGGTCGGTTACGGCAAGTACGTCAACCACACCTACGAGTCCATCGATACCTTCACCGTGATGCTGACCCTGACCGATGCGGCCGGGAACGTGGCCAACACCACCTCCAGCCTGAAGATCGAGTCCTCGGCCCGTCCGGACATCCGGGTGGGAACGGTGACCTTCGAGCCCGACAAGTTCACCGAGGGTGAGCGTGGCTACATCTATGTCAACGTCACCAACGTGGGCACGGCCAAGGCCGAGGGCATATTCGCCCAGCTCTGGAAGGTCAACCTTGACGGCACCAGGACCGGCCTCACCGACATCAGCGTCCTGCTGGTCAACGATACCGAGGTCACCTCCCTGGAGGTCGGCGAGACCGGTGTCATCCGCATGCAGTACGCCTTTGATTCCAAGGGCGACTACACTCTGCAGGTGAACGTCACCGCCAGCAACGAGGTCTCCTCGAAGATGACCGACAACTCCGCCACCGTCTCCCTGGAGGTCGAAGAGGCTTCCTGGAAGGCCTGGCTGCTGTACGGTGGTATCTTCGCGGTGGTCATCGTGGTCGTGGTGCTCTTCCTCTTCAGGAAGAAGCTGCCCATGATGCCCAGCGGAAAGAAGAAGAAGGAGCCCGCTCCGCCGACCCGGAAGAAGTAGGCAAAACCCTTTAACCAACCTCTTCTTTTTTTATTTACGATGCTACGTCTGATCGATTCCGGGGTCGTCCATCCGCTTTACACCGTTGCCCTGGAGGAGGTCATACTGGAATCCTGCGCCAAGGGTCTGATGCCCCCAACCCTCCATCTGTACGCGAGGGACCGCCCCACCGTCTCACTGGGTTACTTCGAGAAGGTGGACGCGGCGGTCGACCTGGAGGCGGCCATGCGCGAGGAGGTCTTCCTGGTGCGGAGGATGTCCGGCGGGAGTTCCATATTCACCGATCCGGGGCAGCTGATCTTCTCCCTTACCGTGGACCAGGGCGCCATACCACGGCCGGAGGACGCATACGCCCTCACCTGCGGGGTGCTGGTGAACGCCCTAGGGGCGCTGGGCCTCGAGGCTGAGCACAAGCCGCCCAACGATGTTTTGATAAAAGGCCGAAAGGTCTCCGGCAGCGCACAGACCCGAAAGAGGGGAATGCTAATGGTGCATGGAACGGTCCTGGTGGATACCGACCTGGACCGCATGATGAGGGTTCTGCGCCCTCGCCACGATAAGCGCTCCCGGAGCCGGGAGCAGATGACATGCCTCCGGGAAGAGCTCGGCCGCCAGTTGAGCTTGAACGAGATAAAGGACGCACTGGTCAGATCCTTCTCCGAGGAACTCGAACAGAGGGCGGTATGCATCCCGATAAACGAAAGGGAGAAGGGAAGGGTGAAGGAGCTGATCGAGAAAAAGTACGGAAAGGAGGATTT
>Ga0209269_1000613_pt1 | contig 30347 bp, 25 predicted proteins | sample MTBAKMMethaMetaG_FD_187455 | JGI IMG/M metagenome (GOLD analysis project Ga0209269, IMG submission 187455) | Enrichment culture microbial communities from Arthur Kill intertidal strait, New Jersey, USA, that are MTBE-degrading - MTBE-AKM (Arthur... | ecosystem: Environmental > Aquatic > Marine >... | reverse complement strand
TATCTTTTACGAAGGATATTTTCCCGTATCGTAGTGCATGATGAAGAAGATCAATTTACCAACACGGCTATTGCCTTAAACTTTAACCAGCAAGGATTTCAGCTTGCTTTTGGCCCTAATGTAAAGATATGTCAGAACTTATGTATCCTGGGAGCTGATAAATTTATGAGTACATATTCCCATGATAGTAAGATGCCTACACCTCAACGTATGTTAGAAGTATTAGGAGACTGGACAAAAGATTTTGTAAAGATCCGTAAAAAGGAAAAGGAAACTATTAAGCGGTTCCAGGAAGTGATGATGCAGGATGCTGAAATACTGGAGGTAGTTGGCGATATGACAGCAAAAAGAATACGCAAGGAAAATGCAAAAGACTTTCCCCGTGAACCTCTTAATCCTCTTAATCAATCCCAGATAGGTAAATTAACATTGAATTATCTGACAAAAAAGGCTGAAACGCCAAATCAAATATTCTCTGCCTGGGATGTGTATAATTTCGCTACCGACCTGTATAAGCCCGGAGAAACAGATTTTCCTCTTATATTATCAAGCAATCACGCCATGAGCCAATATCTCATGGATAGATATCAACTGAATTAAAACAAGGGGAGTTAATGACTCCTCTTTTCTTCTCATAGAAATATTTGAATTAAATAAATAGTGAATTTTTAATTATCAAATGAATCTACTGAGAATAAATGATTCCATTATGTTTCCATATTAAAGTGATGAGATAAAGTCTTCACGAAACTCACGATGCGCTTCAGAATACTATCATCAAAGATCTTAGGTGGTAGCAATGTGGGTTTATAGCCATGCAGAAGGTCATGTATCTCATCCAGCAGGAGTAATTTTTGGTCAATATAGAATAATGTCTTTCAATATCTTTCAATGTCTCGAACCAATTATTGACATTTATATTCAATAATGTATTGCCAAATTATTATTTTATTAACTTTATAAGGCGTTTTTTTTAAATATGAAAATATGAAAAAAAATAATGATCAAATTGAAAACTATTTTGGAGATGTAAAAACTGCCTATATTGATGCATTATACAGAGACGGCAAATTTTATGACCCAATAAGTAAAAAGAAAATTCGATTTTTAGAGAACAGAAGCCAGAATTCGGAGGGTGTGCATGTTAAAATTATCGTTCCGTTTCATTATGTTGATTTAAATGATAAAACATATTCACTACACGCAAATATAGAAGATGAAAAATTGTTTGATGCTGGAAAAAAACTAATGTTTCGACTTGAATATAAGAAAGAAAACAAATTGTTTGAGTTTACGATTCAAATTCATCAAGATTTAAAAATGAAACGAATAGGTAATAAGTTTTGGAAACTTCAAAGTTGTGAATGTGCTTTAATTGACGGAGGAGAACGAAATAGAAAAAGTCCAATTGAAGTACCTCAAATTGAATCTGGTTCACTTAATCAAATATTTGTTCAGACTTCAATACATTTTAGACCAGATAACGGTTCACATACTTGCAATACATTCAAGACCTTTAGAACACTTGATGGAAAATTATTGGAAGATTTACGGCAAAAATATGAAGTCGATGATAATTAATTAAGAAACAAAGGGTTGAAACATAAATGGCTTGCAACCCAGATGGGTGTTTGTGAAGTAGCAGTCAGTAATTGGTACTCAGGTAAAAGTATCCAAATCCAAAAAAACCTTGAACGGATAGGTCAAATTCTAAAAATCACAAAAAAGTCAATAATAAACTCTTAAATGAAATATAAGCATACCTAACATTTATTATGTAAATATTGTCAAAATATTTTGTGCGATCTAAAAAATAATTATGAATAAAATAGACTGGACATTTTTAACTGCACTTATTAGCGTCGCATTTGGTTGGTCCTTAAACGAATTTGGACAATGGTTCAGGACGCGAAAAGAAGATAAAAAAATTAAGAAACAAGTACTTTACAATCTTTTAGAGATTAACTATCTTATAAATCTTTTCGACACTTCTGAACTTATTAATCTAATAACCGAAAGAATTTTATTGCATTTTCCAAAACAAGAGCAGACTATTGAAAATAAGAATTATTTAAAGAAACTCTATTCGGGTTTTGTTAGAAACCTTTTTCAAGATGAGGTAGAAGATAAATTAAAAGCTTTAGGAGAAAAATATTCAAGAGTAGTTGATATTTTGGCTACCATCGATCCAATTACAGCTTATAGGTTAAATGGTAAAACTAATATAATTCAAACAATAAAGTTGACACAAGACTATTTTGAAGAAGTAAAAAAACAATTTCCAAATGTTGCAGATCAAAACCTATATTTAAGTATATTCAATATTGAATTATTAGAAGCCGGAATAATAAAAGAAGCAATTAAAGATCTTGAAGATGAAATTCGAAATATCGCATATTCAATTAATATAAAAATGTGGTGTAAAACTAAGCAAACCTTGAAACGTTCAAAAGAGAGAATGCGCAAGAATGGAATTAGGGAAATTGATGAATTGATTGATAAATTGAAAGTCAACAACTTGTAATAATGAATATAGAGAAATATCTTACTCATTTAATAATTGAACTTCTCAAATCAACTAATTGGAGGGAAATATCCCTAACAAGACCATAGACATCACAATTTCCTGCAGAACCAAGTGTATACGCAATAAAACAAAACGAAGAAATTTTTTATAATAACTCTGATCGAATATATCAGCAAATACAAATTAATATCCCTACCCCTTTTTTCTTATCCATTTTTTTAGCAATTTTATTGATTCATTAAAATAACCCCAACCCTGAATGAAGAACTTTTCGGAAACTACCAATTTTATCTGGTCTATTGCAGAACTCTTACGTGGCGATTATAAACAAAGTGAATACGGCAAGGTAGTATTATCAATGACCATAATCAGGCGATTGGATTGTGTGCTGGCAGATACAAAAAAGAAGGTAATGGACCAGTTACCCAGGGTACAGGCAATGAATGTGCAGAATATTGATCCCATTTTGAATAACATCTCTGGCTATAATTTCCACAACCATTCAAAATACGATTTTAATTCACTGATAGCCGATCCTGAAAACATTGCTGCCAATTTCCGTAATTATATCAATGGGTTCAGTGAGAGTGCCCGGGATATACTGGATCATTTCAAATTCGAAGAACAAATAAACCGTCTGGATGATGCCAACCTCCTTTTCCTGGTAGTTAAACGGTTTCAGGAAATCGATCTACATCCCAAAAAGATTGATAATACCCACATGGGGTACATCTACGAGGAACTGATCCGTAGATTTTCTGAACTTTCCAACGAAACCGCAGGGGAGCATTTTACCCCCCGTGAGGTAATAAGACTGATGGTAAATATCCTGTTCCTTAATGATCGTGATATTTTAACCAGCAAAGGGATTGTGAAAACCATGTATGACGTGTGTGCAGGAACGGGAGGTATGCTATCAGTAGCAGAAGAGTATCTTAATGGACTCAATCCCAAGGCACGCCTGGAGGTATTCGGACAGGAACTGAATGCCGAATCCTATGCCATTTGCAAATCGGATATGCTGATAAAGGGACAAAAACCTGATAACATCAAGTTGGGAAACAGTTTGTCAAATGATATGCTTTCAGGACAGAAGTTTGATTATATGCTGACCAACCCACCCTTTGGGGTCGAGTGGAAGAAAGTTGAGAAGGTTGTGAAAGGTGAATATGAGAAATCAGGGTTCGGGGGAAGGTTCGGTGCCGGACTGCCACGGATAAGTGATGGATCATTGTTGTTTCTATTGCACCTGATCTCAAAAATGAAACAAAATGGTGCTGCCGGATCACGAATTGGGATCGTCCTTAATGGTTCACCACTTTTTACTGGTGGAGCAGGATCAGGTGAGAGTAATATCCGCAAATGGATCATTGAGAATGATATGCTGGAAGCTATCATTGCCCTTCCGGATCAATTATTTTACAATACAGGAATCTCCACCTACCTCTGGTTTGTAACCAATCGAAAAGACTCTGAACGAAAAGGCAAGGTACAACTTATCAATGCAGTCTCAATGTATGAAAACATGTCCAAATCCCTGGGCAACAAACGACATTACATCCCCCCTCAACAGATTGAAGAAATAACCAGAATTTACGGTGATTTCCACGAGGGTAAATATTGTAAGATTTTCGACAATGAAGACTTCGGGTATACAAGGATAACGGTCGAAAGACCCTTAATGGAAAATGGTCAGGTGGCAACTGACAGGCAGGGTAATCCCAAACCAGACACATCCCTCAGGGATAGTGAAGATGTACCATTAAAAGATGATATCCAGGAGTATTTTAAAAGAGAAGTCCTGCCACATGTTCCTGATGCATGGATCGATGAAAGTAAACATAAGATCGGCTATGAGATCAACTTTACACGTTATTTCTATGAATACAAACCTCTTCGTTCACTGGAAGAGATAAGGGCAGATATATTGAAACTGGAGGAAGAAACCAGTGGGGCAATTAAACAAATACTTGAAGTCTGAAATGAAAAGATATTCAGAATATCGAGATAATGGAATAATATGGTTTCCTAAATTGCCTGTGCATTGGGAAATAAAGAAGATTAAGCATTTTTCTAAAACACTCCTTGGGGGAACTCCAAGTACTGCAAATATTGAATACTGGAAAAATGGTTCCATCCCATGGTTACCTTCAGGGATGATAAAAAATGATATAATTGGCAATCCCGAGAAATTTATTACCGAAAAAGGACTAAAGGAGAGTGCAACAAAACTAATAAAAGAGAATACCGTTTTAGTTGCAATCACAGGGGCGACTTGCGCAAATATTGGATATCTAAAGTATCAATCAACAGCTAATCAATCTGTTGTGGCAATTCAAGAAAATAAAGACATTATAAATACGAAATACCTATACTATGGTTTGTTAAGTCAACGTATGCAGATATTAATCTATAAAAGTGGAGGTGCTCAAGCTGGTGTAAATGATAATGATATTAATAATATCAAGATACCAGTTCCTCCAAAGAAAGAACAAACCGCCATCGCCTCCTTCCTCGATCACAAAACCCAACAAATAGATGACCTGATTGCAAAAAAACAACGACTGATTGAACTGCTGAAAGAAGAACGTACGGCTATGATCAACCAGGCCGTAACCAAGGGTCTTGATCCCAATGTGCCGATGAAAGATTCGGGGATTGAGTGGCTGGGGGAGATACCTAAGGATTGGGAAATAGCAAAAATAAGAAGATACTGTCAGGTTAAACGAGGGGCATCTCCAAGACCAATTGATGACTCGAAATATTTTGATGATAAAGGGGAATTTGCTTGGGTTAGAATTGCAGATGTTTCTGCCAGCGAGAAATACCTTTTTAAGACGACACAAACTTTATCAGAATTAGGTAGTTCATTAAGCGTAAAAAAATATCCCGATGAATTGTTTCTCAGCATTGCTGGAACTGTAGGTAAACCAATCATAACAAAAATAAAATGTTGTATACATGATGGATTTGTTTATTTTGATAATCTAAAACTAAATCATGAGTTTCTTTACTACATTTTTTATTCTGGCAGACCTTATCTTGGATTAGGAAAGTGGGGGACACAATTAAACCTAAATACTGATACTGTGGCTGATATTTATATTAGCGTTCCATCGAAAGAAGAACAAGAAAAAATCGTAACGTATATTGACCAAGAACTTGATAAGCTGGATTGTATACTTAATCAATACGAAGAACAAATATCAATATTAAATGAATACAAAACATCACTCATCAACTCCGCCGTAACTGGCAAAATTGATGTTCGAGATTATCATATTGAAAATATCACAGCATGAAAAAAATTGGCGGTACACCGAAAACCCTGCGTGAATTATTTACTGGTGTTAAATATACCATCCATTATTACCAAAGAGAATACCAGTGGCAAAGAAAACAAGTGGAAGAATTGGTAGAGGACCTTACCAGTGAATTTTTTCAGCATTATTCTGAAGAAGATGAATTAATTAAGGTACTTGAGTATGGTCATTATTTTATGGGATCAATTGTTTTAACAGAGGATGACAATGCAATAATTGACGGACAGCAAAGACTTACCTCCCTTTCACTAATTTTATTGTACTTATATCACCACTTAGAAGACGTAGAGGATCGTGCAGAAGTTTTAAATTTGATTTATTCAAAAAAGGCAGGTAGTAAAACATACAACATTATTGTTCCCGAAAGAGATGCCTGTTTTGATGCAATAAAAAATGGTGAAAACTTTGATTCCAACGGACATCCAGAAAGTGTGAAAAATATCTATGCTCGATATAAGGATATATGTGATCTACTGGATGATAAGGTAGATAACAGTGCTTTACCTTTCTTTAAGGACTGGCTAATTGATAATGTTGACTTCATTAGGATTCTTGCACAAACTGAGCAAGATGCACACAAGATATTCGTATCTATGAATGATAGAGGATTAAGCTTAACTCCAACAGAAATGCTGAAAGGTTTTCTTCTATCTGAAATTGAAAACGATGAAAAACGTTATGAGGCAAATGAAATATGGAAACGGCAAATTCTTAAATTAAAAGAACTTGGTAAAGAAGAAGAAAGTGATTGCATCAAAAATTGGCTTAGAGCACAATATGCAGATTCAATTAGAGAAAGAAAAAGAGGTGCAGAACCAAAGGATTTTGACATAATCGGTACTACATTTCATAAATGGACAAGAGAAAATCTAAACATCATCGGATTAAGAAAATCATCAGATTATACAAGATTTGTGTGTGATGAATTTGTCAAATTTAGTGAACTGTATTTAAAAATACATCAATACATAAGCAAGTTCACGAGAGGATTTGGATATATTTTTTATAATGCAAATCGAAATTTTACTCTGCAACCACAGTTATTATTGGCAGCCATTGATCTGAGTGATCCAACAGATATTGTTGATACAAAACTCAGAATAGTATCATGTTTTCTTGATAATTATCTGATCCGGAGAATTTTCAATTATAAGACAGTGGATTATTCTGCAATGACTTATAATATATTCCAATTGACAAAAAAAATACGGAGAAAAACAGTATCCGAACTGGTGCAGATATTAACCAATGAAATCAACGAAATGGAATTCCAGTTGGATAATATCAAAGAGTTTGCATTAAATGGATGGACAATTCGTTATATGTTACATATCCTTGCTCGTTTAACCTATTACATTGAGAAGCAAAGTGGACTGAATCCTGATTTTGACAATTATGTAAATCGGGAAAACAGGAATTCATTCGATATTGAACATATTTGGGCAGATCATTACGAACGCCATGTAGATGAATTTGAAACAGAAGAAGAATTTAGTAATTATCGGAATAAATTCGGTGACCTGATAATTTTACCGAGAGATAAGAATCGAAGTTATCGGGACTACACTTATGAGCAAAAATTACCTTTATATTATGGAGAAAACTTGCTTGCCAAATCATTAAATAAGCAATGCTATCAGAACAATCCGCAATTCGTTCGATTTTTTAGTGAAGCAGGTTTACCTTTCAAACATTACGATACTTTCGATAAAATAGCAATTGAAGTTAGGCAGCTGCTCTATCAAAAACTTGCTTTAAAAATATGGGATATAAATAATATACATGAATTAGCCGAAAATCATGTCAAATAGCATACATACCGAAACTACCTTTGAAAAAGATATCGTTAATCTTCTCACTACAAATGGAGACTATCAACAAGGTCTTGCAGTGGACATTGAAAAGGAATCAGGACATTTTCCAACCCTGATTCATAAATTCATTGTCTCCACCCAACCCAAAGAATGGGAGAAGTTCACAACAATACACCAGGATCAGGCTCAGAACAAATTCCTGTACCGCCTGAACAAAGAGACAGAAACACGGGGTCTGCTGGAATTAATCCGTCACGGTTTTACCACCCATGGGGTTAAATTCAAACTGGCATTCTTTAAACCTGAATCTGGTTTAAATCCTGAAGCAATTGATATGTATAATAAGAATATCCTGACAGTAACCAGACAGGTTAAATATGACCGGCATAATGAAAACTCAGTTGATCTGCTGATTTCACTTAATGGACTTACCTTCGCCACTATTGAACTGAAGAATGCTTTTACCGGACAAACTGTGGTTAATGCAGAAAGTCAGTATATGTTTGACCGTGATCCCAAAGAACCTCTTTTCCGCTTTAACAGAGGGTCACTGGTACACTTTGCGGTCGATGCGGATTCAGTATCCATGACAACACGTGTAAACGGCAGAAAGACTGTTTATTTACCTTTTAACAAGGGGTATGATAACGGGGCAGGCAATCCCCCTAATTCAAATGGCAGAAGAACTGATTATTTGTGGAACGAGGTTCTACGAAAGGACAGCCTGATGGAGATCATCGGAAAATTCATTCATCTTGAAAAAGGGGAAAATGGCAATGAGGATAAACTGATCTTTCCCCGATACCATCAACTGGATGTGGTAAGAAAACTCATTGCTGATGCTCGTGAATCCAAGGCTGGTAAGAACTATCTTATACAGCATTCAGCAGGATCGGGAAAGTCAAATTCTATTGCATGGCTTTCTTACCGTCTTTCCAGTTTACATGATACGGAGGATAAACGGATCTTTGATTCGGTGGTTGTGGTCACCGATCGTAAAGTACTCGATAATCAACTTCAGAATACCATTTACCAGTTTGAGCACAAACAGGGGGTAGTCCAAAAGATTGATGTTGACTCCAAACAATTAACCGAAGCCTTGGAGAAAGGCACAAATATCATTATCACAACACTTCAGAAATTCCCGTTTGTACTGGAACAGATAGGGGATCTTCCTAAACGTAATTATGCCGTAATAGTGGATGAAGCGCACTCATCCCAGGGAGGCGAAGCAGCCAGGAAGATGAAAGAAGTGCTCAGTGCTTCAAACCTCGAAGAAGCCATTGAACAGGACAAAGAAACTGATGAAGATTATGAAGATGAAATCAGGAAGTCTATGATGACTCGGGGACAACAGTCTAACTTATCCTTTTTTGGTTTTACTGCCACACCCAAATTCAAAACCCTTGAGGTCTTCGGTGAAAAAGATACTTCAGACAGCAAACCCCGGCCTTTTCATCTGTACTCAATGAAACAAGCCATTCAGGAAGGGTTTATACTGGATGTGCTGAAGAACTACACTACCTACAAGACCTTCTTCCGATTATCAAAAGCTATTGAAGATGACCCGGAGGTGAACAAGAAAAAGGCAGCCACAGCTATTGCCAGATTTGTGAACCTGCATCCCTACAATCTTGCCCAAAAGACCGAAATAATGGTAGAACATTTCCGTCAGGTGGTATCAAAAAAGATTGGAGGCAGAGCAAAAGCAATGCTGGTAACAGGATCACGGCTTCATGCTGTCAGGTATAAACATGAATTTGACCTTTATATCAAAGATAAAGGGTATTCAGGTATTCAAACCTTAATAGCATTTTCAGGTACCGTACGGGATGAGGGCATGGAGTACACCGAACCAAAAATGACAGGGTTTTCTGAACGGCAATTGCCCGAAAAATTTGCAAAAGATGATTATCAGTTATTAATAGTTGCCGACAAATACCAGACAGGATTTGATCAACCCTTACTACACACTATGTATGTGGATAAAAAACTGTCAGGGGTAAAAGCCGTTCAGACCCTTTCCCGTTTAAACCGCATTTATGAAGGGAAAACCGACACATTTATTCTTGATTTTGTGAATACAGAGGAGGAGATCAGGGAATCGTTCCAGCCGTATTACGAATTAACCACGGTTAAAGAAAGCACTGACCCTGATCATTTATATGATCTGAAGAACCAGATCGAGGCAGTGAATATTATATGGGAAACCGAAATACAACAATTCAATAAAGTGTATTTTACCCATAAGGAAAACCTTTCACCTGCTGATCATGCCAGGTTAAATTCATGTATTGATCCTGCCGTTGACCGATACAAAATTTTACCAACGCAGGAAGAAAGAGATAATTTCAAGCATGCCCTGGTGTCATTTTCCCGCTTATATTCATTCCTGAGCCAGATAATGCCTTTCTATGATACGGAGTTGGAGAAATTATATGTTTACATCCGGTTCCTTATTAAAAAACTACCCAAAGAAATAACTGATCCCTTCCATTTAGGTGATGAGGTAGAATTGAAGTATTACCGGCTGCAATTGATGAAAGATCGAATCCGCATTGCCATGGAAGATCAGGGGGAATATGGTCTGGATGGAATTGATGATGCAGGTATACGGAGTAAAAAAGAAGAAAAAGCAAAACTCTCGGAAATCATTGAAATATTGAACGATCGTTTTGGCATGAACCTGACGGAAGCTGACAGGCTTTATTTTAATCAGATCGAAGAAGAACTTGTCAGTCATGAAAAACTGGTCGAACAAGCCAAAAGCAACACAATAGATAATTTTAAATACGGTTTTGAAGAAGTGTTTCTCAACACCCTGATCAAACGCATGGATCAGAATCAGGATTTATTTGCAAAGATGATGGATGATGAAGAATTTTCGAGGGTAGTGAAGAAGATATTACTGGAAAAGGTATACGGGAGGTTAAGGGAGGCTGTGTAGTGTTCTGAAAGGCTATGTAATCAAAGACATTGCAAGTATTTGTTTTGAACATATTCCGGCAAGCTAAGCATATTTCAGAAATCTAATAAGTAAATTCATCAAAAAGAATATTCGTAAAAATATCATTTAACGTTTGGCAATTACTTTCCAAGAATATTGTTTATTGAAAATTTGATTATCAAAAATTGTATTTCTCATGGCTCTGTATAACATTGGTGATGAAGTTGCTAATATTTATAATCCGAGTGAAAAAGGTGTAATTATTGATATAAATTTATTAATAAGAGGTTTCCAAACTTATAAAGTCAAGTACAATAATCGAACAGAAACTGAACTTGAACAAAACCTTAAAATAATCTCCGACACATCTGATCCATTTGAATTGATTAAAAAAGGAGTTTTTTCCAGTTATATTGATTTTCAACAGAAAAACACTTCAGTAAAAATCCGCAATACCAGTAATAACACTATTTCAACACTGAAAGCATCTAAAACCATATTCCAGCCATACCAGTATAAACCTTTACTTAAGTTTTTAAATTCTGATAAACGAAGAATTCTGATTGGAGATGAGGTCGGGGTAGGTAAAACTATTGAAGCTGGACATATTATGCTGGAATTGATAGGTCGCCGGGAAATGAAAAACGGCTTGATTATTTGCCCTAAATCTTTAACTGAGAAATGGAGGGATGAGCTATTAAACAAATTCAATTTAAAGTTTAAAATATATGAGCATAAGGCTGATATCATATCTGATCTGGAATTTCGGCCAGGCGTTTTTAAAGGCATTATAAATTACGAGAAATTAAGAAAAATTAAAAAATCCAGTACAATAAGTAAAGTGAATGATGAAGAACTACTAAAAAAGGATTTGATAAGATGGATTGAAGAGAAAAACATAAAATTTGACTTCGTTGTTTGTGATGAATCGCATAGGCTAAGAAATATAACCCAAACAAGCCATGGGATAGAGAAAATTCTTACATCTGCAGATGGAGTAGCGTTTTTAACTGCAACTCCCATCATGACTGAAAGAAGAAATTTGTTTAATCAGCTTCAGTTATTGGATCCTGAGACTTATTTTGAAAATATAGTATTTGAAAACCAGGACAGAATTAACAGACCAATTATTAAAGCTTTAAATCAATTAAACAATAATATTAGCTTTCAGACAATCCTGAATGGACTGCAACAAGATGAAATTTATCTAAAATATATGGATGAAGCAGATGATGCTGGTTTAAATGCTTCTTTTCCTAATAAAACATCATTAGATGACTTTTTCAATGAAGATCGTCTATACCATAAAGTAATTAAAGCATTGAAAGATTTGCCAGATACTACTGAGAACAGAGTGAATATACAACATGACCTATCTTCTTTAAATACTTTAAATACGATTTTTACACGTACAAGAAAGAAAGACGTTACCACCGACTGGACTAATGCGATAAGAACCCCATATTTACTGGTCGTAAACTTAACAATTGAGGAATCTGAGATATATGATGAAGTAATATCCGATTATGAATATTATAAAGGTGAAGATAATATCCTGGGTATGATTCAGGTTAAACGTCAGTTGTCGAGTAGTTTATATGCTTATTTGGCAAAACATGATCAAAATTTCGCGATTTATAAAAATGAATACGATTCAAAATACTTTGAATTAAAAAAAATTATTGAAGAAATTGTGAATAATTATAAAAAGAAACTAATCATTTTCGCAACATTTAAAGCAACATTAAAATATCTACAGGCTCGATTATTAGCAGATGAAATAAAGTCTGAAATGATTTCAGGAGATATTACAGAGAGAAATGTAGTTATCAGCAGGTTTAAATATGACCCCTCAATTAGCATACTACTTTCATCAGAGGTTGGTAGCGAGGGTATTGACCTTCAATTTTGTGATTCAATTGTAAATTATGATCTACCCTGGAATCCAATGGTCGTAGAACAAAGAATAGGAAGAGTTCATAGATTCGGTCAAAAATCACCTATAGTTAACATATATACTATTGTAACTGAAGGTTCTATTGAAAAGGAAATCTATAAAAGATTGTTAGACCGTATCGGGATTTTTCGTTCTTCTATAGGAGACCTTGAGCCCATTTTAGTTGATGATGAAGGCGAAGATATTCTCAAAGACCTTGAGAAAACATTGTATTCAAAAGAATTAAATGATTTTCAAAAAAGACAAAAACTTGATGATATAGCAAAAGCATTAGAGCAAAGAAAAATTGATATCGAATTAATTAAAGAAGGTTTGGATGATACTATCACCAGTGACATATATTTTGACAATGAGATTAGGAGAATAAATGAAAATTTTAAATATGTAACTGAAAATGAACTGCGGAATTTTGTTTATTCAATAATTGACAGAAAACTTCCTGCATTATCTCTCGAATATTATAGTAATGAGCTTTATAAGCTTATTATTCCTAAAAACGATAATAATATTCTTATTAATTTTTTACAAAATTATTCTCCTTCTCCGGAGGATTTTGACAATTACAATTTGTACCGTTCGTTTGTTTCTGAAATTAAAGGAAAAAATGAACTTATTCTTACGTTTAATCAGGAAACAGCTTATGAGGATAAAAATATTTGCTACATTAATACATATCATCCATTAATCATGGCAATAACAAAATATTTTGATAATTCAGATAAACATTACTCATTTAATTTTAAACTATCTGCGGATTTGGGATTAGTTCCAGGAAAGTACATTTTGGGTGTTTATAATCTTTTTGTAATTAAGACAAGCTTGAAGGAGAAAAATACTAAAGAATTATTAGTCCCGATTGTATTTGATTTAGAAAATCAACAAATTGTAATTGATGATGAATTTAATGATAAAATGCTTGGTTATGCTCAGCAATATGCTGAAGCAAATAACGAAGAAATAACTATACCACAAGCTCTGTTTGAGGATTTACAGATTGAGATGACTTTATTAATTGATAAAATTCAGAAAAAAGCAATGGAAGAGGAGGAATTAAAAATGAAATCTCAATTACAACGCCGAAAAAGGCAGGAAACACTGTTTTATGAGTTCAGAATTAAGCAAATAGAAAAGACATTAGGAGAACTTTTGGAAACCAGTTATGATAATTCAACTGAAGCTAAGAAAAGACGTTCCATTATACCTGCTTTAAATAAGAATATCGAGAACTATAAAGATGAGATAGAAGAAAAATCTATATATTATGATAGTTTCAAACTTTCAACCAAAGCAGAACTATTATCAATAAGTTTAATTAACATAAATTAATTATGGTTGATTATGTAATTGGTCTGGATTTTGGGACACATCAATCCAAGATTTGTATTCAGAACCTTACTGCTAATCCGCATACTATTCATTTTGTTGAGTTCCTGAAAAACAGTGGTGAGACATCACTTACATTACCATCTGTTGTTCAAATAAATAATGATGATACCCTGAGTTATGGATTTGTTGAGAACGACAAGCTTAAGCCAGCTCAGATCACTGAATATGATGTAATGAAACCTGAACCTGTTTTTAATGAGCCTGAGCCAAAATTAAGTCGACCAGTTAAGCCTGAAAATAAATACAACCTCATACCACAGCAACAAACACCTGATAGGAAAAATTACAAAAATAAAAAGGATTTTCTCAAAGCTAAAAAGGAGTATAATCGAAAATTAAAATATTGGAAGTTAGAAGACGAAAAATTTAAAAATAAGGCGAAACAAGAGTATAGAAGATTGCTCATAAAATGGAATATAGAATGTGATGATGCCCAAAGATCTTTCAATAAATCTAAGGAGAAATGGGAATTAGAAAAAAAAAGATTTGAAGAAACTTATAAAGCCTGGAGATTAAATCCTATAGATAAGAAAAAAATTGCAAAGTATAACAGGTATCATTATTTCAAAATGCCAAATTTCTGTAATTCATATATTCAAAAATACAATAATGATTATCTTATCGATTCATTTAAGATTTCTGTACTATACCTGACTAATCTTTTATTCTTGATAGAAACCAAAGTCAATAAAAAATATAGTATTCAGATGGGTGTTCCTACCAATACTAATTCTAAACAAAACGATTCACGACTAATTGGTCAAAAGATGCTTGTCTATGCGTTTGAATTAAAGCTCAGATATGCAGTTTGGAAAAAATTTTTAGATACTAAAGCCTCAAAATTAATTGAAGATTTGAACCAAATTAATATTATTGATGATAATGATATAAATGACTTAGCTGACAATAAATATTTTATTGGAATTATTCCAGAAGCCTATGCAGGTTTGATCTCATTGACATCTAAAAACAAAATCTCTAATGGAATATATTTTTCTGTGGATATTGGTGGCGGGACAACTGATGTTTCAGTTTTTACAATAAGTGAGGATAAAATGCCAATAATTCATGGCGGTTACTCTTTCGACAAAGGTTTAAATAACATCATGGAAATATATCTGAGCAATAAATTTGTTGATACTGTTCCCACTCTCCAGAAAATCAATTCTTTGCATCAAGAAATCGAATATTATCAATTAAATATCATTGATAAACAGTCAAAAACAGAATATAGAGAAGAGTTGTCAAAGATACTATTTAGAATCTATTCAGATATAATTGACCATGCTTTTAAGAAACATTGCATTAAGAATACGACTAAAATAAGAAAAAAGCTTAATGATGCAATTAAATACCAGCCAGTTGTTTATAGTGGAGGAGGTGCTTTTTATAATGAAATAAAACCTCAATCTATAGGTTTTTTTAATGAAAGTAAAATTATTGACATTTCTGTTATTGGATATAGACATACACTTTTAAACAATAATTCTGAAGTTAAAAAACTATTCCCAATCTTGGCTAATTCATATGGACTTTCAACTCCATATTGGGGAGATGATGAAATAAAACCATTTTATGAATTGGATGTCTGGGTCAAATTAAAAGAAATAGATGCAGAAGAAAAAAATAGTTACGAAAGATATGATTGCTCTGATGATTAATCATATTATGCGTTTATTTTTATGTCAATAAAGCAAAGAGTTATTACTATAGAATATTCTTTAATTCAGATTAACTTATATTCAATATATGATTAAGAATCTTGTTTTGCGTTTATTTTTCTGAGTGGTACAATTTTGAATATCGAAAGTGTTACAGTTTATAGTGTTTTTAAAGTTCTGATTAATGGCAGAAATTTAAGAAAATAAGTGTTTAGAGGTTATTTATTTTGTCTCCACTCCCAAGGTGGGACTGGCTTGTCTAATCCCCAGAGTCCGAGTTTCTTTCTCCTGGCATATTTTTCAGTCTTCGTATACTCTTTATCTTTGGAGTATTGTTTATAATGCCAGGAAAACCCTCTTTTAATAGAAAGCATATTAATATCCTGACCATCAATAAAAAGTATGCCGATTCTTCTTCCATACCTGTCAGTGCTACTTACTCCAGTTATTGCGTCTTTATGAAGATAATTTGACAGGAATTCTGTTGATTCCACGCTAAAAGGCTGGTTTCGTTCTGGTGCGTCAATACCGTACATCCTGACTATAAACGAACCTTCTTCAGTTTGAAAAACATAAGTATCACCGTCAATTACCCTTATGATTATGCCATTGTACGATTGAGGATATCCAATAACAATTATAAAAATCAAAATAAGTATGAGAATAATTCTTTTCAACGGATACATTTTTTACAAACAGTTTAAAATTAAACAAAGATTATTAAATTTATACAGCCTATTGAAAATCTATTTCAGCATGACCAGACAAACACAGGAAAAATTAATCTTTAATGGAGAAACAGTAGGTATCAAAACAGAACCCTTAGCTTTATACCTTTCAAAACTTGAATTAAAACCAAAATTATTTCCCCCATCATCAGCCTGTTGGCGAGGTTAGGTTGGAACATGGGAATTAATTGAGGATAAATTGTTTCTGATAGATTTAAAGGCGTGCACATCAAACAAAAGGGAATATTGGGAAGTTGGTATGGACTTCATATTTCCCCATCAAAATAAGGTCTTTGCAGAATGGTTTACTGGTGAAATCATAATCCCGCAAGGCAAAGAATATAGCTATGACATTCTCAGTTTTGCACCAACCTATGAAAGGGAATTAATTTTAATATTCGAAAAGGGATATATTATTGGACAGAGAACTGTGGATAATCATGAAAGGATTGCCCCTATTATAGAGTATCATAAAAAAGAAAGCATTAAAGCAAGGAAAGTAGAATTGAAACAGGAAAGGAAAGACCGAAGGAAATTATTTTTTAAAAAGATATTTCGCTGGTTATAAATTATTCTATTTTCATTCATTGGAAGAACTTAAACTCAAATATAATCAAAGCTTATGAAAAAGGTTTATAATATGACAATAAGATATATTCTTATCTTATTAGTTATTGCATATTCTGTATATTATATTTTAAAAACAGAAAATAATAATACAACAAAAGACTCCGAATATTATTTTAATGAAGGAGAAAGAAAGTTTAGAGAACGTGATTATGAAGGTTCAATTAATGATTTTACCAATGCATTATTTCTAAATCCTGACTATGAAATAGCTTATTTGAATCGAGGAAATTCAAAATTTTGGTTAGAGGACTACCCTGGAGCAATTAGAGACTATACAAAATATATTGAACTCACTACTCCAGCGCCAAAGAAAGATACTTCTATTAATGTTATGATTTTGGCAGGTAGAAGGGATGTAATTGGCCTAAGAAATAGAGGATTAGCAAAACACAACCTCCATGACTATAGAGGTGCTATTGCCGACTTCACAAAAGCAATAGAAATTAACCCTAACCCGATTATGAATTCTTCTGCTTATAAATATAGGGGAGAGGTAAAAGCAATGCTTAATGATTTTAAAGGGGCAATTGAGGATTACAATATTATCATCAAATATAATATTCATGATTATGAAGCTAATACATACAGAGGATATTTAAAAGAGGACCTTAAGGATTATACTGGAGCTATTGCAGACTATTCTAAGGCTATCGAGATTAAACCACAGCATTCAAGAGCTTATTATCGCAGAGGTCTTTTAAAAATCAAATTGAAACAAATTAATAGTGGATGCATGGATTTAAGCAAGGCTGGTGAGTTAGGTTATGGAGATGCGTACGATGCTATTAGAAAGTATTGTAATTGACGATGGATATTAAATAAAAGACAAACGTCCGATTATTTGATACCAGTTTGCAGGGGGAGGATTCCATGATATTTTTGGCTTTTTTTCCGGTAGAACAATTTGGGGGGTATTAATTTTGTAATTTTATCCTGGCTATAAAATTCCGTCTTGAAAAAAGGTTGTACATTGCAATAATAAAACAAGTTACATTTCAACGGTTATTCTCAAAAAATGGGAATAAACATGACCGACTAATTCTAAATAATCGTTGCTGTGGTGTTTAGCTACTCATTGGCAGTAATGCAAAAATAACATAGGTACATCAAAAAAACAAGATATGGCAAGTATATTAAACGAATATGTTTCTAAAGGATTAGGACTTATTGATTTGCAAAATGAACTTCAAAGGCTCATTATTGAATATAATAAATATACAGGACGATATTTATTTGTTTATGCTTCTGACATAACTAAAGGAAGAAGAGGTCTTGACGTAAGTCTTGTGCAAGATGATTTTTACAACATTCAAGACATACTCAGAGAAACTGGAAAGGATACAATTGATTTTTATATTGAAACTCCAGGTGGTAGCGGTGAGTCAGCTGAAGAAATTGCAAAATTCTTACGTAAGAAATTTAAAGAAGTAAATTTTATTATTGCAGGTGAGGCAAAGAGTGCAGGAACTATTTTAGTTTTATCTGGAGACAATATCTATATGACTGATACTGGTAGCTTAGGGCCAATTGATGCACAAGTTAAAGTTGGAAGAAGTTTCGTTTCGGCACATGATTATAAAGAATGGGTAGATAACAAAAGAGATGAAGCATTAAAAAATGGAGTTTTAAATCCATTCGATGCTGTAATGGTTGCACAAATTTCTCCTGGAGAAATAGGTGGAATTATAAACTCCCTTGAGTTTGCAAAAGACTTAGTGTCAAATTGGTTAGCAAAATATAAATTTAAAAATTGGACTGTAACGAGAACAAAAAAAGAACCTGTTGACGAAGCTAAAAGGATAGCGAGAGCAAAAGAAGTTGCAGATTTGTTATGCAATCATACAGAATGGAGAACACACGGTCGTTCATTAAAGGTTGAGGATTTAGACGAATTACTGATTATCGAAAAAATTGATGAAGATGCCAAATTATCTGAAATAGTTTATCGTATAAAAACAGTTATCCGACTAATCTTTGATATGTCAACAATTTATAAATTGTATTACCTCGACAACTTCAAATTAGGAAAAACTTTTTCAGTAAATCCAGGTATTCCTCAAAATTTAAACCTTCCAAAACTACCACCAATTGGACAAAAAAAACAACATCAAATAGAAGGCATAGAAATAAATATAGATTGTCCACAATGTAGGAAAAAGCATAAAATTCAAGGATATTTTGAGGTATACTCACAAGTGATTAAAAAAGCTAATTTGCCTACTAATCCCAATATTGATAAGAATAATATCTTAATTTGTGATAATTGTAAATTTAACTTAGATTTAAAACCAATTAAAGCACAAATTGAACATCAATCGAAAAAAAGAGTTAATTTTATATAAATTTGCGTCATGAAAAAAATAAATGTGAAATACGATAATAACCATAATGCTATTTTAGAGTTTGTTAAGGATACAAAAGAAGGCAAGTATAGCAAAGACAAACCTGAAATTGTTGATTTTACTTATCAACGACTTGATATTCAAGAACAAAATGAGGCTATTGAAAATGAAGAGTATCAAGATAATTCCTATTTATTTGGCATAACATCATAATGCACTACTTCTAATAAAGGACTCTGAACGGTCTGCAAGACCCAGGGAGGAGTCGGTGTTGAACTACACCTGTCGGGTTACCGCAATTTACTTTAAAAGTTATGTGCAAATGTAATCGGTAAATAGAAGTTGCACATAAAGAATGCCACGATTGTATATACCAGTTGAAAACTGAACACTTTGCATATTCAAAATTAAAAGATTTAGATAGAGAACATATTAAAACTCCATATTCCCCTGTCCGCTTTCAGCAGGACTGACTGTATGAAATCACAGGAATACGCAAAAGTAGGTATTGTATTATATTTAATGTAAATTAGTCATGCTATTATAAAATATTAATTGAGTATCGGGAATCAATAACAAAATGTTAAAAACAAAATAATAATAGCTTTAAAATGTTAATATCTAAATACTTTCATTTTCTTCCAAATAACCCTCTTTCCTGTTTTCCACAAGGGGGATATGTTTTGAATGTCTCCTTCCCCATGGGGAAGGTCGGGATGGGGGTAAAACTCTATCTAAGCAATTTTTGTTTTATTCATGATAACCGATAGTCATAAAATATTATTATGTTAAAAATATATACATATCTATTCTTATTGATAATATGCTGTAGCTCTGGTAATTCTTTTTGCCAAGCAATTAAAACCCCAACAATAAGTTCTTCAGATTTTAAAAAGGGATTATCTGATAGGAATCATCTAAGGGCTGAATTAATTGAAGATGGTTTTACATTTGAAGGATATACAAATGAATCAAAAACATCTGAACGGTGGGAATTTAATACAGATCCAAAAGGTTCCTATGTTGGAGGAAGAAGTATTCAATTAGAAATAAAAATTGTGGATCTTGGAGAATGGGGTAAGTTTAATGAAGTTTGGATGGTAATTTCTAAAAAAAACTTGATTGATTATGGAAAAAAACTTCATGAAGAAGTTAAAATTGAATTTCCTGTTAAAAAGGTAATTCCAGTAGAAGAAACTCTAACTGATAATATTGCTAAAACTACTGAAAAAAAAGAAAATTTTCTGCTAATATATTTGTCACAAGACAATAAGACTTCAGTTGAATTTGTTGAGGACAATAATACTTATCACTTCACTTTTTTTAAACCTCCATTACCAAGATGAAATTGCATTAAACTGTAAGAAGTGCATATTCTTGCCCAAAACGGACACTCATTCCTGCCGAAAACGGACAGCAATTCCTGAGCAAAACGGACACAGATTCTTGAGGAAAGCGGACGCCAGGCGCAAATAAAAGCGGACGGTGATTCTTGCTGAAAACAGACACTTAAAATTACATTCTTCATTTTCCACAGAATATTAGTAACTCTGTTGGTTTTTATAAAATATAAACCAACAGGAGGAATAGAAATGCCAAGAAAAAGAACAAACGTGGAAAAAATCAGAGAAATATTACGACTCAGTCAGGAGTTAAAATTTAGTGTCAGACAGATCGCCCAGGCCATACAGGTGAGTAAAACCAGTGTTGGTGAATACCTGGCTGAATATACGCGTTCAGGCTTATCTTACCAGGATGTTTTCGAAATGAGTGATACAGAACTGGCTAAGGTTTTTGAGAAGCGAAACAAGTCAATTAACCCCATGTATGAATCATTGTCGAAGGAGTTCCCTACTGGTATTCATGAAGATGTGTTACGTATCAGTAGACGACATTCATAATCGGGAGCCACTTAGAGAAATAGACAACTGGCAATGAAAGGATATAAACCAAAGATAATAATAAAATTATTCAAATTATCAGTTACTCATTGATTAATTTTTATACAATGTTTGTGTGACTCTTATACTTCACCCAAGTCTGGCATGTTTCTACTCTGCAGAGTGCCCCCGCTGGTCTTTCTACCTGCATTTTCAAATGATGTCCTGACAAAATAAATTATGAAATATAAAATTGACTTTTATAAAATCTAAATTTATAAAAATGCACCTGATAAAAATCAAATTATAAATGTGAGAGCAAGGGATATCTCCATTAGAGGGAATAAACCCATTTTCAAACATTCAACAATCCATTCTTATTAAATATATATAGAGATTTTATCCTGGTGTTTAATATTTAGAGGAATATTATTTCCTGTTTTATGCCTTACAATATCTTGTTTTAAATCTCCCTATTCCTTTCGATTTTAAATTGAAATTGACAGTTAAATCATTCTCCTGGTTTACCTGAAGAGGAATTCTATTCATGCAAAATAATCATTAACTAATTCAAAAAAATATGACAACTAATTGTATTGCCGAGGTTGAACTGACCTATAAAACCAAGGTCAAAGCATCTGAGCGTCCTCAAATAAAGGACTCTCGTGATGCGTTTGAATTGCTCTATTTATCCTGGAACCTGGATTCAATTGAACATATTGAAGAGTTTAAAATTATGTTACTGAATCGTTGTAATAAAGTATTGGGTATTGCCACAATTTCAAAAGGAGGGATATCCGGAACTGTGATTGATGTTAAGTTAATTTTACAATATGCAATTAAAGCAAATGCAAGTGCAATTATCATTTCTCATAACCATCCGTCAGGAGGGAAAGAACCAAGTGAGGCTGACATAAGCATTACTAAAAGAATAAAGGAAGCTGGTAATATTATGGATCTGAAATTATTAGATCATATAATACTAATTCCGGAAGAAGAATTTTATAGCATGGCTGATAATGAAAAAATCTGATTTATACTATTGCGAAAACTACATGCATTCTTACCCTGATTCCCACCCCGTTAAAAACGAAATCCCTGTAAAATACTCATTTACAGGGATTTTCGTTAAATAGAGGCGGTCTGGACGGGACTCGAACCCGCGACCCTCGGCGTGACAGGCCGATATTCTAACCAACTGAACTACCAGACCTCTTTCTAATTGCCCTGCAAAAATAATCGTTTTTTTCATACCAAAAAATACCACCATGCATTTTTTCACTATATTGCACCCAAATTTAATAATCCTGGCAGGCAATGTCCGTTGAAGTCCGCGAAGTTAGCTGTAAAAGGGATTTACAGCATTTCATCTACCTTCCTGAAAAAATTCATCAAAACCATCAGAACTGGGTGCATCCCCTGTATATGGATGAGTGGCCCTTTTTCAACAAAAGGAAAAATAAATCCTTTGCCCTCTGTGAAACCATTATGGCGCTCGCATGGAAAGACAAACAACCCGTTGGCCGAATCATGGGAATTATTAACGAGGAATATAACGAAATACATAATGAAAAAAACGCAAGGTTCTGTTTCCTTGATTGTTACGAAGACATTACTATTGCTCAATCCCTGGTAATATTCATCGAGGAATGGGCAGGGAAAAAGGGGATGGTAAAACTCGTCGGACCACTGGCTTTCTCCGATAAAGATCCACAGGGTGTTTTAACCGCAGGATTTGACGAACCTGTACTCATTGCAATGAATTACAACTATCCGTGGATACAGGATTACCTCGCGCAGCTGGGTTTTATGAAGGAAGTTGACCTTGTATCCTACAAAGTCAATATTCCTGATACGGTCCCGGAATACATTCAAAAGGTGTATAACAGGGTAATCACTTCCAACGGTTATATTCTTCATGAATTCACAAGCCGGAAATCACTTAAACCATGGATTGTTCCTATATTCCGTCTTATTAACGAGACCTATAATCATATTTACGGTTTTATTCCCATGACGGAACAGGAAATGCACGAAATGGCTTCCCGCTATCTTCCTGTCTTAAATCCCCGGTTTATTAAGGTCATTTCAAACCCGGAAAATGAGGTTTTTGCTTTTGTTATAAGCATGCCTGAATTAAGCGGGGGTATCCGTAAAGCAAAAGGCCGGATAATGCCTTTCGGATGGTACCATATTCTTGCCGAAAGCAAAAAAACCAGGCTTCTTACCATGCTACTGGGAGCTATTAAGGAATCTCAAAGAGGGAAAGGTCTCGATTCCATCCTGGGCATGAAAATTCTTGAATCAGCTCACCAGACAGGCATGAAAGTCATGGACAGCCACCTTATTCTTGAATACAACACCAGGATGCGTGCCGAATATGAAAGAATAGGCGGCACTATCAACAGAAGGTTCAGGGTGTTTGGAAAAGTCCTCCGGGGTTTCAACTGAACTCAATGATCCTTTCATCTATCACTGCTTACACCTCATTTTTTCCTCTTCGTCATTAATTTAATATCATTCATCAAATGCACAGAACAAATGTCTTTGTAGTATGTTTATAGGATAATAAAATACTTAAAGACCTTAATATATGTTTTCAGAACATCTACTCAGCAAAATCCAATCACTCCGTATCGCGAACAACACAGAAGGTAAAAAGAAATACCTGTACATTTTTGAATTATTTGTAGTAGGAATAACCTATATAATTTTCGTGGTATTCTGGAAATTATTTTTTGAACCGGATGTTGTGATCATACCGGATTTCTATTTCCTGGGACTGTTGAATATTTTCCTGTGGAGTTTCTTCTACAAATTTACCATAATCGCCAAGGTGCCGCGAACCCAGCGTTATCTCCAGATCCTGTTCCAGTTTGTCAAGGTGGCTTTTATAAGTTTAATCACACTGATGCTGTTCAGGTATCTGTTTGGACTGAGATCAGTCAGTGTATTGTTTATTCTTATGTATGCAGGATTCAATCTCTTTGTGATCTTCCACATCCGTGTAATATCCTATTCCATTTTTAAAACGTACAGGGGAAGAGGACAGGATTTGCATCACGTGATAGTAATGGCCGACTGGTACTCTGAAGCGCTGATCCGGAAGATACTGGATGAGAAAGAATGGGGTTTTAAAATAAGTAAAGTAATTACCAACTCAAACCTGATCAGGAAGAAATTTGGGGATTCCCTCGAGATTTTGCCTGAAAACGGCAACATCAAACAAATAATGGATAATGAAGTTATTGATGAAATTATCTATTGTAAGGGAAATATAAATGAAGAAGAGATACGCGAGCTTTCCAGGGCATGCAACGAAGTGGGCGTAATATTCCGTCTTCAGTCAGGTTTGTCTCCTCTCGAAGATTTTCAATTCAAATTAAGGACATTAAATAATTCAGCTCAGCTGGATCTCGTTGATATTCCATCAAACAGCATTTCTCTGTTTTTTAAGCAGATGAGTGATATTTATTTCTCCTTCACCATGCTGATCCTTCTTGCACCGGTATTTTTATTTATAGGTTTACTGATCAGACTCGATTCAAAGGGACCGGTATTTTTCCTACAGGAAAGAGTAGGGTTAAGAGGACGTCGGTTTAAACTCATAAAATTCCGTACGATGGTAACAAATGCTGAAAAACTATTGGATCAGTTGAAGGAAAAAAATGAAGCCGACGGTCCGGTTTTCAAGATAAAGTCAGACCCCCGCATTACCCGTATAGGTACGATATTAAGAAAAACAGGATTAGATGAGCTTCCGCAGTTATATAATGTTTTCATAGGGGACATGTCGCTTATCGGCCCCCGCCCACCGCTTCCTTCAGAGGTTGAAAAATATGAAAGATGGCAGCTGCGCAGATTATCGGTTAAACCGGGCATCACCTGCACATGGCAGATCGTACCGAACCGTAATGAGGTTAAGTTTGAAAACTGGATGAGACTTGATCTTCAGTATATAGACAACTGGAACCTGCTGAAGGATATGTCCCTCTTCGTCAGAACAGTTAAAACATTCTTCACCGCACCGGGACATTGAAAACGAATAACCGGATGAAGAAATTGAACATTATTCCCTTTAATTGGTTATTATGATAAGTGACATGTGACATGTGACAAGTGACATGTGACAAATTACCAGTATTTCCGTCACTTGTCACATGTCACTTATCTTCCATCAGGTACAATACAAATACGAAAACATGAAGAAAACAAATTTTTACCTTTACAGAAATATATTATTTCTTTTAATAGTTTTTGCAGGCTTTTCCTGTGTTCCGGTTAAAAGAGTTTCCTATGTGCGGTCTGATTCAAGGACGGCATTACCTGTAGATTCTGCTATTCAGATTACAGGGAAACCTATTGACAATCTGATCAGACCCGGTGATGAACTGTACATCAGGATTACCAGCGCTGATGATGAAAAAACAAGCTTTACCTCACAGACCCAGCCTGGTGGAATATACGACCCTACCCTTTTAAGCTATACAGTCAGTGACGACGGGTCAATTAAACTTCCATACATTGGAAAGATATATCTCTCAGATCTTACGATAGAAGAAGCTTCCGATAGTATTGAGTCATCATTGAGCCAATATCTTTTTTATCCTTCCGTCTTTATGCGGTTTATGAATACCAGAGTGACAGTATTGGGTGAAGTTAACAGGCCGGGAGTATATATGTTTAATTATAAAAATATTAATATACTTCAGGCTCTTGCATATGCAGGGGATATTTCGGATTATGGTAACCGCAGAAATGTGCTACTCATCAGAGAAGACGGAGTGTTAAAATCAAAATATTACCTGGATGTTACAACCGATAAATTATTTGAATCTGAGAACTACCTTATAAAATCAAACGATGTCATTTATGTGGAACCTCTGAAGAGGAAAAAGTGGGATATGAGAACTGTACCGTACAACCTTATACTTTCTGTTATTTCAACTGCTATTCTTATTTTTACTTTTGTAAACACTAACTAGTGCTTGCAAGAAAATGCCAATAGCTGCGTTATGCTCGCCGGAAATCGCACGTCTTAACTTCAGGCACAAATAGAACACAAATTCCCCGATATATTTTATCATACCGGTTGAAAGTTCTTTTCTCCCATACAGATCATGTTGCCCTATGATCAATTCATTTTCCACTTCTCTGGCCAGATCAAGACGGTTGTATTTCAACGCAAGAGAGTGTAAGTCCTTTGTCAGGGCATACGACGAAAGACTGTATGGCTGAATTTTATAGATTTCTCCCTTAACTCTTTTCAGGGGAAAGGCAGCACTCTCATCCAGTTTCCCTATAATTTCGAGCACGCCCATGGTGGATACACATTTTCTGCACCGGCAGCAATTGAAATCTCCTCCGTCATTTTCAGTGCAAACCCTTAAGTTATTCAATGCGAAAGGATCATCAGCAACCAGATCGGCCACTTTAAATCCCCTGCCCTTCTCCGCACCATCGTGTACAATATCAATCTGTCCTGTTGACCAGAGATGATCAAGCATAAAGGAACTGCCAACCGGTATATGAGCCCCGTAGGAATGGCTGGATGCAACGTACATTCTGCCCAATCCCTTACCCAGTGAAATGGCTGCTGAAGCCAGACCGGCACCATGATAATATTTGGGCCAGTCAAAATCGAAATGATCCCTGAAATTTGTTTTACCATAGATTAATTCCATGTCATAGTGACGGGAAACATTAAAAAGATTGTTCAGCACCCCCTGCTCCTGATTATGTCTGTAACGTGATAACGGCAGTTCGAGTCCCTGCATGTAAATCAAATATTTCAAACTATCTCCCCTGTTCTTCAGAAGTGTATAAAATGAATCCACGCCCAGTGAAAAAAACTGGCCTGAAGCTTCGGATGTTTTGATCCTGGCTTCCCGTGAAACACTTCGGATGTTTATTTTCCTGAAAACTCCGGGATACCAGTTAATGAAAATATCCTGGATGGTCTCCGAATTTGCAAGCATTTTTTCTGAGATTTCAGGTACTATCTCCAGATCCTCACCTTGATGCATAGAGGGAATTAACAGCACAGGAAAAAACGGATCGGCTGACACATTAATAAATGATGTGAACTGTGCAGGGTACTCAAAAAACAATTCAATCTTCTGATGGTCTTCTTTTTCCACTATTCCAACCAGTCTGCAATTTGCATCAGTTTCCTGCATATAAACATCCAGAAGCTTCATTTGAAAAGTTTAAATTTAATAATCTGTTCCTTTATGTAAGAACTTACCAACATCTTAACTCGAAACAATATTAAACCCGTTAAGTTCAAATATTTGACACTTTTATTCCTTGTAATTATATGAACTTTACTTCGTTATTTTTGTTTATCTGCTAACTAAATCCGGCATTCCTAATTATAGTTTATGAAGATAAAATCCATCCGTAAGTACACCAGCAATAAGCGGGTATTTCTTACTGCCGATATTGAATCAGTCAGCCTGGAAGGAACGAAGCAGGTGTTTTTCTCCTATCCTGAGGAATTTCATCCTTATGTTCCGGAAAATGCCGATCCGTTTTTAGCTGCAGTACTTATCCCCTGTATGATATCCCGGGAAGACATTGAAGTTTTTCCTCCCCTGTCGAAAAAACTCATGGAGAGCCAACCAGTTATCCAGGATATATTCACTGTATGGTTCCCCGGGAAATTAACCATGGTAAATGTAACTGCCCACCAGCTTACTGAAGAAAAAAATGAAAGAGAAAACAGGGGAAATGCATCCTTCTTCTCATTGGGTGTAGATTCCATGTACAGCATGCTTAAACATCTTCCGGAAAACCATCCGCATAAGGGTGAAGAATTGTCATCTCTGATTTATATGAAAGGACTTGAACTGCCGTTAAGTGTATATTCCGGGGGACAGGACATTGCTGTGATCGACAGGGTAAAACAAGTGGCACAGCACTACAACCTTGAACTAATATACGGGGAAACAAACATCAGGGATATTTTCCCCATAAACTGGGAAGATTATTATTTCGGCCCGGGTCTTGCAGCTGTTGCCCTCTCACTCTCCGGGGGATTTAAGAACATTTATATTCCCTCATCTTATTCTTATGCTTACATGTTTGCCGTTCCCAGCAGTCCGCTCACAGATCCTTTGTGGTCGAATGAAGATACACGTATTATCCATGACGGAGCAGAGAAAGAACGTGCAGAGAAAATTGCTGATCTCATCACAAGGGATTCTTTCGCATTGAATAACCTCAGGGTTTGCGTGGATAACGAAGGGGGTGATTACAACTGCGGAAAATGCTGGAAATGTTTACGTACTATGGTTACCCTTGACATTGTTGACAAGCTTAAGGATGCCGGTTCATTCCCTCACACCTTGCCTGAAGGCTATGCATTAAAGTTCAAAGCCTACCATTATGATTCAATGATATATGCCGTTGAAAATCTTAAACTGGCAAAAAAATACGGGAAAATTAAAACAGCGAAACTGATTGACAGGGAGATACGTTTGGGCAAACTGGATCAGTTTTGTGAGGGAAAATCAAAATGGTATATTATTACTGAGATCATCTATTATTTTTTTTATAAACTGCTTCGTAAAATAAAAGGAATTAAATACTAAGTCAGATTTCTCACCTGCTCCACCATGAATAAAATGAAAATTGCTTTAACAATAGTTCATTAAATCTAATAGTTCGCTATGTTTTTATAACATGTTGATAATAAGCGTTCTGTAAATTTATTTTAACATTGTTCTTTCTGTTGATAATCAACACTTTGCGCCTTTGCGCCTTTGCGTTTCTTTTAACTTTAACGAACTATTGTTAAATCAAAATAAGGTGTAAATTCGTATCAGTTAATAAGCATCCCTGTCTTTTATCACAAGATTCAATAGATTAAGGCATACTTTTTTAATCTTCCAGGGAAGAGAAACCCGGAGTACATTACGTTTCATACTCAGGAATATATTCAACCGGGAGAGAGGGTTCTTGGTGAAGTCTGTAAATTCTTCGTACGATATAATCTGTTTTGCGCCCAGTGTACGCTTGAATCTGACAAGACCTGCATTTTCCTCCCCTAACGGTATTCCTCCCAGGCAGAATGAAGATAATCCCTGCTTCTTCAGTAGAAACATGATATCATGCCAGAGCAAGGTGGGAGCGCCTGTTTTATAACCTTCCTTACCGGTTCCCATAAGAAGAGCATATCCCCTTTGAGATGAAGTGAGAGTAAACTGCATGCTGACTATCTTTCCTTTGTATTCAGCATAGAATAATGCAGCACTTTTATTCTGAAGAAGTCTCATCATCACTTCTTTGTCCATAAACGGCATGGTGAACATCTCATAATTACCATATCCTTTGGAAGAACGTATTTCATGTGTCACATTCATCAGATCAACAAGCTTTTCCAATAATTCCTCAGAATAGCCCTGTTTATAAACTACGCCTTCGGATCGGGCTTTCTTTACAAGTCTTTTTGCATTTTTATTAAATCCATTCTCAATTTCCTCTTCTGATCTGTTCAGGTCAATAAAATACTCTGCGCGTTTAAAAGTCCTGAAATCTTTATGCCGGGAAAACAAGTAACCGTCAAAGTCGTATGATTTCATTATAATCCTGACATATCCGTTTCTTTTAGCGTATTCCATAAGGACGGATTTGCATTCCTTTAGCATTTCAGGGGAAGGGTGCATTAAAGCAATGCCGGAATAAAAAAACAACTGTTTGAATACACTGTTTTTCACCGGTCGTTCAAGGCCTGCGAGCATTCCCTGACGAACATCGCCACGGTAGAAGGAGAAAAATACCGGTTTCCTTTCAACATCCCGGAGAGCATCCAGCCAATCCCTGCTAAGGAAAAGGCTTCCGTTGATACTACCCAGCTCCTTATCCCAGGTTTCGGTATTATCTTCTTTTCTGATAGTAATCTGGTTCATCTTAACCAATGTCAGAATTATACTTTGAAATATTCTTTAACCAGTTCGAAAAATTAAAAAAAACGCAAAGGCGCAAAGTATTATTTATCAGCAAGAAGCACAATATAGTTTTACGCCTTTGCGTTCCTTTTATTTTGACGCAATGCATTCCCAGCTTTCATATTGCGCCTTTGCGCCTTTGCGTTCCTTTTATTTTGACGCAATGCATTCCCAGCTTTCATATTGCGCCTTTGCGCCTTT
>Ga0209269_1000611_pt1 | contig 30361 bp, 24 predicted proteins | sample MTBAKMMethaMetaG_FD_187455 | JGI IMG/M metagenome (GOLD analysis project Ga0209269, IMG submission 187455) | Enrichment culture microbial communities from Arthur Kill intertidal strait, New Jersey, USA, that are MTBE-degrading - MTBE-AKM (Arthur... | ecosystem: Environmental > Aquatic > Marine >... | reverse complement strand
TTTGCCAGGTCGATGCCGATCGTAGTAACAGTGCCCATGGGATGGCCTCCTTCTAGGGTTTTGCACTTCCCAGAAGCCTACCCCTGTCGGAGGGGCGGGGCCATCCCATCAATTCACGAATCGCCCGCTCTTGGCGAACCGCCGGGCTGGCGACGGCCGATCAACAAAAAAGGGCGGTCCCTTGCGGGGCCGCCCTTTCAATCCGTCTTGCCTTGTCCTAGCGCAGGAACTTGAAGAACTCGCTCTGCGGGGTGAGGACGAAGGTGGTGTTGGTCTGGAAGCTCTTTTCGTAGGCCTCCAGGGAGCGCTGGAAGGAGTAGAAGTCCGGGCCCTGCTCCAGGGACTGGGCGAAGATCTTGGTGGCCTCGGCGTCGCCCTGGCCGTGCAGCATGGATGCCGCGCGCTCGGCGTCGGCCAGGATGACCGTGCGCTCGCGCTCGGCCTCGGAGCGGATCTTGGCCGACTCCTCCTGGCCCTCGGAGCGGTACTGCTTGGCCTGGCGTTCGCGCTCGGCGCGCATGCGGCCGAAGATGGCCCGCTCGTTCTCGGGCGGCAGGTCGGTGCGCTTGATGCGCACGTCCACCACCTCGATGCCGTACTCGTGGATGATCTCCGAGGCCTTCTTGCTCACCTGGGCCATGATCTCGGCCCGCTTCTGGTTCACCACCTCGATGAGCAGGAACTGGCCCAGGGCCACCCGCATCTCGGAGTAGATGATGTCGTCCAGCCGGGCCTGGGCGCCGGGGATGGTCTGCACCGTGCGGTAGAACTGGAGCGGGTCCACGATCTTCCACTTGGTGAAGTTGTCCACCAGCATGTTCTTCTTGTCCTTGGTCAGGATCTCCGCGGGGTTGGCGTCGTACTCCAGGATGCGGGCGTCGAAGCGCAGCACGTTCTGGATCAGCGGCTTCTTGAAGTGCAGGCCCGGCCCGATGGCCCCGCTCACCGGCTTGCCCAGCTCCAGCACGATGGCGGTCTGGGTCTGGTCCACGGTGAAGAAGGTGTCCATGCCCACGAAGAGGAGCAGGGCCGCGACCACGGCCAGGATGAGGAGCTTGTTCCTGCCCATTACTCGCCCCCCTTCTTGCCCGCGCCGGCAGCGCCGCGGCGGATGGTGTTCAAGGGCAGGTAGGGCACGGCCTTGGTGAGCGCCTCGTCGGAGATGATGATCTTGTCCATGTCCGGGTTTGCGAGCACCCGCTCCATGGTGTCCAGGTACAGGCGGTTGCGGGTCACGTCCTTGGCCTTGTTGTACTCCTTGAGCACCGAGAGGAAGCGGTCGGCCTCGCCCTTGGCCCGGCGGATGGTCTGTTCCTTGTACGCCGAGGCCTGGTTGACGAGCACCGCGGCCTGGCCGCGCGCCTTGGGCAGGATGTCGTTCTTGTAGGCCTCGGACTCGTTGATGAACCGGCTCTTGTCCTCGCGGGCCGACGCCACGTCCTTGAAGGCCTCGATGACCTCCTTGGGCGGGTGCACGTCCTGGAGCTGCACGGCCTGCACGTGGATGCCGGAATTGTAGATGTCCAGGATCTTCTGCATCAGGTCGCGGGTGTGGTTCTGGATGTCCAGCTTGTCGGTGGTGAGCACCGAGTCGATCTTGTTGTACCCCACCACCTCGCGCATGGCGGCCTCGGCCGCGTTCTTCACGGTCTGGTCGGGCTCGAACACGTTGAAGAGGTAGTGCACCGCGTCCTTGATCATGTATTGGACGATGAACTGCACGTCCACGATGTTCTCGTCGCCGGTGAGCATGAGGGATTCTTCGGGCACCTGGCGGTACTGCTGCGAGGCGGTGTGGCCGATGGTGCGGAAGCCCACCTCCACCCGGCGCACCTGGGTGACCTTGGGCACCTGCACGTTCTCGATGGGGAAGGGCAGGTGGTAGTGCAGCCCGGGCTGGGTCTGGCGGTCGTACGCGCCGAAGCGCTGCACCACGCCGATCTCCGCGGGCTCCACGATGTAGAGCCCCGAGGCCGCCCACAGGATGCCGATGAGCGCGAAGAGCCACCAGGCCGGGAATTTGAAGTTCTTGAATCTCTTCAGGTCCGCGCTGAAGTCCGGGAAGGATGGCCCCCCCCCGCTCCCGCTATCGCGGCCTCCGCCGCCGCCCCCGCCAAAAGGCCGTGTGCGCCGCTGCTGCAGCTTGTCCCAATCCCAGTTCATAGTTCTGGAAGAGTAAGCGTGAAGACAAGGGGCGTCAAGGATAAGGGGGAGGGGGCAGTGATATACAATCGACTATTTGCAGGAGGTAGGCTATGCTAAATTTCAAATAAATAATTAAATAGGAACAATCAAATTTAGAGATAAGCCATGTTGTGGGCGATTGCATTAGCGCAAATAACAACTGTTTCTTTTCTATTAATCTCGATAGTAATGATCTATAGGCAAAGTAATAAGCAAATAGTTAGCATGTTTATAAGTAAAACAATATACTTATATTATACGCAAATTCTATTTTTTTTATTTGTAATTTTTTATATATCAAATCAAAAGCATTTAATAATAGAAAATTTTGTAGTATCTAATAATATATTAATTGGATCTCTTTTAGCAGTGTATATTTATATTAGCTTATATAAGTTTGTATTTTGCACAAACAATAGGGATATAATTAAGTTTAAGATAGTTCCTTATATTCAAATCTCAGTGAGCTTTTTTGTTATAACTGTCCTTGTGTTTGCTGCTTGCTATAATTCACTGTATCAATTCGATAATAAATATTTTTTTGTAAATGCTACAAATTCAACATATGATGCAGTATACTATAGTATTATAACTGCAACAACTTTAGGCTATGGCGATATTGTCCCGATTGGCTATGTTCCGCGATGGTTATCAGCCATTCATGTGCTCTATAGTGTATTTTTTATCGCGACTATAGTTGCTGTTTCAGTTAGCCAGCAGTCTGGCAGTGGCAGCAAGGGCTTGAACTCAGAAGCAAATAATGACAGCATCAAATGAATGAGGGGGTTATGAATATAACAAATGAAATGTATGGCTATATATATTATATAGCATCTGTGCTAGTTATTGTAATAACTACATTACTCGTCTATTTTAGGAAAAGTAATCTCACATATTATAAGGCCATTAAAAAAGATGTTTGTGCTAGTATCTCTCCAGAATACGATAAGAAGAAATTTAATGTACCTTTTCAGCGAAATCCTTTTTTTACCGGTCGCGAAGGCGTTCTTCAGAGAATCCATGATGATTTTACAAAACAAGGAATAGCCGCAATCTCTCAAGCCGTAGCAGGCATGGGCGGCATCGGTAAGACCCAGACTGCAGTTGAATACGCCTATCGATACGGCAACGAATATGATGCCGTGTTTTGGATTTCAGCTGAAAAGGCTGAGGATATTGATTCGGGTTTTGTCCAGATAGCTACCTTGCTGGGGCTGCCCGAGGCGGATTGCCCGGACTCCCAGGTGGCAGTCGGTGCGGCCATGCAGTGGCTCGCGGAAAATGGAAAGTGGCTGCTGGTGTTCGACAACGCCGACGAGCCGACCTTGCTCGAAGGGTACATGAACCCCGCCTACCAAGGCCACATCCTCATCACCTCCCGTGCCGACCGCTTTGACATGCTTAACATCGCTGCGCCGGCGCGCTTGGAGGTGTTGCCGCCGGATGACGCCCTGGCGTTCCTGCTCAAGCGCGCTGAATGTAAGAACCCCGGCGAGGCGCAAATCAATGCGGCCAGAGCCGTGGCTGAACGGCTGGGGTCTTCCCCTTTGGCCTTGGAGCAGGCTGGGGCCTTTGTGTTGGCGCGACGCTGCTCGTTTACCGATTACCTAGCCGAGTACGAGAAAAAGGGCGTAGCCTTACTCGGTGAACAGGGTCCGATTGCCGGTGACTATCATAAGACCGTGCTCACCACCTGGGCCGTGAACTTCGCCCAGGTGGAGAAGAAATCACCGGCCTCAGCCGAACTCCTTCGCGTCTGCGCCTTTCTGGCCCCGGAGTCCATTCCCTATCGTCTAGTCATGGAGTCTGCAGAGCATTTTGGTCCCGCGGTTCAGGCCGCCCTAGGTGACGAGCCCACGAATCTTTCTGTCGCTAACCTTCTTGCCCCTCTAGCAGATTTTTCCTTAGTAGGGCTTAACCCCGGAGCTCATATATTTTACCTGCACCGCCTGGTACAAGAGGCGGTGAAGCACGGCCTTGGCGAGGAAAATGAACGCGAATACGCGGGCCGGGCCGTACGGGCTGTCAATGCGGTATTTCCAAATACTAAACCGGAGAATTGGCCCTGGTGTGAAGTCCTGTTGGCCCATGCCTTGACTTGCGATTCGCACATTGCCGGCCTTGGTATTGCCACCGAGGAAGCCGGCCGGCTTCTGAACCAGGTGGCATATTATGCGGGCGAACGCGCCCGCTACCCCCTTGCCGAGCAACTGTGCCAACGTTCGCTGGCCATCAGTGAGAAAGTTTTCGGCCCCAAGCACCCGTTCAGTGCCACCAACCTCAACAACCTCGCCGGGCTCTACGAGGCCACCGGCCGTCTTTCCGATGCCGAGCCATTATACCAGCGGGTGGTAAATATATTCGAGGAGGTTCTTGGCTCTGAGCATCCGTCCACTGCCACCAGCCTGAATAACCTTGCCGAACTCTATCGGACCACTGGTCGTCTTTCCGATGCCGAGCCGCTGTTGCGACGTGCGCTGGCCATCCGCGAGCAAGTTCTCGGTTCCGAGCATCCAGACACGGGTGTTAGTTATGGCAACTTGGCGGGCGTGGATGAAGCCCTGGGCAAGTATGTCGAAGCCGAACCTCTGCGCCGCAAGGCGGTTGAGGTACACGAAAAGGCCTTGGGACCAGACCATCCTTATGTTGCGATTGGCCTGAACAACCTCGCCGGGCTCTACCATGCCACGGGCCGCCTTGCCGAGGCCGAGCCGCTGTATGCGCGGTCGCTCGCCATCTGCGAGAAGGTTCTCGGCTCCGAGCACCCGGACACGGCCACCAGCCTGAACAACCTCGCCGGGCTCTACTATGCCACGGGCCGTTTTTCCGATGCCGAACCGCTTTATGCGCGGTCACTGGCCATCCGCGAGAAGGTCCTCGGCCCCGAGCACCCGGACACGGCCACCAGCCTGAACAACCTCGCCGGGCTCTATCGCGCCACGGGCCGCCTTGCCGATGCCGAGCCGCTGTATGCGCGGTCGCTTGCCATCCTCGAGAAGGTTCTCGGCCCGGAGCACCCGGACACGGGCGGAAGCTGCTACAACCTGGGCACACTGCTCCTGGAGCTCGACCGCCCTGACGAGGCGCGGCTCTATTTTGAGCGAGCGGCGGCGGTGAAGGCCAAGCATCCGTATGTGGGGTATAAGGTGCCCGACCTGGGCGAGGGCGCGGTCGGAGCCGCGCCGGACGATCCTTCGCCTGTGCCGGGGGCGTAGCGCTTGGGTGGACGGCCCCTTGGCCGTTATGTCGATTGCATTATGTTAGTTGCATAATGCAATCCACATAATCGCGGAGGTCCCCCCTCCCTTGCCTTCCCCCTCCCCTCCGGGTAGAGGGAAACCCTGCCGCGGCCGGATTCCGGTAGTCTGGCGGCTGGGTTGGAGACAATGAAGCCGATCAATCCCGCGATCTTTCGCGCCTATGACATCCGGGGCAAGGTGGACCGGGACTTCGACCCCGCGTGGGTGGAGGTCCTGGGGCGCGCCCTGGGCACGTATTTCGCCTCGTTGGGCTACCTGGCCGCGGCCGTGGGGTTCGACTGCCGGCACAGCTCGCCGGGGTACGCGGCGCGGCTGTGCGCCGGGCTGTGCTCCACCGGGTGCGACGTGGTCGACCTGGGCATGGTGCCGACCCCGGTCCACTACTACGGCGTGCGCCGGCTCGGGCTGTCCGCGGGGGTCATGGTCACGGCCTCGCACAACCCGCCGCAGTACAACGGCTTCAAGGTCTGGGCCGGGTCCTCCACCATCCAGGACGAGGAGGTGCAGAAGGTCCGGCGGATCATGGAGTCCGGCGACTTCGCGTCGGGCCGCGGGGTCTACTCGCAGCACGACGTGACGCCCTCGTACGTGGAGGAGCTGGCCGGGCTGGTGACGCTCGACCATCCGGTGAAGCTGGTGGTGGACGGCGGCAACGGCGCGGGCGGCGAGACCTGCGTGGCGCTTCTGCGCGCCGCCGGGGCCGAGGTGGTGCCGCTCTTCTGCGAGCCGAACGGCGACTTCCCCAACCACCACCCGGACCCGGTCATCGCGGAGAACGCCCGGGCCCTGGCCGAGCGCGTCCGGGCCGAGGGCGCGGCCTGCGGCGTGGGCCTGGACGGCGACGGCGACCGCATCGGGGTGGTGGACGAGGCCGGGGGCATGGTCTACGGCGACCACCTGCTGGCCCTGTACGCCCAGGAGGCGCTGGCCCGCGTGCCCGGCGGCATGGTCATCGGCGACGTGAAGTGCTCGCACCTGCTGTTCAAGGACATCGCGGCCCACGGCGGCCGGCCCCTCATGGCCCGCACCGGGCACAGCCCCATGAAGCAGGCCCTGCACGACACCGGCGCGCTCATGGCCGGCGAGCTGAGCGGGCACATGTTCTTCAACGACCGCTTCTTCGGCTGGGACGACGCGCTCTACGCGGCCCTGCGCCTGGCCGAGATCCTCTCCCGCGCGCCCGGCCGCTCCCTGTCCGGCCTGCTGGACGGCTGGCCCCGGACCTTCTCCACCCCGGAAATCCGGCGCGAGGTGCCGGAGGGGGTGAAGTTCGCGGCGGTGGAGCGCTTCCTGGAGCACTGCCGGAACACCTTCCCCCCCGCTGCCGTGGACGAGACCGACGGCGCGCGCATCGGCTTCGGCGACGGCTGGGCCCTGGTGCGCGCCTCCAACACCCAGAGCGCGCTGACCCTGCGCTTCGAGGCCGAGAGCGAGGCGCGCCTGGCCGAAATCCAGCGCCTGGTGGAGGAGCCCCTGGCCCGGTTCGTGGACGAGATCGCCCGGACCTGAGAAGGGCGTCGTTTCCGTTCTCCCCGCAGAATTTCCAAGGAAGCGTGACACGGCCCCGCAGGCGGGGTACAAGAGGCCAGAATTCCAACGACTCCCATTGGAGCGAGTGTATGAAGATTCTCCAGGCCGTGCACATGGAACGGTGCATCGGCTGCCATTCCTGTTCCTTGGCGTGCGCCCGGCTGGTGCACAAGATCCTGTCCTGGGACCACGCGGGCATCCGCGTCCGGTCCTCGGGCGGCATGAGCACCGGGTTCGAGGCCCAGCTCTGCGTGGCCTGCGACCCCGCGCCCTGCGCCCGGGCCTGCCCCACCGGGGCCATGGTCCAGCGCAAGGGCGGCGGGGTGAAGTACGACGCCTCCCTGTGCATCCGCTGCGGCGACTGCGCCCGCGCCTGCCCGGTGGACGCCATCCACCTCTCCCGGGAGGACGGCTCCCCCTACGTGTGCATCCACTGCGGCCGCTGCGTGGCGTTCTGCCCGCACTCCTGCCTGGCCCTGCGCGACGCGCCCGAGCGCGTCCCCGCGTCCCTGCCGGAATTCCCGGACCCCGCGCAGCCCTCCGACGGGAAGGAGGTGCGGGAATGAACGGCCGGCCCTTCACCATATTGCACTACGACCTCACCGCGGGCCGCGGCATGCGGCGGCAGTTTTCCGCGCCCGAACAGAGCCTGGGCGGCTCGGGCCTGGCCGCGGCCCTGTACCGCGAGTACGGGCTGGCCGGCGAGCCCCCGTTCCATCCGGCCCAGCCCGTGATCTTCGCGGTGGGGCCGCTCACCGGCTACTTCCCGCTCATGAGCAAGACCGTGTGCGCCTTCCGCTCGCCCTACACCGGCGAGTACGCCGAGAGCCACGCCGGCGGCCGGCTGGCCCTGTCCCTGCGCATGGCCGGGTACGACGCCCTGGTCATCACCGGCCGGGCCCCCTCCCTGTCGGTGCTGGTGGTGGGCGGCCGGCACATGGAGCTGCACGACGTGCACTACCTGGCCGGGGTGGACGCCCTGTCCGTGGGCAAGCACCTGCGCCGCTTCGGGCACGGGGCCTCGGGCCACCGCAGCACCCTGCGCATCGGCCCGGCGGGCGAGAACCTGGTCCCGACCGCCTGCATCAACGTGGACACCTACCGCCACTTCGGCCGGCTGGGCTCGGGCGCTGCCCTGGGCGCCAAGCGGGTCAAGGCGGTGGTGGTGCTGGGCGACTCGGCCCAGCCCATCCCCGAGGGCAAGGAGTACCCGGCGCTCTTCAAGGACATCTTCGCCAAGCTCACCACCACGGACATGATGGACAAGTACCACAACCTCGGCACCCCCGAGAACCTGATTGTCCTCAACGGCATCAAGGCCCTGCCCTGGCGCAACCTGCAGCAGACCTCGGACCCCGGGGTGGACGGCATCTCGGGCGAGCGGTTCGCCGAGCAGATGCTCCTGCGCAAGACCGCCTGCTCGGGCTGCCCGGTGGGCTGCATCCACATCGGGCTGTTGCGCGAGATGTTCGCGGCCAAGAACGACTACCTCTACCGCCAGGTGGCCTACGACTACGAGCCCCTGTTCTCCTGCGGCTCCATGCTGGGCCTGACCCGGGCCTCGGACGTGCTGGCGGTGATGGACGAGTGCGAGCGCCAGGGCCTGGACGTGATGAGCGCGGGCGTGGCCCTGGCCTGGGCCGCCGAGGCCCTGGAGAAGGGCGTGGTCAGCGAGGAGGAGACCCTGCTGCCGCTTCGCTTCGGCGACGCGGCGGGCTTCCGGCAGGGCATGGTGCACCTGGGCCAGCGCACCAACGAGTTCTGGCGGGTGCTGGGCTCGGGCGCGCTCAAGGCGGGCGACGCCTACGGCGGCGCGGACTTCGCCTGCGTGCTCGGCCAGGAGATGGCGGGCTACGCCACGGGCGAGGTGTTCTTCGTGGCCGAGGCCCTGGGCTTCCGCCACGCCCACCTGGACTCGGGCGGCTATTCCTACGACCAGAAGTCCAAGGACAAGGACGCGGCGAGGGCCGTGGAGTTCCTGGTCAAGGACGAGCGGCAGCGGGTCATGGCCACCTGCCAGGTGGCCTGCCTGTTCGCCCGCGGGGTCTACACCCCGGAGCTGGTGCAGGAGGCCCTGCGCGTGACCGGCCACCCGGCGGCCGCGGACAACCTGGACGAGCTCTCCGGCCAGGTCCAGGCCTGGCGCTGGCGGCTCAAGTTCGACACCGGGTTCGAGCCGGACCAGGTGCGCATCCCCAAGCGCTTCATGGAGGTCGAGACCTGGAAGGGCCGCATCGACCCCGTGTTCCTGGGCGACGTGCGCGCCCGCTACACCAAGGCCATCCTGGCCATGGCCGCGCGGCTCCCGGAATAGGCCCCGGGCCGGGGTTGCGCCATTTCCGAAAAGCTGGCAACCATGCGTCAACCCGCGTTTTTCCGCGGAGCACCGCCTGTCGCCGCGCGTATGGAGTGAAACCGCATGCTCCGACCCCGCACCCTCGTCATCCTCCTGCTCCTGGCCGGCCTGGCCGGGGGCGGCCTGTACTGGTGGCGTTCGGCCAAGGCCCCGGCCGAGCCCAAGGTCCTGGAAACCGCCGCGGTGGAGCGGGGCACGGTGCGCAAGGAGCTGGACTCCACCGGCATCGTCAAGACCCAGGTGGGCGCCATCGTGAAGATCGGGGCCCAGGCCACGGGCCGGCTCATGGCCCTGCCGGTCAAGGTGGGCGACCGGGTGGACAAGGGCCAGCTCATCGCCCGCATCGACGACCGCGACCTTTCGGCCCAGCTGGCCCAGGCCGAGGCCACCCTGGCCCGGTCCCGCGCCGAACTGGCCGTGGCCAGCGCCCAGGAGCAGTACGCCCGGGAGAACCTGGCCCGGCAGAAGGACCTGTTCGCCCGCGACGTGGTGTCCCGCGACGCCCTGGACCAGGCCGAGCGCGACGCCTCGGTCCAGTCCCGCACCCTGGCCGCCCGGCGGGCCGCGGTGGCCGAGGCCGACGCCTCCATCACGGTGATCCGCACCAAGCTCTCCCACACCCGCATCGAGAGCCCCATCGCCGGGGTGGTCAGCCAGGTCACGGTGCAGGAGGGCGAGACCGTGGTCACCGGCCTGCAGACCGTGAACCTCATCACCGTGCTCGACCCCACCCGCCTGGAGATGTGGATCTACGTGGACGAGACCGACGTGGGCCAGGTGCAGCCCGGCATGCGGGTGGAGTTCACGGTGGACGCCTACCCCGGCCGCACCTTCACCGGGGCCATCGGCCGCATCTATCCCGAGCCCGAGATCCGCGACAACATCGTGTACTACCAGGCCCTGGTGGCCCTGGACCCGGAGCAGGCGAGCTTCCTGCGGCCCGAGATGACCACCCTGTGCCGCATCGTGGTGCAGGAGAAGCCCGGTGCCCTGTCCATCCCCAACGCCGCGCTCAAGTGGGTGGACGGCGAGCAGGTGGCCTACCGGGTCAAGGACGGCAAGGCCAGGAAGGTCAAGCCCAAGCTGGGCCTGGCCGGCCTGACCCGCTCCGAGGTGCTGGAGGGCCTGGCCGAGGGCGACCTGGTGGCCACCCAGCTGGTGCTGCCCGGGGCCAAGAAGAAGGCCGAGAAGAAGTAGCCGTGCCCGGTTCCTCCCTCATAGAACTCTCCGGGGTGGAGAAGGCCTACACCCAGGCGGGCGTGGACACCCAGGTGCTGCGCGGGGTGTCCCTGGCCGTGGGTCCGGGCGAGTTCGTGGCCCTGCAGGGGCCGTCCGGCTCGGGCAAGTCCACCTTGCTGCACATCCTGGGCCTTCTGGAGCGCGCCTCGGCCGGCCGCTACCTGCTCTCGGGCGAGGACGTGTCCGGGTTCGACGACGACCGGCTGTCCGAGCTGCGCAACCGCCACTTCGGGTTCGTGTTCCAGAGCTTCTACCTCATCCCCTACGCCTCGGCGCTGGAGAACGTGCTGCTGCCCGGGCTCTACGGCCCGGAGCCGCGCCGGGTCCTGGAGGCCCGCGCCACCGAGCTGCTGGCCCGGGTGGGCCTGGCCGACCGGGCGTCCTTCAAGCCCTCCCAGCTCTCGGGCGGGCAGCAGCAGCGGGTGGCCATCGCCCGGGCGCTCATCAACCAGCCCGCGGTGATCTTCGCGGACGAGCCCACCGGCCAGCTCGACTCCGCCACCAGCGCGGAGATCATGCAGCTTCTGGCCGACATCTGCAGCCAGGGGGCGGCCATCGTCATGGTGACCCACGACGAGGAGACCGCCCTGTTCGCCCGGCGCCGCATCCGCATCCTGGACGGCAGGATTCTCGACAACGGCGGCCCGGGCACCGCGGAGGGCTAGGCCGTGCCGCGGGCCCTGCGCCAGCTTCCCCGGGTGGCGGGCTTCGCCCTGGACGCGGTGCTGGCCTACCGGCTGCGCTCGGCCTTCGTGATCCTGGCCGTGGCCCTGGGCATCGCCGCGCTCACGGTCATCGTGACCTCCATCGACGGGGCCAACCGCAAGGCCCTGGAGATCGTGGACATGTTCGGCCACGACGTGGTGTTCCTCCTGGGCGGGGACATCGAGAGCCGGGCCGTGGGCAAGCGCTCCCTGACCCTGACCTGGGACGACGCCCGCGCCATCCGCCAGTCCCTGCCCGGGGCCTACCTGGCCGTGCCCATGCGCGCCAAGGGCAACATCACCGCCCGGTACGGCAGCAAGAACTTCGACCTGCCCGTGGTGGTGGGCACCACCGCGGGCTACGCCAAGGTCTGGAACTGGCCGCTCAGCGAGGGCCGGGACTTCACCGAGGAGGACGTGGCGCGCGGGGCCAAGGTGGGGCTCATCGGCGACACCGTGGCCACGGAGCTGTTCGGCGACGCCTCGCCCGTGGGCCAGATCGTGTTCCTGGGCTCGCTGCCGGTGCAGATCGTGGGCCGGCTGTCCTACCGCGGCCTGTCCGGCGGGCGCGGCTCGGTGGACGACCGCATCGCCATCCCCCTGACCACCCTGGCCCAGCGCTTCAACCTGGACCGCAAGTACTTCCGCGCCATCCGGGTCAAGTTCCACAACCCGGAGTACATGGACGGCCACGTGGAGAACCTGCGCTCGCTGCTGCGCCACCTGCACCGCATCGCCCCGGACCAGCCCGACGACTTCACCATCCTCACCGCGGACCAGATCCTCGCGTTCCTGGCCATGCTGCGCGGCGGGCTGGTGGTCTTCCTGGGGCTGACCGCGGGCGGGGCCATCCTGGTGGGCGGGTTCGTGCTGGCCAACCTGTTCTCCATCTCGGTGGCCGAGCGCACCACGGAGATCGGCCTGCGCAAGGCCCTGGGCGCGTCCACCTGGGCCATCACCGCCCAGATCCTCCTGGAGGCCGCCATGCTCACCCTGGTGGGCGCGCTCCTGGGCATGGGCCTGGGGATGGGCCTGGGCCAGGCCCTGTCCCGGCTGGGCATCCTGGAGATCCAGTTCTCCGTGAAGGTCTTCTGCATCGCCCTGGCCTCGGCCCTGGCCATCGCCGCCATCTTCGGCCTGCGCCCCGCGCGCCACGCCGCCCGCCTGGACCCGGTCCAGGCCCTGCGCCGCAGCGAGGGATAGGCGGGCTCCTCCGCCCTTCCCCTGGCAAGCGTTTGCCACGGCCGTTCGCCGAAGCGGCGAAACGCCCTCCCGGCCCGGCTCCGCGGGCCCGCCGCCGTGACGCGCCGGGATTTTCGCTTTGCCGCGCCCGGGCCGTCCGGCGCAACCTCCCGACCCCCTTGGGAATAAAAACCCCCTTGTCAAAAATTTCCCAATCAGGCACGGGGGGGGTGGCTCAAAACCGCTCATCATATTCCACGTCAGTGGCAACACGGAGTCGCTATGGCGAAAATTCTGCCCTTGTGCCTTGCCCTGCTGACCCTCTTTGCCCTCCCGGCCTGGGCCGAGTCCTCCTACGTGGGCTCCAAGGCGTGCGCCGAGTGCCATCAGGAGGAGTACGACTCCTTTCTCAAGTTCTCCAAGAAGCCCCACTCCTTCCAGGGGGTTGAGAAGATGCGTTCGGACTTGAGGCCCGAGGAGCTCGCGGCCTGCTACGGCTGCCACACTACGGGCTACGGCAAGCCCGGCGGGTTCAAGAGCGTCGAGTCAACCCCGGACCTGGCCCAGGTGGGCTGCGAGACCTGCCACGGCCCGGGCTCCGAGCACGCGGAAGGCGGCGACCCGGCCACCGTGACCCGCAAGCCTTCCCTGGAATCCTGCGGCCGCTGCCACAACGCCGAGCGCACGGGCCAGTTCAACTTCAAGCCGCTGCTCTATTCCGGCGCGCACAAATAGGGAGAGGCCATGTTCGAATTCGTATCCCGACGCCTCAACCTCAAGGTGGGCCTCATCGTGGCCGGCATCGCCCTGGGCGTGTTCGCGGTGCAGGGCTTCATCACCGCGCACGGCCAGCGCGAGGCCATGATCGAACTCATGCTGGAGGGGGAGAAGGGCTCCGCGGAACTGCTGCGCGCGGCCATCGAGGGCCCCATGGTGGTGGGCGACGACGAGGGCACCCGCCACCGCCTGGCCCAGGTGGCCAAGGACCACCCCGACACCAGCATCTACCTGACCAACTTCAAGGGCAACGTGACCTACTCCACCGACCCCACGGCCGAGCGCCAGGACCTGGCGGCCCTGGTCCGGGACCCCAAGGTCCAGGCCGCGGCCGCGGCCGGGCTCAAGGCCCTGGGCACCTCGGGCTTCATCTACCGGGAAGGTGGCCGCGACCTCTCGGCCTACCTGGTCTCCATCCCCAACGCCCCGGCCTGCCACCACTGCCACGGGGCCAGCGAGCCCATCCTGGGCCAGATGCTGGTGTCCCAGGACGTGTCTCCCACCATGGCCGGCATCGCCCGCCGCATCTGGACCAACGCGGGGGTGTCCCTGGCCGGCCTGGCCGCGCTCCTGGCCGGCATCCTGCTCTTCGTGCGCGCCTCGCTGCTGGGGCGCATCGACGTCATCACCACGGCCAGCGACGCGGTCACCCAGGGCGACTACAGCCGCTCCTTCACGGTCCCCGGCCAGGACGAGCTGGCCCACCTGGCCCGCAACCTGCAATCCATGGTGGGCGACCTCAAGAACCGGCTGGGCTTCGCCCAGGGCATCCTGGACGGCATGACCATGCCCTGCGTGGTGGTGGACACCGACCTGCGCATCACCTTCATGAACCAGCCCCTGCTGGACATCATGGAGGTGAGCGGCAGCGCCGCCGACCACCTGGGCGGCCCGGTGGACGTGTTCTTCTACGGCGAGCCGCGGCAGGGCACCGCCACCCGCCGCGCCCTGGAGAGCCGGCGGCCGGTGGTGGGCGCGGAGCGCGAGATGCACTCCCGCAAGGGCGACACGCGCCTGGTGCGCATCGACTCCGCCCCGCTCCTGGACCTGGACGGCGCGCTCATCGGCGCGTTCACCATCTACACCGACCTCACCGAGCTCAAGGCCCAGCAGGCCCAGATCGCGGCCCAGAACGAGAAGATCGCCCGCGCCGCGGCCTCGGCCAGCGGCATCGCGGGCTCGGTGGCCGAGGCCGCCGAGGAGCTCTCGGCCCAGATCGAGGAGTCCAGCCGCGGCACCGAGAACCAGCGCCAGCGCACCGCCGAGGCCGCCACCGCCATGGAGCAGATGAACGTCTCGGTGCTGGACGTGGCCAAGAACGCCTCCTCGGCCTCGGACCTGGCGGACAAGACCAAGGCCAAGGCCGGCGAGGGCCTGGCCCAGGTGGAGGCCGCGGTGGCCACCATCAACTCCCTGGGCGCGCACTCCGAGGAGCTGGGCCAGGACATGGACGCCCTGGGCAAGCAGGCCGAGGACATCGGCCGCATCATGGGCGTGATCACGGACATCGCGGACCAGACCAACCTGCTGGCCCTGAACGCCGCCATCGAGGCGGCCCGGGCGGGCGACGCGGGCCGGGGCTTCGCGGTGGTGGCCGACGAGGTGCGCAAGCTGGCGGAAAAGACCATGACCGCCACCAAGGAGGTGGGCGACGCCATCGCCGCGGTGCAGGGCTCGGTGAAGAAGAGCGCGGGCAACGCCCGCGCCACCCTGGACGCCATCTCCGAGAGCGCCGAGAAGGTGCGCGCCTCGGGGGCCATCCTGCGCGAGATCAGCGCCATGGTGGACGCCACCGCGGACCAGGTCCGCGCCATGGCCACGGCCAGCGAGGAGCAGTCCTCGGCCAGCGAGGAGATCAGCCAGACCACCGAGGACGTGAGCCGCATCGCCGCGGAAACCGCCGAGGCCATGAACCACTCGGCCAAGGCCGTCTCCGACCTGGCCCGCCTGGCCCAGGAACTGAGCGCCATCGTGGCCGAGATCAGCAGCTAGGAAGAGCGGAACCGGAAAGCGGAAACCAGGGCGGGCGGTTCGCGAACCACCCGCCCTGATTTTTTGCGCCTGCCGGGATAGTTAGGATCAAGGAGCCCCGTGCCGGGGTGGGGCTCAGGACCTGCGGGCGTCCAGCTTGAGCTCCTCGATGAGCCGGCGCAGGTCGCCGGCCTGGTGGGCCACATCCTTCACGGCGGTGGCCGCCTCCTCCATGGCCCGGGAGGTCTCGCTGGCGACCACGTTGACCTCCTCGATGGAGCGGTTGATCTCCTCGCTGGCCGAGGACTGCTCCTCGCTGGCCGTGGCGATGTTGTTCACCTGGTCCGAGGCCAGGGCGACCAGCTCCACGATCTGGTCCAGGGCTTGGCCGGACTGGCTGGCCAGGCTGGTGGCGGTCTCGATGGAGACCACCGCCCGGTCCACCTCCTCCACGTTGCTGCGGGTTCCGTGCTGGATGCCGGTTATGGCGTCGCCCACCTCCTTGGTGGCCTGCATGGTCTTTTCCGCCAGCTTGCGCACCTCGTCGGCCACCACCGCGAACCCCCGGCCCGCGTCGCCGGCCCGGGCCGCTTCGATGGCGGCGTTCAGGGCCAGCAGGTTGGTCTGGTCCGCGATGTCCGTGATCACGCCCATGATGCGGCCGATGCCCTCGGCCTGCTGGCCCAGAACCCCCATCTGCTCCTTGAGCTTCAGGGCCGCGCGCTGCACGTCGCCGATGCCCTTGATCACATCGCGGACCACGCCCGCTCCCTCCTGGGCCTTGGATTGGGCCTGGGACGAGGTTTCGGCGGCGTGGGAGGCGCTCTTGGCCACCTCGAGCACGGTGGCGTTCATCTCCTCCATGCCGGTGGCGGCGTCGCTCACCCGCTGGGCCTGGGTCTGGGTGCCGCGGGTGGACTGCTCCACCTGGGTGGAGAGCTCCTCGGTGGCGGAACTGAGCGCCTCCACCACCTGCTCCAGCTTGGAAGAGGCGTGGAGCATGCCCTCGCTGCGCGCCCGCTTGGCCTGTTGCAGGGCCTCGGCGGCCTCGGTCTCCGCGGTGTGGGCCTTGCGCGCCTCTTCCTGGGCCTGGCGGGAGGAGGCCTCGGCCTGGGCGATGTTGTCCTTGACCTTGCCCGCGGTGCCCACCAGGACCTGGCACAGGTCGCCGACCTCGTCGGTCTGGTCCAAGGGCGAGGACGCGTCGTAGTGGCCGGCCGAGACCTCGCGGGCATAGGCCATGAGCCGGGACATGGGGCGGAGGATGGAGAGCATCACCACGATGGTCGCGCCGAGCACCAGGATGTTGATGGCCAGGGCCGCGAGGTAGAGGACCGTGATGTCCCGGCCCAGGATCTTGCTGGCCCCGGCCTCCACCTTGTCCACCTCCTGGTTGGCCAAGTCCACGGTCGTGTCGATGGCCGCGCGGTGCCGGGCATAGCTGGCGGACAGCGGACCGGCCAGGGTCTTGCGCGCCTCGTCCTCGCGGTCCTCGCGCAGCAGCGGGATGAAGGTCTCGTTCTGAATCCGGAAGAACTCGCGCGCCGCGTCGGCGGCCTCGCGCAGCATGGACTGGCGCAGGCCGGGCTGGGTCAGCTCCTTGTCCCACACGGCATAGCGGTCCGCGAAGTCGGCCTGGAGCTTGCCCATCTTGGCCAGGATGTCCGTCCGCGCCTTGCCCGTGGCCTGCAGGGCCTCGAAGCAGGCGAGGTAGTCCTCGATGATGTATTCCGGCGGGGGCAGGATGTCGGCGAGCAGGTCCTTGAAGGAGACGATCTGCTGGTACAGCGGGCCGCGGACCTTGATCTCATCGATGGTAGCCAGGGAGGTGGCGAGCAGTGCGACCGAGCCGACAAGCGCAATGAGGGCGACGAAGAGCAGCTTGACCTTCAGACTGACGTTGCGCAGGCGCATCACCCCTCCACCGTTGCGAGTTCTTGCCACGCGTTCCGGGCCGATTGGTTGGCAATATATCCCTACTACAGTACCAGTAGCATATCTTGAGGGGAATGTCGCGAAATTTCTCATGAAGAACAGGCTATTATGCCTATAATGGCAACTTGCTGAAATGTAACTAATCAATCAGTGTCCTATACTCGTATTTTACTAGGATTCCCGCCAAGGGGCTTCCGGGGCGTGGCCTGGGACTCAGGCAAAAGACCGGGCGGCGGCCGGCGAAGCAGATCGGCAGCATCACCGAGGTGGCCAGCCACATCGCCGCGGAAACCGCCGAGGCCATGAACCACTCGGCCAAGGCCGTCTCCGACCTGGCCCGCCTGGCCCAGGAACTGAGCGCCATCGTGGCCGAGATCAGCAGCTAGGAAGAGCGGAACCGGAAAGCGAAGACTAAGACGGGCGATTCGTGAATCGCCCGTCTTGCTTTTCCCCGCCGTCCCCCTGGGTTCCCCCGTGCCTGCCGCGCCCTGGGCAGCGCTTCCCGTCCCGCAAACGCCACGCAAATGCCTCGGGCTCGTGTGCCAGACTTTGGGCGATTGCGTTACTTGGCTATCCGGGGTATGGGGATACCCTTCAAAAGCCTTGCTGCAAAAGAAAACTTTAAAAATTGGGCGCGCCATGTTCAAAAAAAGCCTCAGCACGGTCCTGGTCCTGTGGGTCTTCGCCGCCATCCTGGCGGGCATTGCGGGGCTGGTGCTGTACATTGCGGACTCCTCCCGCCGCCTGGCCCTGGACCTGGAACAGCAGGCCATGGAGCAGTTCGCGGACGTCACGGCCAAGGCCCTGTCCGGGCACCTGCGCGCCATGGCCGACCAGGCCCGCGCCCTGGCCGGGCTGGACGCAGTGCGCTCGGCCCTGGAGTGGGACGAGACCCGCCAGGCCGACGCCGCGTTCGATGCGGTGCTCAAGAGCCAGGACGGGATGTGGGCGGCCTTCGCCTTCAACCTGGAGGGCAAGGTGGTGGCCGGGGCCAACGCCCGGGGCGAGGGCCTGGCCGGCGCGGACCGCGCGGGCTGCGACTACGTGCAGGCCGTCGTGGCCGGCAGGGACGCCTTCCTGTCCCCGGTGGTCCTCAAGTCCGGGAGCGGGGAGGGGGACATGCTCCTCCTGGCCGTGGCCGCGGCGGTGCGCGACAAGCAGGGCGCGGTCATCGGCGGCGTGGGCCTGTTCCCGCGCTGGGACGTGTTCACCGCCGAGTTCCTGGACCCGGTGCGCTTCGGCGAACGCGGCTACCCCTTCATGCTGGACGCCGCGGGCAGGGTCATCGCCCACGCCGCGGACCCGGTGCTGCTCAAGGACGTGTCCGGCCTGCCCTTTGCCCGGGCCGCCCTGGGCATGGACCACGGCGTGGCCGCCTACGACTGGCAGGGCGAGGAGTGGTTCATGGCCGTGCACGGCGTGCCCGAGACCGGGTGGAAGCTGTGCATGAGCGCCTCCCTGGACGACCTCACCCGGGTGGCGTCCACCCAGCGCGCCGTGCTCCTGGCCTCGGGCGCGGTCCTGATCCTGGCCTTGGGGGGCATCGTGGCGCTGCTGGTGCGCCGGCTGGTGCTGCGGCCCCTGGACCACGTGGCTGCCTACGCCGCGGTCGTGGCCGGAGGCGATTTCTCGGCCCGTCTGGAGGGCCGGTTCCGGTACGAACTGGCCGGCCTGGCCGGGAACCTCCAGAGCATGGTGGGACAGCTCAAGAACCGGCTGGGCTTCAGCCAGGGCTTGCTGGACGGCCTGCCCGTGGCCTGCCTGGTGGCCGACCCGGACGAGAATATCCTCTACCTGAACCAGCCCGCCCTGGACTTCCTGGAGCTGCCGGGCAGGCCCGAGGACTACCTGGGCCAGGACGCGGGCGAATTCTTCTGCCGGGAAAAGGGCCGCGCCACGGCCATCGGCCAGGCCATGCGCGAGCGCACCACCGTGCGCGGGGTGCAGGTGGAGATGGCCACCCGCCAGGGCAACACCCGCTTCACCCAGGTGGACGCCGCGCCCATGTATGACCTGGACGGCCGGCTCATCGCCGGGTTCGCGCTCTTCTCCGACCTGTCCGAGCTCAAGGCCCAGCAGGACCGCATCGCGGCGCAGCACGACACCATCGCCCACGCCGCCGTCGCGGCCTCGGAGATCGCCAACCAGGTGGCCTCGGCCGCGGAACAGCTCTCGGCCCAGGTGGAGGAGTCCAGCAACGGAGCCCAGGGCCAGCGCGAGCGCACCGCCGAGGCCGCCGCGGCCATGGAGCAGATGAACGCCTCGGTGCTGGGCGTGGCCCGGAGCGCCTCCACTGCCGCGGAGCTGGCCGACCAGGCCAAGGCCAAGGCCGGCGAGGGCCTGGCCCAGGTGGAGACCGTGGTGGGCGCCATCACCTCCCTGGGCGCGCGGGCCGAGGAACTGGGCCGGGACATGGCCGGCCTGGCCCGCGAGGCCGAGGACATCGGCCGCATCATGGGCGTGATCTCGGACATCGCGGACCAGACCAACCTGCTGGCGCTCAACGCGGCCATCGAGGCCGCCCGGGCCGGGGAGGCGGGCCGCGGCTTCGCGGTGGTGGCCGACGAGGTGCGCAAGCTGGCGGAAAAGACCCAGGCCGCCACCGCGGACGTGGGCCGCTCCATCTCGGCGGTGCAGGACAGCGTGAAGAAGAGCGCGGCCAACGCCCAGGCCACCCTGGACGCCATCGGCGCGAGCACCGGCCAGGCCCGGCACTCGGGCGAGATCCTGCGGGAGATCGTGTCCATGGTGGACGCCACCGCGGACCAGGTGCGCAGCATCGCCGCAGCCAGCGAGGAGCAGTCCGCGGCCAGTGAGCAGATCAGCAGCACCACCGAGGTGGTCAGCCACATCGCCACCGAGACCGCGGAAGGCATGTTCCAGTCCGCCCAGGCCATCACCGAACTCGCCCGCCTGGCCCAGGAGCTCAACACCATCGTGGCGGACATCAGCGGGTAGGCCCGCGGAGGGAGGCCCCTCCCTTGGCCGCAGCGACGCCATGCCCGGTCCGCCATCTCGGCGGCCGGGTTTCTTGTCTGGGGAAGGGGCAGGGACAGGAGGGGCTGCCGCCGGAAAAGGCGGATCCTCAGGCCAAGGTCGTGGCGGCCTGGCCGGCCATTCCGGCGGGCAGGACGGGCGCCTTATTTGCTCAATATCTTCGCAATCTTCTGGCCCATGCTGTCCGCGGTGAAGGGCTTGACGATGTAGTTGGAGACCTTGGCCTGGACCGCCTCGATGATGTTCGCCTGCTGCGCCTCGGCGGTGACCATCAGGAAGGGCAGGTCGCGGAACTCCTCGCTGGCCCGCACCTTGCGCAGGAAGTCGATGCCCGGCATCTTGGGCATGTTCCAGTCGGAGATGATGAAATCGATTTTCTCGCGATTCAGCACCTCCCAGCCCGTCGCGCCGTCGTCGGCCTCCACGATGTTCTCGAATCCAAGCTGCTTGAGGATGTTCTTGATGATCTTCCGCATGGTCGAGAAGTCATCCACCACCAGGATTCGTATCTTCTTCGAGTTGTCCGCCATAGCTCCCTCTTTTTGCGAATGTCGGCGGCCGGGCGGTCGTCGAGGCGTCTGGGGTGTCGTGGTAGGGGGGACGGCCGCTCGGCCATGCCGCGCAGCCAGTCCACACCAAGGCAGGATAGACCATGTTTCCCCATCCGGGAACAGGTGTTTCTGGCCCTGCCCCGCCGGGCATGCCGGGCGGAACGCACAGGCATGGGAGAGGGCCTGCGGGCACGACCCTGTCCCTGAAAACACGTTTCCGGCAGGGCGGCGTGTCCTACCCGTGGGGAGACGGCGGCGCGCGCCGCCGTCTCCCCGGCCGGGGGAACGGCAGGGAGGAGCCTTCCATGGGCTGGGCTGTGTTCCAGGCGATGGAGGCGCGGCCCAGCGGGGCATGGCCTCGCAGGAGCAACGCGAAAAAGGCCACCCATAATGTAGCTGACCAAATTCGGCTCGCATGGTATGGAGAGTACGCGTTCTATCGTGCGATATGCAATGCGCTTTCACACAATTATAGGACACATGGCAGGCGGGGTGGTTCATGGGCGGTTTGGTAAAGAAGATCGAAGTGATCGAGGGAGTCTTCTGGGTCGAGGTGGCGGAAGCCAACATGAGGATCCTTTGCGGCTGCCCCGCCGATACGGTGAAGCATCTCATGCGGCGTGGCCTGATCGTGCCCACGGAACGCCGCGGGGTGCGCTTTGAAACCGGCCCCAACGCCATCCTGCTTTCCGATGTGCTGGTCCAGAACGGCGCGTTCTCCAACCTCGCGGAATTTCCCGTGCTCCAGATGCTCTACCGCCAGGGGCTCATGCTGCCGAAGCACCCCAACAACAGCGGGCAGCGCCCCCTGCTCATGGGGTCGGAGCAGCAGGTGCGGGCCCAGATGCGCTACATCCACCGGGGCAACTACGGCCTGGCCAGCCTGGAGGAGATGCGCAAGGCGGGCATGTCCGCGGCCCGGGCGAAACAGGAGATGCGCCAGAAGCTGCGCTTCGCCTTCGGGCGGATCCGCCCCACCGAGGAGCTCCTGGACACGCTGGTCGTGGGCAAGGACGAGGTGGATATCCGGGGCGGGGTCACGCTCCGCCGCCTGGAATCCAACGTCTTCGAGTTCGCCTACCAGGGCGAGCGGACCCAGGTGAACCTCAACCTGGCGTCCAGGGCCCGGTACGCATCGCCGTATCCCCTGGGGTTCAACGACGTCGGGCGCGAGTATTTCGCGGTCATCCATTCCGGCGACGGCGACGGCTGGGACATCAACCGGCCCGCCATGTCCAGCATCATCATGTTCCAGGGCCGGACCTACCTGATAGACGCCGGGTCCAACATCCTCCACGCCCTGACGGCGCTGGGCATCGGCGTGAACGAGATCGACGGCGTGTTCCACACCCATGCCCACGACGACCACTTCTGCGGCCTTACCACGCTCATGCAGGCAGGACGCCGCATCAAGCACTTCGCCGCGCCGCACGTCCAGGCCTGCGTGGCCAAGAAGTGGGCCGCGCTCGTGTCCCAGCCCGAGGACGAGTTCGCCCGCTATTTCGACATGCAGCCGCTCCGGGAGGGGCGCTACAACGACGTGGACGGCCTGGAGGTCATGCCGGTGTTCTCGCCGCATCCGGTGGAAACCACGGTCCTCTATTTCCGGGCCAAGAGCGGGAGCGGGTACAGGCTCTACGCCCACCTGGCGGACATCGCGGGCCGCGGCGTGCTGGAATCCTTCCTGACCGACGACGAGGAGGAGCCCGGCCTGTCCCGGGAGGTCTTCGCCAGGGTCTGGAAGGACTATCTGCGCAAGGCGGACGTGAAGAAGCTGGACATCGGCGGCGGCCTCATCCACGGCGCGGCCGAGGACTTCCGGGACGACCCGTCGGCGAAGATCATCCTCTCGCACACCGCCGAGCAGCTCACGGACGGCCAGAAGGAGATCGGCTCCGGCGCGCCCTTCGGCATGAAGGACGTCCTCATCCCGGGCACCCAGGACTTCGTCCGCTCCATGGCCTACCACTATCTGGAGGGCTACCTGCCCGGGGCCAGGCGGCACGAGTTCCGGCTGCTCATGAACCATGAGATCCGGACCTACAACCCCGAATCCATTCTCCTGAAGCGGGGCCAGCGCAACCGGGACGTGCTGCTCGTGATCACCGGGGTGGTGGAGATGCTCGACGCGGAGCAGGGCGTGCAGAGCCGCATCAACGCGGGCTCCCTGGTGGGCGACGCCTCGGCCCTGTCCGGCGATCCGTCCCGGGTGACCTACCGGGCGGCCTCCCATGTGCGCGTCCTGTGCTTCCCGGGCCGTCTGTTCCTGGAGGTGCTCCGGGCCAACGGGTTGGACAAGGAGTACGTCGGCCTGTCCGGGCGGCGGGAGTTCCTGCAGCAGACGTGGCTGTTCGGCGAGTCCATTCCCGCCCTGGTGCAGAGCCGGATCGCCCGGGACATGCGGCACATCACCCTGGGCGAAGGGGACCGTGTCTTCCCGGGCGAAGCCCCCGGCCTGCTGCTCATCGAAACCGGGCGCGTGGACGTCACGCTCCAGGGGAAGAGGGTCGAGAGCCTGGGGCCCGGGCAGTTCTTCGGGGAGGGGTGGGTGCTGTTCAACACCCCCTGCATCTACTCCGCCAGCGTCCGGGAGCAGACCCGGGCGTACATGGTCCCGGCCGGGCTGCTGCACGGCATTCCGGTGGTGCGGTGGAAGCTGTTCGAGACCTACCGGCGGCGGATGGAGGCCATCTTCGATCCGCGGATGACCGAACTGGGGCTCTTCTCCTGGCGCGAGGAATACACCCTTGGCACGCCGGAAATCGACCGCGAGCACAGGCAACTGTTCAACGCCGCCGAGCGGGTGCACGAATTGCTGCTGCACTGCGCGGGCCGGGCCGCGGTGGAGGGCGGCGTGGCCGAGCTCATCCGGGTGGCCGCGGACCATTTCAAATCGGAGGAGGGCATCCTCAAGCGCGCCGGCTACCCCGACCTCGCCGCGCACCGGAACCTGCACCGGGAATTGCTGCGGGAAATCCACCGCAAGCTGGCGCGCATCCAGGACAGCAACCTGAACATGGACATCGAATTCCTGGCCTTCATCAAGACCTGGATACTGGACCACACCCTGACCGCGGACCGGGAATTCGCCGCGTTCCTCACGCTTCTGAGGAGGCCATGAGCACCGCTCCCGCACCCCGGCGCAGCCTCGCCGCGAACCTCTGCGATTCGACCTGCGGGGCCGTTTCCTGCTCAACGTCAGTTTGCTGGTGGTCCTGGCCATTCTCGCGGCGTTCATCGGCATCCTGATACGCAACAAGGCCTCATCGAGGACGAGATCGAGGCCCGGGCCAGGTCGCACTTCGAGAACATCGTGCTCATGCGGCGCTGGTGCGCCCGGTACGGCGGGGTGTTCGTGGAGAAGACCGCCGGGGTGGCGTCCAATCCATAGCTCGTGAATCCGGACATCGCCGCCGCCAACGGCTCGGTCTACACCCATCATGGCCGATGTGGATTTCTTCAAGAAGATCAACGAAGCCCATGGCCACCAGAGCGGCGACGTGGTGTTGCGCGAGGTCGCGGCCATCCTCAAGGCCACGTCCCGGCAGAGCGACGTGGTGGGCAGATGCGGAGGGGAGGCGTTCCTGGTGGTCCTGCCCGGGACCTCCCTGGAGGGCGGCGCGTGCCGCCTACTTTTCGGCCGGGGGGACGGGCAGGGAGTAGCCCTCCATGGACTGGGATATCTTCCAGGCGATGGAGGCGTAGTCCTGGTAGATGGCGTGGGCCAGGCGGTAGGCGTCCACCACCTTCAGGTGCTGGTTGTGGTTGCGGATCTTGCGCCAGCAGCCCACCGGGTCCGAGTGCTCCGGGAAGGCGGCCCGGGCGATGTCCGAGTGGGACAGGCCGTGCTTGCGGCGGGCCTGGTCCACGTACTCCAGGAACAGCGTGGTGAAGAGAAGTGCTTCTTCCATAGGCAAATTTTCCCTAATTTCCGGAAAATCCGCAAGCGGCTAAATTAGCCTAGCGCTCTATTGACGACTAGGCTAAATTAGCCTAAGTGCTGGGCCGTGGCCGGATGCCCCGGCCGCGCAACGCTCTGGAGGAAGCGCAATGGTTCCGGAACAGGGCCCGGCCATCCCGGGCGGATACATCCTCAAGGCGCGCAAGGCGCTGACCTCGAACATCATGGACAAGCCGCCCCTGTGGGCCAAGCTGTGGGACTGGATGCTGCTCAAGGCCAGCCACCGCGACCACGGGGGCCTGCGGCGCGGCCAGTTCGTGACCACCCTGGATGAGGCGCGGCGGGCCATGAGTTGGCGGGTGGGCTACCGCACCGAGTCGCCCACCCTGGACCAGGTGCGAAACGCCATCGAGGGCCTGGCCAGGGAGGGCATGGTCGCCACCGCGAGGGCCAGGGGCGGAACCCTGGTCACGGTGTGCAACTACGCGTTCTACCAGGACCCCGCGAACTACGGGGACCGGTCCGGCAAGGGCCGCGAGGCCCGGGCGAAACGCGCCCAGGGGCCGGAGCATGAACAAGAATCCCAAGAACCGAACACCCAAGACCTGATGCTGCCCCTGGCCGACGGGCCGGACCAGCGCATCCCGGCCGGGCGCGTGGCCGAGTGGCAGGAGAAGTACCGGTTTCTGGACGTTTCCGCGGAACTGCACGGCCTGGCGGCCTGGTTCCGGGACCCGGGCGAGCGGGGCGGGGCGGCCAAGCGCTGGCCCGCGTCGCGCTGGTTCTTCGCCCTGGTGGCCTGGCTGGGCAAGAAGAACCGCGCCGCGGTGGCCCAGGCTGGGCCGGGCGCGGACCCGGGCGACCCGGACGGCAGCCGTGCCGCGGCCCAGCGCCGCGAGCGCACCGACCGGATGCTGGCCGAGCTGCGCGGCAAGCGGCCCTGCCCGCCGCCGGACTACGTGCGCCAGGCCTTTGCCAAGCCCGCGCCGGCCCCGCGGGCCGAGGTCGACCCGGAGCGGGTGGCTGCCGAGCGCAAGCGCCAGGTGGAGGCGCTGCGCCGGGCCTGGGGCCTGTCCGCGGAGCCAGGGGGCGAGGGCGCGCCTCCGGGAAGGAGGGCCTGATCATGTATGTTCCCCGGCATTTCCGGATCGAGGAGCTGGTCTGGCCCGAGTTCCATGCGGAGTTCAAGCACCGCGGGCCGGCCATGTTCATGGCCTTCGACCCGCGCGCCCTGGTGACCCTGGACCGGCTGCGCGACCGCTTCGGCCCGCTGGTGGTGAACGACTGGCCGTGGGGCGGCGAGTTCCGCCTGTCCGGCCTGCGGCCCTTGGGCAGCGGGTTGGGCGCGGCCCTGTCCCAGCATGTGTTCGGCCGGGCGTTCGACTGCAAGTTCCGCCAGGTCGCGGCCCGGGAGGTGCGGGCCGAACTCCTGGCCGGCAAGCAGCGCGGCCCGGGCCAGGCGTTCGAGCACGTGGCCCGCATCGAGGACTTTCCGGGCATGGGCTGGTTCCATTTCGACACCGGCAACCACGACGCCGCCCGGGACGGGGTCCTGGTGGTGACGCCCCATGGGGTGCAGTAGGAGGCGGGGATGAACCAGAAGGAGACGCGCCGCCCCTTCTGCCTCAAGGGCCGGGAGGCCATCTGCGAGGCCGTGGGCGAGAACTGGAAGAACTTCCTGCGCCTGGTGGAGGACGAGGGCCTGCCAGCGTTCCGCTCCCGCCCCACCGGCCCCTGGAAGGCCCTGCCCGCGGACCTGCGCGCCTGGCTCCGGGCCCAGCGCGACCGCTGTCTGGGCGGGCGGCGGGGATAAGGGAGCGCCCCGGCGACCCGGGGCGCTCACCGTTCGTCAGACGCAGCGGCGTAAGGTGAGGCTGGCCGCCAGGGCGCAGGCCGCGGCCAGGGCCAGGCAGCCGGTGACCGGGCCGGCCAAGTCCACCCAAAGCGGTCCCAGGAAACAGCCCGCACCCCAGGCCAGGTAGTAGCGGCCGCAGGCCGCCGCCCCCCGCCCCTCGTGCGTTCGTTCCTGCTGCAGGGCCAGGGAGGCTGCGGCAAAGCTCCCTAACCCGAGCCCCAGCGCACCGGCCGCGGGCAGGGCCGCCCGTTCCGGATAGAGAGCCAGCCCGGCCAGCCCGGCCCCGGCCAGGAGCAGGCCCGCGGCCATGAACCAGGGGCGGCCCCAGCGGTCGGACAATGCGCCGGCCGCGAACTGTGCCGCTCCCAGCCCCAGGTAGGTGCAGAAGAAGAACCTCCCCAGGTCCGCGGGGCCGAAGCCCGCCTGGTCCGCCAGCAGCACGGGCAAGGTGGTGGAGGCCAGGCCGTAGGCCGCGCCGTACAGGGCCGCGCCGTTCAGGATGACGTGCTCGCAGGCGTCGGCCCGGTCTCGGCAGGCCTCGGGCCGGGGCAGGGGGGCCGGGACCGGGGCGGGCTCTGCGGCCGTGAGCCGCACCAGGAGCGCGGCGGCCACGCACAGGCCGCTGAAGAGCAGGAAGGGCAGGGGACCGCGGTCCGGCCCCAGGCTCGCACCGGCCAGGGGGCCGGCCACCAGCCCCAGGTGGAAGCAGGCATTGTACAGCCCCAGGGCACGGCCCCGGGCCTCGGGATAGAGCCGGCCGAGCAGGGCCGCGGCCGCGGCCCAGACCGGGGCCTCCCCCGCGCCCTGGATGAAGCGCCCCACGAAGAGCTGGAGCGGGCTGGCGGCCAGGGCGTAGAGCGCCGCGGCCGCGGCCATGAGCAGGCAGCCGGCCACCAGCACTCCGCGGCAGCCGCGTCGGTCGGCCAGGCGGCCGGCCGGGGTCTGGGCCAGGGCGTAGGCCAGGGCGAAGGCCGCGGCCAGCCAGCCGGCATTGCGCGAAGACCCGGCCACGGCCAGGTATTTCCCGGGCAGGGCCACCACGGCCATGCCCATTCCCACCATGATGAGGAACACGGCGAGGCAGAGCCCCGCCAGGGTGATCGAGCGTCGCATGCGCCACTCCTCGAAGGCCTGGGCCGCGCGCCAGGGCGCGGCCGCATGGATCGGGCCGCGGGATTCCGCGGCGGGCCACGACAGGGGAGCGGGAGGGCGCAGGGCGCACCCGGAGCGTCGCCGCCGGGCCAGGCCCGGGGCGGGTCAGTCTGGGGTCAGGTCCCTGCGCCTAGCGGCAGGGAGGAGGAGGGGAGACGGTCCAGCAATGCCGATGCATGGCGCGTGCTCTGTGTTGGAATGGTTGGCGTTTCCGGGTGCGACCCTAGTCCGCGCCGGACGGGGTGTCAACGCGGGCTGCGGCCTGTTTCGAATTCGCCATCGGTTTGCCGTTGACATGCGATGCGAATGGGATATGAGGAAACTGGGCGATGAGCCTTTGAAGGCGGAACTCATTGCTGTCAGGGAAATGTTGCGTTTATATTGCGAATGGTGCCGGCTGGATTTTGAACAGTTACGCAAGGGGGCGGGCCGTGAACATGAAGCAGGTGCGGGAGATGGCCAAGCGGGTGGGAGCCAAGATCGGCAACATGAAGAAGACCGACGCCATCCGCACCATCCAGGTGGCCGAGGGCTACGACGACTGCTTCGGGCGCGTGCCCGTGGACCAGTGTGACCAGGCCGGCTGCTGCTTCCGCGAGGACTGTCTGGCCTACGCCAAGGCATACGGCATGTAGGGCGGCTCGGCCGCTCTCCCTACCGGAACGGGGGGCCGGGACGGATCGCCCCCGCCGGAGTCGCTCCGGCGGGGGCTGCCGTGTGCGTGGGGCTCACTTCACCCGGGTGATGGCCAGGAGCAGGCTGCCCCGGTTGTTCTTGTAGAACGACCAGGCGTCGTTGGCGAAGCAGAAGAAGTAGCCCGGCTTTTTCACCAGGAGCGCCTTTTCGGTGTGGTCGGCCAGCATGGCGCACTGGTGCAGGGACGGGCTGCCGTCGTGGGCCACGGCCTCCCTTGCGCCTCCGTCGTTGGCCACCGCGCCCACCAGGGCGAACCAGGGGAACTTTTCCACCCGCCGGGTGCCGTAGAAGTCCGCGTCCCGGTTGTCGGTCAGGGCCCGGTAGATGGCCTCCAACTCCGCCATCACGTCGGCGAAGCCGCGGGCGATGTTCCCCAGGGTCAGCACCCGGCCCGGGATTCCGCGCCAGCCGCAGGCGGTCCTGCTGTCCTTCCACTCCCCCTGGGCCGCGAAGGTGTAGCCCTCGCCCTCGCGCATGTAGATGCCGGTGGCGTTCCACCGGGTGTCCGCGAACACCTCCACCGTGGTTGACTGGTTCAGGTCGAGGGTGCGGGTGGGGTGGTAGGGGGGGTAGGCGATGGGCGAGGCGGCCTGGCGCTTGAGCACCCCGGGGTGGAAGAGGGCGCGGTTGCCCGCGTCCACGGCCGGGATGTTGCGCGGCCGGGAGCGGAGCTTGGCGAACGCCCCCTTGCAGGAGTTGTGCATGGGGCCCAGGGGGTCGGGCCGGATGGTCCCGGCCACGCCGGGCCGGAAGCGCAGCCCGGCCCGGGCCGCCTGCCGCATCATCCAGAGCAGGGCTCCGTTGGGCAGGCAGCAGTCGGCGTAGCCGCCGCCCACGTCGGAGTGCACCCCCGGGAACCAGAGCTCCTCGATGTCCCTGTCCACGCCGGCGTTGGCCCAGCGGGTCACGGTGAAGCTGGCCCGAACCTCGTCCAGGGCCATGGCGTGCCGCGCGGTCTGCACGTGTTCGCCCAGTTCCGTGTCGTGGAACCGCCATTGGGACGGCCAGTCCAGCAGGTTCAGGAGCGCGCTGTTGTTGGGCACGCCCAGGGAGCCCACCGTGTCCCAAACCCCGATGAAGCGGATGGGCGCGGGCAGGGGTTCCTTTTCCTTGGCCTGGTGGAAGAAGCTCCACCCTGTCTTTACCCAATCTCCTGGCTTGGAGCCCTTGGTGCGGTATCCCTGGTCGTAGGCCGCGTGCACCCGCTCCCACGCCGCGGCGGGGGCGAGCCCGCGCAGGTCCAGGAGCCCGCGGCCCAGGAAGCCGCCCAGGCTGCGCACGGTGAAGGCCCCCCGGCTGAACCCGAAGAGGAAGATCTCGTCGCCGGGCTCGTAGTGCCTGCCCAGCCAGTGGTAGGCGCTGCAGATGTGGCGGCTGACGCCCGCGCCCACCGCCCCGCCCATGAGGCGCTTGAACCAGCCGCCCTCGGTGCCCACCCCGGGGTGGTAGTACGTGAGCTGCGGTATGTCCTTGATGACCCGTGCGCCGATCTCCTTGGCCGTGTCGACCAGGACGCCCGCTTCCGCCACCGCGTTGTAGAGCTTGAACACGTTGGTGGGCGCGGGGATGCCGTTCTCTTCCTGGTCCGGGGTGTTCCAGGTGCCGTCGCAGCACACGACGAGGCGCTTCATGCCTGCCTCCGTCTTCCGCCCGCAGGGCGGGAAAAGGTGGTCACGGTGCGGCGTGGCGCCGAACCCGGCAGCCGCCAACAGGAATGTGCGCCAGAATGGGGGAAGCTCGACAAATATCTACAGGTTTTCCGCAAGAAAACGCAAGGGCCTTTTGCATCCGGTGCGCACGCGGCACAGGTAAGGCGGGGAAATGAAGCACGGGCGATTCGTGAATCGCCCCTACAGAAGGCAACCGCGCCTGGGCGGTGGGTTGGTTTTCTTTGCGGGTCGCGCGGTTGAGGTGGATTTTCGGGCTGGGCGTTGCCCCTCTTGTGTAGGGGCGTATATGGCCCCGCCCCGGAGTCAAGAGAGGAATTTTTTGCGAGCGTGGCGGATGCGTACGTATATCCGGCGTCTGGCCTGAGCCTGCGCCCTGATGGAGTATTCGCGCTTCCGGTCCT
>Ga0209269_1000610_pt1 | contig 30528 bp, 31 predicted proteins | sample MTBAKMMethaMetaG_FD_187455 | JGI IMG/M metagenome (GOLD analysis project Ga0209269, IMG submission 187455) | Enrichment culture microbial communities from Arthur Kill intertidal strait, New Jersey, USA, that are MTBE-degrading - MTBE-AKM (Arthur... | ecosystem: Environmental > Aquatic > Marine >... | reverse complement strand
TCTACGCAGTTGTTTCAATATTTTCGCATTTCCGCCAACGCGATATACCCGTTCAAACACCATCAGCAGGTTTGTTTTTTGCGCTTCAGTCCCGCTGAAGAAAAAACTACAGCCCAATTGCAAAGCGAGTTGGAATTTTTGCGTTATTTACACACCAACCATTACCCAGCCTTGCGAGCGATCCCGGCCAAAAGCGGGGAGGAGTTCATTGAGCGGCAAACGCCGTGGGGACCTTATATCGCGAGCGCGTTCAGGCGGGTGAGCGGCACGCAGCTCAGCGATACCGGTTTTGAAGATAGTGCGATGACTGCCTATGGAGAAGCGCTGGGCAGGCTGCACCGGTTATCCAGCCAATTTGTCCCCGCAGGTCCCCGGCGCTGGGCACATGGCGATGTGCTGGATTGGGTCGAAGCGACTCTGAAAGATCTGAAAACAGATAGCCTCCCACTGCGGGAAGCTGATCTACTGCGGCAGGCGTTCTCCAGGCTGCCTATCTCCGCGCGAAATTACGGGTTGATCCATTATGATTTTGAGCCCGACAATATTTTTTTCGATGGGCAAAGCGGTACCTGCAGTGTCATCGATTTTGACGATGCCATGGTTCACTGGTACGCCATGGATCTCACCCAGGCTTTGCGTAGCTTGAGAAGTGAGGTCACTGAAGAAGTTTATCCACGCAAGGAAGCGCACTTTTTGGAGGGATACCGGAGTCAATTTGAAATTGCAGAAGAAACATGGACAGCCGCGCCGCTTTTTACGCGTTTCGCCAAACTGTACCAGTATGCGCGCGTCGCCTGGGCCATGCGGGAGCAATGGGATAACGAACCCGAGTGGATGCAGAATCTGCGCGCGAAGTTAAACGGCTTGCTGGCGCGAAACGCCGAAGGATTTGGACAGGCGATTGGGCAGGTAAAAAAATTTGGTTGAAAAACAAAGTTGAATTTAATTTTAGTGGGGGAATCTTTTTCGCCTTTCGGGTATTAATTCAAAATTCAGGTCCCTTATTTTGTGATAGAAATTCTTTGTGATTAAATTTGGATTAGCTTATGTTCAAAAATCTCAAACTTCTAACCATATTTGTATTCATGCTTTTATCTGCCTGCCTGGACGCATGTACCCATCCACCGTCTAATCTTACGTCAATTACCCCTTTAAAAGATTCGATTCTTGAACCATCACAAGTGATGGATACAGCCACCCCCAAAGCGGTAACTGCAGTGACCCCGTCTCAGCCTGTTTTGGTCACTGCAACAGTCATCCAGCAACACGAAACACAATCCAATGACACAAGCATTACATCTGCACTACAAGCTACCCAACAATTTGCCACTCAGGTTTCTGGTTTTTCTGTTTCTTGCAAAAATCAAGTTTATACTTCTTTATCCCCGAAAGGAAACTGGATAGCAACTTACTGTAATAATTCGTCAGGTCAAATTCTGGAAGTCGCCAATAAAAGTGGGAAGCAATACTTGTTACATTATGGAGATTTCCTTCCCCAAACTCTTTCTTGGGATGGGATGCCACCAAATGGGTACTTAATCCCTGATCATTGGACAGGGGACGAATCATATCTGTTCTTTTCACCCCTTATTTCTGCAAGTGGTGGTGGAACCTGTTTTTTTGGTTTTGGAAGGCACGGACTTTATCGCCTTAATCTAACTACGGGTGAGATATCCACATTCCTGGCACCTGTTGCAACTCTTATCGGTTATGATTTTGCTTTTTCTCCGAATGGCCGCTGGCTGGCTTTTACTAATCCAAACACAAACGATCTTCAAATTCTTGATCTACAATCAGGTGAAGCCCGAGACATAATCACGAATGAGAAAATTATTGGTGATCTCACCTGGTCTCCAGATAGTTCATTGTTGGCTTTTTCTGATTGCCTGCCAATCCAGGATCAAATTGATGTAGGAGAATCCAGCATCAAAATCTTCTCAATGGATAAAGGAATTTCAGAAATTATTATAAAAAAAGAAAAGAGTCTGCTCAGAATCAAATCTTGGAATCTGAATCAAGGTTTAGAAATTATTGCTGAAGATATGGATACGACTGCGAGTGAGCACTTTCTCTACCAAGTAATCTCAAAACAATTGATATCGGTCACGCCCAGTCCTTAGTCTAATTCAATTGAATTGCACCCAATTGATTGGGATAATTGCAAAGAAAATTTGCAACTCATCTCTATTAAATCTCGTATAAAGCAATGTGTGTCGATTTATTGGATTAACTGGATCGGACTGGAGAAAATCGTCATGGACTATCGAGCCAAATCGCGGAGATTTCAACCCGCGATGCTGACTGTAACCCTGATAATGGTTTTGTTGCTCAGCAGCTGTGCCTCACGTTTACCCAAAACACAAGAATCCCTGCAATCTTTCACCGCATATCTGGATGAGCGCGTACCGCAGTTATTAGAACACTACGCTGTGCCCGGCACCAGCATTGCCCTGGTGCAAGATGGCGAACTGGTCTGGTCTGGCGCGTATGGCTACGCTGACCTGGAACAGGGGCTTGAGATGCGCGTGGATGCTGTCTACCGGGTGGAATCGATCTCGAAATCGGTGTCGGCCTGGGGAATCATGAAACTGGTCGAGCAGGGCCGCATTGATCTGGACGCGCCGGTGCAGCAATACCTGGGTGACTGGCAGCTGGAAGATACCCCCTTTAATGAGCAAGAAATCACTGTGCGTAAATTACTCAACAACAATGCCGGCATGCCTCTGGGCGCGATCGGCCGCCAGTATTCTCCGCTGGGTGAAGTGCCCGGTTTGCGCCAATACCTGAGTGAAGAAGCCCGGCTGATCAAGGAGCCGGGGACCGGATTCCTGTATGCCAATACCGGATACAACCTGATGGAACTGATGGTGGAAGAGGTGACCGGTCAGGATTTCGGCGAGTATATGTCCGCTGAAGTGCTCGCTCCGCTCGGAATGAAAACTGCCACCTACAACTGGGACGAGAAATTCAATGCCTCCATCCCCACTGCCTACAATCTGCAGGGAGAAATTATCCCCCTGTATGTTTACCCGGCCAGGGCTTCCGGGGGATTGTTCGCCAGTGTGGAAGATGTTGCCCGTTTCACCATCGCCGGAATGAGCGGGCCTTACGCCAGCGGTCATTCTGGATTAAGCCAGGCCAGCGTGAATGAGATTCACACTCCGCGGGTGGAAATCGCGGGTGTTTACGGGGTGGTGGCTGACTGGTATGGCTACGGCCATTTCATCGAAGCGCTGCCGGATGGCCGGCAGGCAGTGTGGCATGGCGGCCAGGGCAACGGCTGGATGACCCATTTTCATATGGTGCCCGAAAGCGGTGACGCGATTGTAATCCTCACCAACAGCCAGCGCAGCTGGCCCTTAATGGCGCAGATTTTGTCTGCTTGGGCGCAATGGAATGGTTTTGGTTCGGTCAAAATGGGCATTGTTTCCAAGGGCGTCACCATCATGTGGGGGGTGACCGGTCTGGTGACGCTGGCCGGGATATGGCTGCTGATTCGTCTGGCAGTGGAACTAATCGGCGGGCAGAGAAAATTCGCGCCTTTCTCCACCAAGCGCCTGCTTTGGCGGACGCTTCAGGCGGGGGCAGGGGTCGCCGGGGTGGCGGCGCTGGTGTGGAGCGCTGCCCAACCGTATCTGATTGTTTCTTCCATATTTCCGGGCGTGGCTGAATGGACCTGGAGAGCGCTGCTGCTTTTATCCATTGCTCTCATTCTTACCGCCTGTACCCCACGAGAACCGCGTTAGCCCAAATTGATACTGCTTCACGCCCTCCCAGGAATTGGGAGGGCTTTTTAATCGAGCGGGACAAGAAGGATATAATGAATGTAGCACGAGACTGCTCTATTTTGTCTGTTGGCAGATGCTGAAGAAAAGGAAGTTGAAAATGAGCCCCATCCGGATGGAAAAAGTTGAGTCTGCCATGCGCGTGGTGTTGGCATTCAACGAAGCCTTCAACCAACGCGATATACCCGCGATGGCGCGCCTGATCCGTGAGGATTGCGTCTTAGAGAGCTTTTCCCCCGCGCCGGATGGCGGCGTGTTCACCGGTAAAGCGCAGATCAGCCAGTTCTGGCAGCATTCCTTTGCCGCATCTCCTCACGGCCAGATTAAGATCGAAGAGATTTTTGGATTCGATGTGCGCTGCATCGTGCGCTGGCGCTATGAGTGGAAAGACGCGGCGGGAGAGCAGGGTCACCTTCGCGGAGTGGATGTATATAAAGTAAAAGACGGGCTGATTTGCGAGATACTGTCCTATGCAAAAGGCTAAGTTCAACAAGGTACCAAAATGATAAACAGGATGAAAATGACCAATCAAGAAGCCCTGCAATATCTGCGCGACTACTTTGCCGAACTGTTCACCCATCACAACCTGGACGCTCTGGATGAATACCTGGCCCCGGCTTATTTTGACGATGACATCGGCGACCCAAACGCGGATCATCTGCAAAATTCCAAAGATTATTTATCCGCGCTGTTCAAGGCTAAACCTTCCATCGGGGTGGAAGTTATCGACGCGATTGCTCGCGAGAACGTGATTTCCGCTTTTCTGGATTGGACAGTAACGGAAAACAATCAAAAGAGGGTCGTCCGCAAAGGCGTGGCGATATTTATTCTCAAGGGGCAAAAAATCGCCCGAAGGCACACTTTTGTTTACGCTGAAGAATAAAAAAAACGTCATTTTTTGGTTGCGCCTGGCACGGACATGAATACAATAATAAAAATGGTTTTTTAAGTGAGCGGCGAAAGTACTAAACTTGTGATCACTGAGTAATATCAATTGTGGTGAGCATTCATTAATCAAGAATATCCAATAGGGGGACACTCATTGAATACAATTGATTCCCTGAAACCAGATCAAAACGAGCGCATATTAGCGGTTATATCTCATCTTTCAGTGATTATTCCAATAATGGGGATTGCCGTCCCAATAGCTATCTGGTCGTCTCAAAAAGGAAAATCGCGCTACGTACTATATCATGCTCTACAGGCACTGCTTCACTAATTAGGTTTGTTGGTCGTCATACTGCTGGCGGGAACTGTAATCAGCGCCGCGATGATGGCAGTAATGCTGATATTACCGTTTTCAACATCAACAAATTTATCCTTAAACGATCGCTTTATGGAATTGTTTGCTTACCTGGCGATTATTGCTCCCCTGTTGAATGGGTATCTATACCTGCTCTATCTTCTTTATGGGGTTATTGGGGCAGTTAAAATCTATCAGGGCAAACCTTTTCAATATTGGGTTATTGGAAAAAGGGTTGAGAGAATTGTCTTTTCTGGAAAGGAGCAGGGTAAACCACACATCGCTGATCAATAAACATGCAATGCGGTCATTAACTGCAGGTAATACCTGAAAACAATCATCCGGAGTAATTGTAAAGAGGAAAAAGAAATGGAAGAAACTCAATCACCAATACAAAATCCACCCAGTTTGCAGATCAATGAGCAGATTATCCGCGAGCGAATTGAGGCGCTAAAATTAGAACAAAATCTGGTATTGGGCATCATCGGCGGGACAATCGCAGGAGTATTTGGTGCCGCTTTGTGGGCGATCATCACCTATGTGACTGAATTTCAAATCGGCTGGATGTCTGTAGGGGTTGCTTTTCTGGTGGGATTCTGCGTTCGCAGCCTGGGTAAGGGAATCGATAAATCTTTCGGTGTGGCAGGAGCGGTCATTGCTCTGGTCAGTATAGCGTTGGGGAATTTCCTGGCATCGATCGGTTTTCTGGCCAAATACTTCGAAGTCGGCTTTGTGGAAATGCTGATTACTTTCAACTACGCGATGACCTTCGATTTGATGAAGGAAACGTTTTCTTTTATGGATATTTTCTTTTACGGAATCGCGGTATACGAAGGCTATCGTTTCAGCTTTCGAAAAATCACCCGCGAGCAGCTGTTGCAAGGCGCGGTTTTCCAACAGGAATAAAATCAGCAAAATTCGTTTTATCAGCCCTTCCATAGTTTGTGGAAGGGCTTTTTTGTGGCATAATCATTGTATTCCGATCAATTACATATATGATCGTTTATCCAACTTGCCTAATACAACTTTATAAGTGATTCATTTGATTTTCAAAATCCGCGATTTTTGAATGTTATGGAAGCGTATAAGCAGAAAATCGAAGAGAAATACAGATTGGTATCCAAGCTCCCCGAGCAACTGATGGGATTTACCGTCCCGATCCGCAGACGGGCTGTTGATTTGCTGAATTTGCCCGGCGGCGCTAGCGTGCTGGATGTTGGCTGCGGAAGCGGGGCAAGTTTCCCCTGCTTGATCCAGGCGGTGGGGGAAAGCGGGAAAGTGATCGGCGTTGAGCCCAGCCACAGCATGATCTCTGTTGCGCGCCAGCGCATTAAGCAGGAGGGTTGGAAAAATATTGTTTTGCATGAAAACACGATTGAAGAAATTGAAGAAATGGAAATAGCTGACGGCGCGTTGTTGTTTGCCATGCATGATGTATTTAATTCCATGCCCGGGCTGATGAAGATACACGCCTTATTGAAAGATGGCGCGCGCATCGTGTGTGTGGGACCCAAAACCCAAACGCAAAGGAAAAGACGCGTTTTAAACCCCTTCTTACGTCTGCTTTTCAAAAGGATGGCCATCTCGCAGGAGAATCTGGACCGGCCTTGGCGGATGGTTGAGTCTTTATTTTCTACGGAGGAAATTCTGGAAGAAAAGGGCGGCCTGATTTTTATCTACGTTGGGCGTAAATAGTTAAAAGGCCGATCGGATCCCATTGTTTGGCGAATTTTAATTCTAGTTAATTTGGAGTTTAAACTGCAATGAAAAAATCACCTTTCAAAAAATTGTTAAAATGGATTGGGATTATTTTAGGGATTCTCGTTTTTGCTTTATATATTGGGTTGCCAGTTGGAATGGGTGTGTTCGCGCTCACGCCTGCCCAAAAAACGGTCAGTGCAGCCCCCGAGGGATTTACTGAAGTCAGCTTGCAGACCAGCGATGGTGAAACGCTGGCAGCCTGGTATCTGCCGCCATCCAACGGCGCGGTAATCCTCTTGCTGCATGGCGCGGGCGGTTCGCGTGATGATGTGCGCGCCTATGCCCAAATGCTGGCCCGCAATGGTTATGGCGTGCTGGCTATGGACTTGCGCGGGCACGGTGAAAGCAGCGGGAAAACCAATCGTTTGGGCTGGCCGGGCACCCCCGACGTGAGCGCGGCAGTGGCGTACCTGCAAGCCCAGGAGGAAGTGCAGCAAATCGGCGCATTGGGGCTCTCAATGGGCGGCGAGGTGTTGCTGGGCGCGGCTGCAGAAAATCCAGCTATCAGCGCCATCGTTGCTGATGGGGCCACGCGGCGCAGCCTGGAAGAACTGCAGGCCCTGCCCGCCGAACGTTCTTTGGTGCATAGCTTTACTCCAGGGGTGATGTTCACAACGGTGCGGATTTTTGGTGGTCAAAAGCCGCCTGCTCCCTTATTGGATTCCATGATCGCAGCTACAGAAACCAGATTTTTCTTTATCGCTGCTGGTAGTAAAACCCTGGAAGTTGAGTTTAACCAATTGTTTGCCGAGACTCTCGGTCCGCGGGCAACATTGTGGGTGGCACCGCAAGCCACTCACATTGGCGCGTTTGCGCTCTACCCAGCCGAGTATGAGCAGCGGGTCATGGATTTCTTTAATAGCACACTGATTGGAGAATAATCACAACACCTAAAACCTTGTTGGTTTGGGTTGCTTTAAACAAAAAGCGCTTTCCCTGTTTCACTGGGAAAGTGCTTTTTATGATTTATTCCTTCAGATTTAGCGGTTCTTCTGCCTACTGGCGTGGCGCTGTCGGCTTTATAACGCGTCATTCCTGAGGTATTGGCTCAGAAATGGCGGTATGGCTCCATTCGCTTCGGCATCCGGAGGAACTGGTTGGCTGAGCGTCTTCTTGATATTGTAACCGCCCGAAACCGGGAAGAACTTCAGTGTGTTGAATTGAATGGCATTCTGCGGGCACGCGTACACACAGCGCAGGCAGCTGTTGCAAGACAGCTTGAATTTGATTTTACCGTTGCGCTCGGAGATGTTTTCCGCCGGGCAATTCTTTACGCATAGCCCGCAATTCGTGCAAGCGTCGGTGACTTTGAAGTCTTTACCAACCAGGCGCAGCGTGGGCGGTGCGACGAAGGCTACCGTCTCCATTAAGAGCCTTTGCCCCAGACCGGTTTTTAGAAAGCGTTTTTCGCCGTTGATGATTTCCTGGCACATGAGCGTTACTTTTTTCGCGGTTGCCTGGTGAAGCTGGTGAATAGCGCCGTCGTCAAATTTCACTACCCAATTGCTGGCGATCGAGAATAGGCGTTCGTACACCACTTCAAAGCCTTTTCTATTTAACTTGCGGATGATGGCCTTGGAGACATTGTAATTGATCGGAGCCACACCGCCCGCGGTGCGGAAGATGAACACTTTTTTTCCAGTCCCTTCCGGCAATGAGCGAACAAAATCACGCACGATGAGCGGCGTGCCGTACCCGATAACCTGTGACCCGATACCGATCAAATCATATTGCTTGATATCAACACTGAGCTTTTTCTTGATCACATCTTCGATGCGAATCAGGTCCACTGAGCAAGACTGATTCTCAAAAGCTTCTTTGACCATTTTTGCCACAATTTCCGTGTTTCCGGTTCCCGAGAAGTAGTAGATTGCTACTGATTTCATATGGTTTTACTCCCCAATTGAATTTTATTTTTTGGAAGAAAATTCTTGGTAGTCGTGATCATCCCCAGAATGAGGGCGATCGCGATCACCACCCGATACACAATCCATTTGAGCATGGTGATGGTGCTGGCCAACCCAACCAGACCCGGCAGTTGGTTTGGATGATTGAAAAGCAACGCCAGGAGGCAGATATTTTCAAGCATATCCAGCGCGCTGCGAACAAAAGGCAGCAGGTTAATCAGCTTCAATGCCGGGCTGGCGCCCACCCGGTTGAGCAGGTTGGTGAACAAAAGCGATTGCAGCAGCATAAAAACCACCGCGAAAGCAAAATCCAACCCCAGCAGCCCCGTGTAGACCTGCCGGCCCTCCAGTCCCAGATCATTCAGCAGGGTGTACGTCTGAGCCGGGCTGTAACCAAATTGCATATCCAACATCCCTCTTCCCCCGCTGATTTGTTCCAGCCGGGAAGAGCTGATCGGGCTGATTTCCATAAGAACCAAAATCATGATGAATACTACGGCCAAAGGGATCATATATTTTCTATTGGCGAAGCGCTGCATCCCTTCAGAAATTTTATATAACCTACGCATTTCGATTTACTCCACATTCTTGTTTGAACGAATTAATTATTCTTGAGCGTCGCGCACAAGAGCTCCATGGTAAATTGACTGAAGTTTTCAATATCCAGCGAGAAATTCCCGGTAAAGGTATTGCCAGAAACAGCAAGCTGGTTGAAAAAGCCGGTCATCAAGAAGATCAGGCTGAAACTGGCCATTTGCGCATCCACGTCCGCGCGAACACTGCCGTCGGCCTGTCCTTCCACAATCGCTCTGGCAGAGGATTGAAACAGATCATTATTCAATTGCATAAATTCCTGCCGTTTCTGGCTGTCTTCGGGTGTGGATTTTTTGACATAGCCGATATAGCTGATCAGGCGCACCATCCCGGGTTTCTCTTTAAAGAACTGATAAAACTGATGACAGGATTCAACAATTTTCTGGTAACCTGTCAGCCCATGCCGGGGTACTTGCTGCAGATAGGCGGCCAGTTCGCTGAAACCTGCCTGAACAACCGCGAAATACAAATCCTCCTTATTGGTAAAGTATTGGTACAGGGTTCTTTTGGTAAATTGCGCTTCTCTGGCAATTTCATCCATCGACGCGTCATCAAAGCCTTTTTGGCAAAAGATTTTCTCGGCCGCGGCGATGATTTCACGCTCGCGGACCTGTTTTTCTCTTTCTCTGCGTGAGATATTTTCCAAGGTCATAACCTCCTTATTTAAATACACTGTTGATGTAGTAAGTATACTGCTAGTATACTAAAATGTCAAGCCCCCAATTTAAAAATGGATAAAAGTGACGCTGAGCGGCTCGCTCAATTAACAGACCCCCACTTTGTTGGTGGATTCAATGTTCAAATTCAAAAAATGAGCCATTTCTACATGGCCTGCGGGAAGATTGCACAATCACGATATGGATATTATTAAGTTCAGCGTTTTATGGATTCTTGTGCGGGGACTTAAATGATTGATCCTCAAATAAAACTCACTGACAATTCCCTCTATGAGGTGAAAAGGTTTTGCGCTATAGTAGGAATGAAAATGGTTTCAAACTGTCGCAAAGTCAAACACACCATTTTTATAATTCTGATAGATCATCGCCGCCTGCCTGTGGATGGGCGGCTCAGGACACATTGAATTTCACCTACTCATCCGCGATTTCTATTCACCATTGAAGTCTGGTAAGGAGATCGCCTTTCTGAAGTATCTCTCCGAAACATCCGCTATTGATCCAACTTGGGCAGGTAGTTCTTTAGTGAAGGAGGAAAAGATGAATGTCCCTCTGATCACTTTAGTTGCCTTTGCGTTCTCCACAATTTTGGCAATTTTTTTGACACGACGAAAGAAGAAATCTACCCTCTGGCACTGGCTGCTGCTCATCGGTGCCCCACTGATCGTTGTCGCCGTGGCCGGTGGGATAGAAATTTCACGCCAGAACCGGGAAAGCGCCCCATTCGAACCATATTTGGAAGCATACCTGACACTGCCCGGTGAGAACGAGGGTGAACCGTTGAAGCAAATTCTGCTTGCCCACCCCACCGGAGAAGCTTATGTAAAAGGAAAAATTATCCCGGTTTCAGTACGTCATCAGCAAGTAGACCTGCTCTATTTTGATCTGCCTCAAGAAACGCGTGCAAAAGACCCAGGCGAAGTAGGTACTGTAGTATGGCTGGATTGCACCTCGGTTACATTGGTTATCCGGCGGGTTGGAGCGTCCACCAATAATACTGTAAACTATAACTGTGAGGTGGCTGTGATCGATTATTCAATTCCAGCCATCGTAGCCCGGCAGGCTTTTCAGAAAACTTCGGGAGAACAGGGCATTAGAGACGTTTTATACCCGCAAATCATCGAATACCTTGAAAGCCTTCCGCGTCAATGATCTGCTTGCTTCTATCGGTGATCCATGATTAACAAAGAGACCGATGAAAACCGGCGCTGATCCGCCGGGTAAATTAGATTGATTTGGAGATGACATGCCGCCCAGTTCTTTGCCTCACGCTTCCATTGACGCGTACATCGCCGGCTTTTCACCAGAGATTCAAACCCTGCTGCAGCAGGTGCGCGAGACCATTCACCAGGCCGCGCCGGACGCGCAAGAGAAGATCAGCTACGGGATGCCCACCTTCTATCTGAACGGCAACCTGGTGCATTTTGCCGCCTATAAAAAGCACCTTGGGTTTTATCCCGCGCCTTCGGGCATCGAGCAATTCAAAGAGGCGCTGGCGGGTTATGTAACCTCCAAGGGCGCGATTCAATTTCCACTTGAACGGCCTGTCCCGTTTGACTTAATTCGTGAAATCACCCTGTTTCGGGTGGGGGAGAATCTGGCGAAGAAGCCACGACGCGGCTAATGGGTAAAGAATCCAGATTGAAAATGAATTCGTTTCGCCGTAAGATAAAGTTATCAATCAAAATCAGATTAAACACCCCTAAAGATTCGCACACCCATCGTCTACAACTCGATAAGAATTCACTCCCATACATAGAAAAGCGGCTCCCAATCATTTCCATCCGGGTCGAGGAGGATACATATGAAACGGTTGGCGCTTTTAACCCTGGCATTTGCCATTCTTTCGGCCGTATTTTTCCTTTTGTTGATCTTTTTCCGTACCCCTTTCGTTTTTTATCCGCTGATGAGCTACCAAGACGCCCTGGATGTGCTCACCCCCCTGGTGCTCATCCCGATCTATTGGGTTCTGTTTAAACTTGGCTCAAACAAGTCCCCATCGCTAAAGCAGGAATTGGTTTTCATGGTCTTCGCGGCCATTTGGGTGCTGGGGCAGGGCATGCACCTGTCCGCTAATTCGGTCAATAATCTATCCGAAGCGCTGGCTGAACAGGGAAGTTTAAATATTCTCAAAAGCGCAATTTACCAGCTTACCTATTTTTATGACGAGCATTTAAGCCATTATCTGTGGCATATCGGTGTATTGGGGCTGGCAGTGGTGCTGATTTTTCGAGAATGGCGCGCCCCGGCCGGAGAGAAGACCAACTGGGGGATCGCAATAGTGGGGGGGATTATTTACGGTTTTAACAACTTCTGCATTTTCAATGAAGGCCAAACGGTCCCGCTGGGATTTCCGGTCGCGGTATTGCTCACCCTGGGAATCGCGATATTGGGTCGCAAGAAGCTGGCGCAGCAACCCATTCTTGCTTTTTTCTTTATCTCATTTTTGGTTACCTCTCTCATTCTCACCGGCTGGTGGATCCGGTTTGGTGAATTCATCCAATTTTCTGAAGCCGGATTAATGTAATCAATCCGACTGTCTGGGAGGAAAATGAGCAAGAATTCTTCAGTCACCCGGATGATGCGGCCGGTGTGGATATACCTCATCGCGGGGATGCTGCTGACGAGCGCGTGTGCCGCGCCAGCCCAAGAGTTAGCGACAAATCCGCCTACGATTTCTCCTGCTCCGCCCACCTTGCCGCCCGTTCCCACGCCTGCCAACACTTTCACTGTTTCGCCAACCCCACTCCCTCCTGAGCACCGGATTGGGGTGCGGGTGGTGAATGACGCGGGCGAGTTCTACGACCGGCTCACAGGGGAGACCTTTATTCCGCGCGGATACAACTATGCGCGGGTAGCGCCCATGTCTGCTGTCGACCCCAATCTGTGGCACGCGACCCTCAACCCTGGGTTTTACGAGCCCGAACGAGCTGAAGCCGCTTTGCAAGCCATGCAAGCGGAGGGATATAACGTTGTTCGCGTATTTGTGGATTGCTGCCGCAAAGGCTGCAACGCCGGGGATCCGCGGGGGGGTGTCTCTTCCGCTTATTTGGCCAATGTAGTCGATTTTCTGAATAAGGCTAAAGCCCATCAAATCTATGTAATCCTGGTTTTAGATCTGACTCCGGCCGAAGGTGGTTATGATGATATGTGGCAGCACTGCTGCACCACCTACGATGGAGAGAATCTTCGTTACCTGACCATTGGCGGGCATTCCGGTGAGCGCCGTTTCAATCGCGATTTTATCAAAGCCTTGATTCAAAGCCGGGCACCCCTCGACGCGATTTTTGCTTATGACCTGACGAACGAGGTGCACTTCAGCATGGATCAACCGCCTTTGAGCCTGACCGAAGGCAAAGTAACCACTGCCAATCGAAAAACGTACGATCTGTCGCTGGGCAGCGCAGAAAAACAGCGGCTCATGGATGAGAATCTGGTATATTGGATTGATCAACAGCGCGCCAATATCCTGGCTGTCGATCCCACCGCGCTGGTTACAGTGAGTTTTCCCGCCATTAATGTTGGGCGCACCACAGTCGACCCCAGCCCGGCTATTTATCAATCCAGCGCCGATTTTGTGGATTTACACGCATATCTGGGTTGGGGGTTATCTCTTGCCAAATATATGCAGCGATTTGGCTTGAGCCAACCCAGCGCGAAACCGGTTATTTTGGGTGAATTTGGCTCTGCCAGGCAGGCTTTTCTCAACGCGGAGGATGCCGCGCAGGCGTTGATGGCGATGCAGATTGAATCATGCGCGTATGGAATTGACGGGTGGCTGATGTGGACCTGGGACACGGAGGAACAAACCGATCTTTACCATGGGGTAACCGATGCAGGCCAGATCAGCCGGGCACTTTCGCCAGCCTACCGGCCCGACCCATGCCAGATGGACGAGAACTAAGGCAGCCTCATTCTGACGATTATTCGATCACCGACCAGGTATTAAACGCGGACCAAAACGCGCCTTCTTGCACCCTGCCTGCCACCGCGAAAGGAATAGCCGGCAAGTAAAAAGGAATGAGCGGGAAAGAACCCTCAGGCCCAAAAAACGCCTGCTCAATTTGCACGTATAGGGCGGTTCTTTTTTCCGGGTTAATTTCGACCTGGGCCTGGAAGATCATTGTATCGATCTCATCGCAATCCCGATCCAGAAATTCACCTCCTGAAGCAATCGACTCGCAGGAAAGCAAATCACCGAACAGGTTATTGGCATCCGGATAGTCCAAGGCCCACCCAATTACGAACATGTCTGCCCCTTCTTTGCTCAGGTTGCTGAAATCCGCGGAGATTGTGTTTTCCGGGCAGCCTAAAGCCTTCTCCCAGGCGCGTATATATTCCGCTCCAATTATCCGATTCGGCGCGCCTTTGATCTTCACAATGGGAAACCCCGTACAATCCGGGTAACCGGCTAACCCAAGTTCGCGTTTGGCGAGCGCCGGGTCATATTCCAGCCCCAGGTTTTCTGTGCCAGGCGCGCCGACAATTCCCGGAATGCTGATTTGATTGGTGGCTTGCCACACTCCCGCGCTGTATCCCTGGGTGTAAGCGGCTTTGTCCAGCGCGGCAGCAAACGCCCTGCGGGCATGGACATTGTTAAATGGGGCTTTGCGGCGGTTGAACTCAATCCACGCGGTCAAATTCCCAACCATTTTGCCGGTCTCATTCGGGTAATCTTGCAGATGCGCTCGGATGCTTTCCATTGGAATTTCCGCGAAATCAATCCGGCCGTCCAACCATAACGCGTATGCCGCTTTCGGATCTTTTCCGAGCAGTACTTCAATGGTCCCAATGTTGCCGCCGCCGAACAGGTCTGGCGGCAGGTATTCGTTATGCTTCAACAACAGGCTTTCACCCAGCTGAAATTCGTCAATCACATAATAGCCGTTGGTGATGATCACCCCTGGATTCTTCCAGGCTTCACCATATTTATTCACCGTCCAATAGGGAACTGCTGCCATTGAATTCATACTGGTTTCGGTGAGGAAGTAAGCCGTAGCGCTTTCCAACTCAATCAGCAATTCATTTTGTGAAATTGCTTTCACCCCAATGCTTTCCAATAATTCGGGGGGGATATCGCTTGCCGATGGATACTCGTTGACCGGTTGGCAACCCTTAATGATGGGAATCAGGATCCCACTGAGGGAGTCTTCTTTCACACCATTCTGACATACCCGGTAGATTGTATCGACAAAATCGTGGGCACTTAAATAGCGGATGTTGCCCGAATCATCCTTAACCGGTTCGGTTTTTCCTCCCAAAGGATGGTTTACCCAGGGGATATCGTCGCGGATTGTGAAGGTGTAAAACAACCCATCCGGACTGATGCTCCAGCTTTTGGCCGCCTCGGGGACCACTTTGCCTGTTTCAGGGTCAACGCGGGTAAGGGTGAGAAATAGATTTTCAACCAGCATGTTTGAGTACACGTCCTGAAATAATTGCGGATCCAGATTCAGCGTGTCATTGGGAAGCGAAAGGCGCAGGGTTTGGTCGATGGTCGGGATGGGGCTGGGTGTAATCGTGGGCGGGGCAACCGCCAGCGCGGAAGGGGTCACCGGCGGCGGGGTGGCAGCAGGCGCGGTTGGCGTGGTTTGAGACGTTATTTTGGACAATTGGCTGATCCCCCAGATGCCGAGTATCACCGCGAGCAGGCCGACCAGCACAAAAGGCACTAAGCGTTTGCTGGTCTGAGTGGGAATTTTCTCGCTGCGGCTGACCTGTACTGCTTCCGCCTCGACCGCACTTCCCATCCCGGAAGAGATCGTTTGCACCAACTTGGTGAGGTATTCTTTCCAAGACGGATCATACGCGTCCAACCAATGGCGTGAGGACAGGTGCAGCATCATCGCGTCGCTGGGTTCAAGGTTTTCAATGCGGAAGGGAATGATAATCGCTTCGCAGGAAATCGCGAAATTCAATTCATCCAGCACTCTTTGAGAGCGGTTGGCGTGGTTGGAAAATACCAGAATAAAAAAGCGGGAGGCTTTGATGGCGTTGGAAATGGCTTTGCCCCAATCAGCGCCGGGTTTGATGTCTCGCGGGGCGTACCAACAGCGGATTGAATTCCGCTCCAGTGTGGCCACAATCGAATCTGCCACAACTTTATCTTTCACCGAATAACTTACAAAAACGTCATGCATCTCCATACCCCTTGCTGACCGGTTTTTGGTAATGGTGAGCCGGGTTGTTTATACATTCTTTATAGCATATTTCAAATGCCAATCGCAAAGATCGGAGAATTGATCAAGTTTGCGCGGAACACGAACCAAACCCCGGATGAGTGGATTTCATGAAAAGCGGGCGCGTTCAATTTTGAACGCGCCCGGAGTGGTTTGGTTTGTTTGATCCAGGGATCAGTTGGCCATTTTGATCTCAGCCAGGTTTTTGAGCAAACCAGGGTTGGTGTTGGGCAGCACTTCCACATGGAAAGAACGCCCTTCGGCGTAGGCTTTGGCGCTCTCAATCAATTGTAAAATTTCGCCAGGTAGCCCAGCCGCGCGGGCCGCTTGCAGCGCTTTTTCACCATAGACGAACACCACTGTGAATCGGGTAGCTTGCGGGTACAGGTACGCGATGGTGCGCGATCCATCTTTCAATACCAAACCCCAGCCCGATTTTTTGCTGTAAAACTTCCACTCTTCGCTTGGCTGGCTGGCGCGTTGTGCAAACCAGGCGCGGAAATCCTGCCAGAGCGGGTGAGCATCGCCGAGGGCGGTCTCTAGAGCGGGAGCGGTGGGCGGGTTGGATTTGTCTTCAAAGATACTGAGAGCCATCAGATTTCCTGTTTTAAAATTTTTTTGAACTGTTAATCGGCGGCTGGGATATGTTTGCCGCCCAATGCTGAAGGTGAGTTCGGCTGATCTGGGCGTGGATCATTCTTCCAATTTCACCCAGCGCAGCAGGTCGGGCAGGTGCTGCTGGTAGTGCTCGTAGCTGTTGCTGGCGATGGCTTTCCACGGAATCCAGTCGCTGGGCCAGCCATTGAAGCGCGACACGTCGTGCAGGTCTTCTTCGCTGAGCTGCTCAATCTCGTTGAGCAGGTCGGCAAATACGATATCGGCTTCGTCCAGCACGGCGTCCAGGGGAAGATCGCTCACCTCAGCGTGGATGCGCTGGTTGCGCTCATCCAGCGGCAGGTACCACCATTCGGACCCTTCCAGGGCGCGGGCGCGCAGCATACCGACTGTCTCGCGCTCGTACCAGGTGATGTGGGCGATGATATCCTTCAGGCTCCAGCCGCCATTTGGTCCGGGCTTGAGCATGTCTCTCGAGTCGATGTAATTGACCAGCGCCTCCCACTGGGCCCGTTGAGCGCGCAGGGTGCGGATAAATTCTTTCTTGGTCATGGTTTCACTCATGGCGTCTCCTTCTCAATCCAGCGGCGGCAGCTCACCAGAGGCCAGGCATTGCTCCAGCCCATCGATGAAACTGGCCAGCGCGCCGCTTAATTCGGGTTTCATTTCTCCAGCCAGGCGGAATAGCGTGTCTATATCCGCGGACAGATTGACGGGAACCCGCCGGCAATGTTTTGTCGTATATTCTACCAGACGTTTCTCACCGGGGTGAGTGAGCCAGTTATAAGCGAGGAGAGCGTCGAAATAACTGGCCAGCAAAGCCGCCAGGCGGTGATTGACGCTGACCGCGTCGCCGCGCCGCAAGGCTTTATCGACCTGATTCTCATAAGCTGGGATGCAGCCGCGCATCACCGCCATATTCTTGCGGATAATCTCCTGGCGCAAGGCGGGCGGGTAAGGTCCGGCGGCTTTGGCCTGCAGCGCCGCCAACCAGCCCTGGCGGTCAAACAGGGGCTGGATATGGCGAATGGTGTGCCAGAAGCAGGTGGTATAACCGGTGCCAGCCTGCTGCTGGTCCAGCACGCGCTCGATCTGCTCATTGATCCAATGGGTATCCCAATACACCAGGTCGACTTCGATGCCTGTCGCGGCGTGGATCCACTCGTCGCCCAGGTCCCAGAAGCGCAGATCCAGGTCGGCATGAGCCGCGCCTAAATCATCGATCATGGCTTTGCGGAAGGCCAGGGGAATCTCGGCGGTGGTGAAGACATACAGGTCGATATCCGATTTCTCATCTGCCTGCCCGCCGGCCAGCGAGCCGCCCACTGCCAGAGCCTGGACTTCGGGAGCCAGGCTCAGCTGCTGGCTGATTTGCCGGGCGAGGGAAAAATGAAGGTTGTTGGTCTGCATGTTCACTCCAGATTATTGGGGTTCAGTATATTTGGATTGCAGCCAGTCATCAAAGCTTCTTGCCAGGCGCACGCCTGCAGCCATGTTGATGCCGATAAATGCGACCATTCCCAGCGACCACAGCAGAATTGTAGACCAGTTTAATGGAAAAAGCTGGTTGAATCGCCATGCCGCGTAAAGACAATAGCAAGCGGCGGGAACGCTGGTGAGAATTACCGGCACGTATTGGCGCGCGGCGATGAATTGGCCAACATGCAGTAGCAAATGCAAAAAGAAGCCAATCAACACTGCCAGCCACAGGGTCAGGTTGGCAGTGGCGACTGCCCGCCAGGTGAGCCCGCTGATGACGATAAATTCCTCGGCCACGATCAGGGCAAAGGCTGAAGGAGACAATTTCGCGGTACTGCTTTTCAGCAAGCGTAACAGGCGCGGGAAACGTCGCGCCAGCCCGGCGCTTGAACGCGCCAGCCAGGGCTTGATCATGATGATCTCTTCGAAGTCGTGCAGCATAAAGACCACCGGCAGCAGCCACATCAGGTTGATGGTTTCTACAGTCAGGGAGTAGTTCATCGTCATGGTCAATGAATTGTGTTAGCCTTCAACAGGCGGCCAGCCCAGCGCCCGGTGAATCTCATCCAGGTGAGCGCGGCGGTGCGAAGCGCGGTTAAGGCGCACGGTTTTCCCGTGGGTTTCCACCTGGGCGATAAAGTCCGGGTCGAGCTGCTCGATCAAAGCGTCCAGCTCGGCGGCGCTTTGCTGCAGCAGTTCTGCCGCCGCGCTGGGTTCCATGGCCAGGCATAAGCGGCGGGCGGTTTCGTTGATCACATCGATGTCTACGGCAGAGGGAGAAATCCCTTCGACCTGCCATTTGCGCAGCAGTGTCAGCGCGCGCAGTTCCCAAAAGGCCAGGTGAGCCAGCACGCCGGAGACGGTCCAACCGGCGGGCATGGGCTGGCGAAAATCTGCGTCACTGGCGCGTTGGATAAAGCCGCGCAGCAGTTCACGCGCGGCGGTGTTTTCTGGATGGTAAAGGGATTCGGGCATGAATAAACCTCTAATGGGATGATTTTGTTCTATTTTACTCTTTTAAAAGGAGTTTTTTATCGCGATGGCTTAACTTCTTATTTCGGGAAAGGTTTTGGCTTTTTGAGGGCATAATCACAAAAAAGGACGGTTGCCAACCGCCCTTCCATTTGATCCTTCTGTTTATAAGCTAAACAGTAACCACCACCAGGGATGGCCGCGCCCATCCAGGGGCGGGCAGCCGGCGGCGTCGGGGAAGCAGCGTACATACCCCAGTTCCGCGGTCATTTGCCAGAATTTGTCCACCGCGTGCCCGGCGACCAGCAAGCTGATACAGGCGGCGGTGACCAGAATGACCCAGCGTGCGCGGGTTGTGCGGCTGCGTTGATAATAGATTATTCCGGCGCTCATCAATAGTGCGCAGACGAAGAGAAACGGGGTTTTATAGGTGGTGGAGATTTCGTCGAAGCCGACCAGAAAAACAAACAGCAAACTGTAATACAGCACCATCCCGGCGGGGATCCATTTCCGCCACAGCAGCAGCATGGCCAGAAAAATGGAGAGAAAAAACGAACTGATGGCCACCGGCGGGGAAACCGGCGGGCGCGGAAACCCTTCGACCGAGATAGCCAGCGCCAGCAGCCACAAGGGCAGCAGGCTGGCCAGTGTCTGGCTCCACGAGCGGGGTAGATCGCGAGCGCTGTTCATGCTGAACTCCTTCCAACCGCGCGGGCAAACGCCTTACACTCTCATTATACAGAGCTTTTATCGGCAGGAAATAGCTCTCTTAAAAAATCTTCGATCCGGCGGTGAGCATTTGGCCAATCCTGACTGGCATTTTCCAACCACAATCCCGGCCAATCAAGCTGTTGGAAGAGCGGCCATGCAGATTCCTTTTGAGGGGCTTTTCTAAAACGGCGTTTTAAGGCTGGTTTTTAGCTGGTTTTAACACGGTTAATGGTTTCAGCAAAGAAAAATCGCTATACAATCATACTATCATTTTCTGGTAAAAGAGGACTGCCCATGCCCCAAAGAATGTTTCACGGCCATATCACCGCCGCGGCGCTGGCCGACCAGCTGGCGGCGCATTTTCAAGAACGGCACTGCCGCGTTTCGATCCAATCCGCGGGCGGCACTGCGCTGGTTCAAATTGGCAGCAAGCATGGCACGCCGATCACGGTCAATATTGCCGATACCAGCGGCGGGGTGCTGGTGACGCTGGGACGCGAGCGGGATTGGCTGGACCGCGTTTCGGATGTCACCGAAACGCTGGAGCGGGCAGCGGCCGGGAAGCCGTTGTCGCTGCTGGCGATGCTGCCAGAGTTGTTCGCGGAAAATGGCAAGGAGAACCTGGCGCCGCAAATTTGGGACAAGATCAACGATATTTGCGCGCTGACGCGCTCTCTGGCTGGAGAGAAAAACGCGCCGCTCAACCCGGTGGTGTGTTTGTATTGCAAAACACCCAATCCACACGGCGAAGAGAGTTGCCAGGCTTGCGGGGCCGCCCTGCCGGTAGAACTGCCGCGGGTTTGTTCCAAATGCGGGCGCGGGCATACTTCCGAGGCGCTGTTTTGCCAGGCTTGCGGCACCCGTCTGGTGGTCGGGTAAGCGGACCTATAAACCGTTTTCGAGCAGTAGTTGTTCGTTTTCCAAAATTTGGGGAGTGGGACCGTCGGCGATGACCTGCCCTTTGTAAAGCAGCACGGTGCGCGGCAGCAGATCGCGCGCCAGGGCCAGGTCGTGGGTGGCCACCAGCATGGTTTGGGGCATTTCCGCCAGCAGATGCAGCAGTTCGCGCCGCGCGCGCGGGTCCAGGCCGGCGCTGGGCTCATCTAAAGCCAGCACAGCCGGCTGCATGGAGAGCACCGTGGCCAGGGCGATGCGTTTCTTCTCGCCAATGCTCAAATGATAAGAAGCGCGCTGTGTAAATTCGGCCATGCCCACCGCCTGCAACGCCTCACGCACGCGTTGTTCAACTTCTTTTTCATCCAATCCCTGATAAATTGGCCCGTAGGCTACATCTTCAAAAACTGTGGGGCAAAAGAGCTGGTCATCGGGAGACTGGAACACCATGCCCACCAGGGCGCGCACACGCGGCAGGTTGGCCGGGGAAAGGTCCAGGCCGGCCACCCGCAATGAGCCTGCTCCGTTTAAAATTCCATTGAGATGCAACAATAAGGTGGACTTTCCCGCGCCGTTGGCGCCGATCAGGGCTACTTTTTCACCTGGATTCACGCGCAAGTTGATATCGCGCAGCGCTTCCCGCCCGTCGGGGTAGCGATAATGAAGGTGGCTGATTTCCAGCATGTGGGAAGGGGTTAAAGTGTCCATAATAGTGCCAGTAAATTGATGCCCAATAATACCACCAACCCAGAAAATAGGATCAGGCGATCTTTGCCCGTAAGCGGGTGATGCCGCGTTTCACGCGATTCGCCGTCGTAGCCGCGCGATAACATGGCCTGGTACACGCGTTCGCTGCGTTCGAGGGAGCGCAGCATCAGACTGCCGGCCATTCCGCCGGTGACGTTGGCGCGCCAGGTGATTTTTCCGCCGTTGCGCTGTCCAGTGAGTGGGCTGCTGGTGCTGCGACTGGCGCGGGCGCGTAACAGACGGCGCGCCTCCGCGATCATCAAATCCAGGTAGCGCCACATCAACCCCATCACCGAGACCAGCAGGCGCGGTAATTTCAGCGCGCGCATGGCCGCCAGTAAAGCGTTGCGCGAGGTCACTGCGGAAAGGAAAATCCCTGCCTGCACCGACAACCAGACTTTGAGCAGGATGGAAATGGCGCGTTCGGCGCCGGTGGTGCTGGCAGTGAGCGTGATTTGCCCCAGTTTAAGGCTGAACCAGGCTGGTCCGGGCAGGGTGAAGATCAACGGCAAGGCTGCCAGCGCGAAGGGTAAAGCGATTAGCGAGCGCAGGTACACTTTTTTCAGAGGGAGTTCGGATAAAATGTATGCGGCTGTCACCAGAGAAAACAGAAGTAAATACACCGCCCAGGCTCCCTGCGGAGCGAGGGCGGTGGTGAGCACATAAGCCAGCACCAGCACCAACTTGACGCGCGCGTCCAGGCGGTGCATGGGGCTTGAGTCGCTTTGGGAAATGGGCAACGCGGAAAGGCTCACGCTTCTTCTGCCACGGTTTGTCTGCGGCGTGAAAGATTCAATCCGCTGATTGCCGCCAGCACAATCATCACCCCAATCACCCCGGCCAGAATGGTGGCCAGCGCTTCGTTTTGAATGCCGGGCAACACATAATCGGGAATGATATTGAACCAGGGAGCGCGCGCGGCATCCAAAAAGCCGCTCTGTTCAGCAACCCATTCCAACCCATCTGGGTGAGAAGATGCCAGTGGAGAAAGCACCGCCAACAACAGGGAAAGCGCCACTCCGCCCACCAACAACCCTCGACTGTTTTTAGTCGGGGCTTGCGCGTTGGAAAGAATGTCTGGACGGGCACCCAGCACAAAGGCCAGCGCGCCAAAGGTGATTAAGCCTTCACCGATGCCGATCAGGGCGTGAATGCCAGCCATGGTTGGGAGGGCAATCTGCGCCGGTGAAGTGCCGGATAAGGAAAGTTGCAGTGCGCAAGACAATGACGCGATGAAGATGGAAGCCCAGGCAGCCAGAAAGCCACCTGCCAGCATGCCCCACCGCTTGCCTCCAGAAAGATTTTGTACCAGGCGATAGACAGTGTACCCCACCGCCACCCCAACCACAGCCATGTTGAACAGATTGGCGCCCAACACAACCAGGCCGCCGTCCTGGAAGATCAACGCCTGAGTGGCAACCACGGCGGTCATCACCAGCATCGCCGCCCAGGGACCGACCAAAATCGCTGCCAGTGCCGCGCCTAGAAGATGGCCAGAGGTACCGCCGGTGACGGTGAAATTGAGCATTTGCCCGGCAAAAATGGCCGCGGCCAGCACGCCCATCAGGGGAGCTTCGCGTTCGCCTAAGTCGCGGGATACCCGCTTAAGAGCGACCGCGATGAAAGCAGCGGAAATGATCCAGAAAATTATGGAGACCAATACCGAAAGGAATCCATCGGGAATATGCATTGCAACAGGGGAGTAGCGCATGGTTTTCTCCGAATTTATTTTGAATTTCAAACCAAATTATAACGCAAAAATTTGCATTTGCAATAATTTGCGTTTTGATTTTTCGATTATAATCAGAGCGGAGGTGAAGCATGCGAACATCATCCGTAGACCAGGTGATCCTGGACGTTTTGGCTGAAGAACACCATCATCTAACCGCGCAAGAAGTCTATGAGCACATCCGCGAACGAATGCCCGCGGTCAATTCGTCCACCATTTACCGTTCCTTGGACCGTCTGGCCGCCGAAGGGAAAGTATCTGTTTCGGATATGGGCAAAGGCGCGATGGTGTTTGAGTCGGTGGCGGATGGGTTGCACCATCATCTGGTTTGCCAGAATTGTGGCAAATGCTTTACCGTTGATCACCAGCTGGTGGGAGAATTCTTTGAGCAAGTTGAGGAAAAGCACCAGTTTCAGGTGCAGACCAATCACCTGATTTTGTTTGGGATTTGCGCAGACTGTCAGGCGGATAAAAGTAAATCGTGAAGCAGAATAATATGCGCCGGTATCGCCGGCGCTTTTTTTTTGTGGCTGTGTGGGATTTGTTAATCTTGAGGGTCTTTTTCAACCAGATCTGATTGCCAAACCGAAATCTGATTGCGACCATGGTTTTTTGCATGGTAAAGGGCCTGATCGGCGCGGTTGATTAAATCATAGAGGGAATTATCGGCACATTGAGACAAACTGGCAACGCCTAAGCTGATGGTGATCCGCGCGTCACCTTGTGGGGTGGAGACGAGCATATCTTCAGCGGTTTTTCGCAGGCGTTCGGCCGTCTGACAGGCTGAATCCAGGCCGGTTTCGGGTAATGCGATCACAAATTCTTCTCCTCCGTAACGCGCGCAGATATCAAAAGCCCGCAGCCCAGAGAAGCACTCCTGCGCCAGTTGGGAAAGAACCTGATCTCCGGCTAAATGGCCGAGGCGGTCATTCACTTCCTTAAAGAAATCGATATCCAGCAAAATGATGGACAGATCATGGTGATAGCGCAAGGCGCGTTCCAATTCCTGGTTGACCACCAGCGAGAAGTAGCGGCGATTAAATAAGCCGGTAAGACTATCAGTAATGGCCAGCTGACGCAGTTTTTCTTGGGTGCGCAAGCGGTCACTGATATCGCTCAACACCACAATTTGACCAATGCTGGATCCTTCGGCAGAGAGCAAACTGGAAATCTGTACTTCATAGGCAACGTCTTGTTCGTTCTGGTTCAGTTTTAAGTCGTGGATGAACGGGCTGGATTGCGCGGCGGATTTCACCCATGCAAGAGGAATGGGTAACAGGTCGCTGATGGTTTTTCCTGCGCATTGATGAAGCTTTTGTCCAATCAGGCGCTCGGCCGAGGGGTTCATATCGATGATCTTGGATTGCGCGTTAAGCACAAAAACGCAATCCTGGAGATTTTCTATCAATAAATCACGCGCGATGGGTACCAGTTCGAAGATGCGAAAGCGAAACAAAGCCAAGGACATCAATAAATTGCTTATGCCAAAGGTCAGCGGAGTGGTATCGTGCAGCGTAACCGGCAGTAACTTCAGCGCGGTGATGACACTGACCACCCAGGGAATTAAGATGCCAATCAAGAGCAGGCTGATCTGCAGACGATACAACCGATTGGCGACCAGATAATGAACCAAAATAAGTAATGAGGTGATCACCAGCAGGGTATAGGCGTAAATGGTGTAGATTCCGAAAAGCGGGCCATCTGTAAATTGCATGGTTGTGAAGAGACTCCCCTGCACCAGGGTTGGATTGATCCGGAACAGGTGGTGAAGTGAGTCGCTCCAAATGAGCACCAGAATGGAAGCTGAGATGGGGGTTAGCCAGCGCCAATTGAAACGATTTAGTAATGTCGAGAGGCGATTGTACTCCACACCGAAGGCAAAATACATCAGCGGGGCAATCACCGCGCCAAGAAATTGAGCATTATTCCAGAATAGTTTGGAATTCAGGTCTGACGCAAGCAATTGCATTAAGTAGGTAAAACACCATTCCGCTTCAAAAAAAGCCAATAACGCCAGCGCTTGCGCGCCAGGCGTTGGTTTTCTTTTCCAGGCGTACCAACCTACTGCAACGCTGATAGCCGCAGAGAGTAGATAGGCGAAGATGATGAGAACGCGTATGGTAGTCACAGGTAATATTATCGGCAGCAAGATCAAAAAAATCAGTCCAAATATCCTGAATGGTCCTGATTTGGAATACAAAATAATTTATTTCGGGTTAAGCGGTTAGTCTTCCAGGCCACAAACGTTGACCACCCGAGTGAAGAAAATATCCAGCAGCATGGGGTCAAACAGAATGCCGCTATTTTCCTTCATATAGGCAACCACGCGATCTAATTCCCAAGCCGGGCGGTATGGACGATCTGAGAGTAAGGCATCCCATACGTCCACAATGGTAAAGATCCGCGCGGTGAGAGGAATCTCTTCACCTTTCAACCCGCGCGGGTATCCGCTGCCATCATACCGCTCGTGATGGCAATAGGGAATGTCCAAAGCGGAATGAAGGTATTCTATAGAAGAGAGCATATCAAACGCCATTTGCGGGTGCTGGCGCATAATTTCCCATTCTTCTGGCGAGAGGGGCCCGGGTTTTAAGAGAATATGATCTGGAATGGCCATTTTGCCAATATCGTGCAGCAGCGCGCCGCGAGAAATTTGCTCAATGGCTTCGCGATCAAAACCCATCTCACGAGCCATACAACTGGTCATTTCTCGAACACGTTGTGTATGCTGGCTGGTCTCATGCTCGCGTAATTCAAGCGCGTAAGCCCAACCCTCCAATGTGGCTTCGTAGGCGCGAATCATTTCCCGGTTGGTCTTTTCCAGGTTTTCAACCATTTGCGCGCTATCAATGGCGATGGCCAATTGGGCCGCAAAATTTTCGAGGTATTCGAACCACTCATGCGAGGGATGGAAAGGTGTGCGCTGGAAAATCTCTAACACACCCAGCGGTTGTTGCTTTGAGTTCAGGGGAAGCCCTACATAGGCGATAAAATCCTCATGATTGATAATTTCATCGAAACAAAATTGGTCTCTTAAATTCTGAATATCCGGAAGGTAAGTGAGCCTTCTTAATGATTGAGAAGGCAAGCATCGTTGAGAGGATAAATGATCTGCCTGCAATCCTTCCAGTTCTTTGGAAAAACCATACCAGATGCGGGGAATCAGATTTTCCTGGTGGTCGAAAGTATATAAAACCGCGGAATCGATTTTTAAAGATTGGGAGATTAATGACATTACATTTTGCAACAGGGAGATCATCTGGTGATTGGAAGTAATTTGCAAATCGATGTTATGCAGCGCGTTTAAATGTTCCATCTGGCGTTGCAAGCGGTTTTCCGTCTGTAAGCGCGCTCGAATTTCGTGGGCGACCAGGATCAGGTAGCGTTCATCATTGAATGTAACCGGAGTGGCGGTGATCTCAAAGGGAATATCTAGATTGCTGCTGGCGCGTAACCAAATATTTAAGGTCTGACATCCTTGCGGGTGATCAGTGGCTGCTACCAGGCAGGACCGGATTTGCTCTGCAGGGGGATTTACTACCAACTCGACAAAGTCAGTCCCCATAATTTCCTGGCTGGGATAGCCAAGCTGCCTCTCCACCGAGAGCGTCACATCCCGGATGCGGCCATCGGGTATGCTAATCAGAAAAAAACACTCATTGCTTTGATCAAGAAGCGCTCGAAACCGTTCCAATTCATTCAATCGGGATTGAAGTTGGGGATAGTAGCTTTTGCGATAAGAGCTCTCACCGAGTCCGATGATTTTATCGCGCAATTCATTCGATGGCCGTTTTGGATCAGAAGGCTTTTCCATAGATTTCTTCAATGTTTTGAATGTTTAATTTTTTTGGATTTGTTGCAACACAAGGATCATCAATGGCTTTATTGGCTAAGATCAGCAGGTCATTTAGAGAGACACCAATTTCATGCAGAGATCGGTTGATCCCCACCTGATACCGGAAGGCGTGAATCGCGGAGACAATTTGTTCTCGTAGTTGTGCCAGCGACAGGCCATCCGTCTGAATTCCAATGGCTTGCGCAATATTCCGAAAACGAGTGGGAGATTGGTCAAAGTTGTATTCCACGGCATATGCGAGCAAGAGCGCGTTACATTCCCCATGCGGTAAATCTAAATAACCACCCAGGCTGTGCGCCATGGCGTGCACGACACCCAAACTGGCATTGGAGAACGCCAGGCCGGCATGCATACAGGCCTTCATCATCTCATTGCGCAACTCGATATTCTTAAGGTCCTTCATTAAGAGCGGCAGCGTATTCCAGGTAAGGCGGATGGCTTCGAGGGCATGCAGATCGGTGATGGATGAGGATGCGTTGGAAACGTATGCTTCAAAGGCGTGAGTTAGCGCGTCTATTCCGGTGCAGGCGGTCAGATAGGCGTCTTTGGTGAGGGTGGTGGTTGGGTCGATCAGAGCGACATCGGGTACCACTGTTTTTGAGATGACGGCAATCTTTACTTTTCGCCTGGAGTCATTAATAATCGCGAATTGTGACACGTCAGCGGCGCTGCCGGCTGTTGTAGGAATACAAATCAGTGGTGGACCAGGAATGGGCACTTCATCTACACCTTCAAAATCCAGGACAGAGCGATGGTTGTAGCTGGCAATACCGATGCCTTTGGCACAATCCATCGGGCTTCCGCCGCCGATGGCGATAATCAGGTTGCAATTCTCGCGCAAAAAAACTTCCGCCCCGGCAGATACCTGGAAATCACGCGGATTGGGTGAGACGTCAGAAAAAACGGTATAAGCCAGATTCGCGGCTTGTAAATCTCTAAGCAAGGGATCCACCCAACCAGCGTTGATGACACCTTCATCTGTGACCACAAGCACTTTTCGGCCGCCAAAATTAACCGCATAACGAGCAGCCAATTCACGCGATCCATTTCCAAAAAGAATTTCCGGCGCTACAAATTTACGAAGTTCCATTTGCATACCTGCTCGCTAGTCCCATGGTTAAGAAAGAAAATTTCTTCGAGATAGTAAAAGTATATCGGTTTTTAAACCTTCACGCAATTAAGGTGAACCGGAGATTTAAATTTGGCTGGCAACCAGGGTTCAAGAACCTTACTAAAGATGGGGGCGTCCCCAACCCGCTTTCCGGTATAAAAACAGTATCAAAGTTTGCTTTATTTCTTTAATGAATTGCAACAGGAGATTGAAATATGAATCAGGAAAATATCTGGAGCCATTTTGGCATGTGGTGGGCGGTTGCCTTGTGGGTTGTTTTATATGGTGTGTTTTTACTGTTCATGCCTTTTTACAAGAAGAGCCAGCGCAAGCCATCCACCGCGTACATGGCATTTGTGATTGCATACGCGCTGGAGATGTTTGGAATTCCAATGAGTATGTTTATCATTGGTTGGGCGTTTGGCATTACCCTGCCCGAAGGCGTTTTCTGGGGGCATACCTTGAATCAAGTCATTGGCTTTTGGGGAATGTATGTGGGAGTGGCCACCTCGCTGTTGGGCGGGTTATTGATCTTCTTTGGCTGGCGGCGTATTTATAAAGAGTATTGGAGTAAAGAAGAGGGCGCCGGAAAAATGGTCACCGGCGGAATTTATGGCTACATCCGTCACCCGCAATATACCGGATTTATGCTGGTCACACTGGGGATGATGATGGAATGGGCGACCCTGCCTTTAGTGATCATGTGGCCGATTTTGGGTGTGATTTACTATCGCCTGGCATTAAGAGAGGAGAAGGATATGCTGGCGGAATTTGGCGAGCAGTATGAACAATATCGCCGCAAGACGGGCATGTTTTTACCCAGGTTAATCGGGGAGTAGCTGAGACGAACGATTAAGAAATCTTGGATACCCAATCCCCGCGCCTGTGACGCGAACCTTCCCTGCCCGGCGGCAGGGAAGGTTGGAAAAGCAAGCGCGAGGACCCCGGAAGGAGGGCAGAGTCTTTTATAGCGCGCGCAGGATCGTTTTTAGAATCACCTGGGTGCCTGCGCCGGTAGAGGTGGTGCGCAGACAGTTCTCTACCGCGTTTTCGAGGGCGTTGGCTTCTGCGGGTAAGTTCCACACGCAGCGCAGCAGTAAGGCCGCGGAAAGAATCGCGGCGATGGGGTTGGCCAATCCTTTCCCGGCGATATCTGGGGCAGAACCGTGCACCGGCTCGGCCACAGCCACCTGGTCGCCCCAATTCAAAGAAGGGGCAAAACCCAGCCCGCCGATCCAGTGCGCGGCTTCATCGGAAAGAATATCCCCGAATAGATTGGTGGTGATGATCACATCCAAATCCTGCGGCTGGCTGGCAATCTTGAGCGCGGCGACATCGACCAATAATTCATCAACCTGCAATTCAAAGCCCGCCTCCGCAGCTTGCCGGGCGGCGTCTCTCACCGTGTCGCGAAAAAGACCATCCGTGAGCGGTAAAATATTGGCCTTGTGTACGATGGTCATTTTTTTGCGACCCAATTGCCGCGATAGATGGAGGGCGCGTTCAGCCAACCGGCGTGAGGCGCGGCGGGTGATCACCCGCTCGGCGATGGCGGTGTCTTCATCTTCCATGCGCTCGCGGCCGGCGTACATGCCCTCGGTGTTTTCGCGGAAGAGAATCAGATCCACATCCGGGCGGGGGGAGATCACCGGTAGGCTGCGCACCGGGCGCAGGTTGGCGTACAGGTCCAACTCCTGGCGCAAGGTAATAATGGTGCTGCGGTAGCCGGGTACTTTACGCGCGGGCGATGATACCGCCCCAAACAGCGCCGCGCCGCAGTCGCGCACGGCCTGCAAGGTTTCTTGCGGCACGGAAGTGCCGGTGCGCTGGAAGCAGTCCCAACCGGCGTCGGCAGTTACGGTTTGCAAGTCGGGCAGCATAGCGCGCAAGGCTTGCACCGCGGCGGGGATCACCTCCTGGCCGATGCCATCCCCGGGAATAACACACAGATTGTGCATAGCGCGCTCCTTATTCACCCTGGCCGGGGAAGTGCCCGTGTGTTTTGATGTAAGGCACGATTCCCCCGGCGTCGATGATTTCGCGCGCGAAGGCGGGCAGGGGTGGCAGCGGGTAGGTTTGCTGGCCGGTAGTCAGGCGGGCCTGTTCTAAATTCAGATCAATCTCCTGACCGTCTTGCAGCGCGTAGGTGACCTGTGGGGCAATGATCAGCGGGATGCCGAGGTTTATGGCGTTACGATAGAAGATGCGCGCGAAGCTGTTGGCGATGATCGCGCCTACCTGACGGCGTTTGAGCGCCAATGGAGCGTACTC
>Ga0209269_1000607_pt1 | contig 30561 bp, 26 predicted proteins | sample MTBAKMMethaMetaG_FD_187455 | JGI IMG/M metagenome (GOLD analysis project Ga0209269, IMG submission 187455) | Enrichment culture microbial communities from Arthur Kill intertidal strait, New Jersey, USA, that are MTBE-degrading - MTBE-AKM (Arthur... | ecosystem: Environmental > Aquatic > Marine >... | reverse complement strand
CAAAAAAGATGGAAAAACAGCATAAGAAACTGGCCCATTGTTATTAACCAATTTTTTATTTACTTTGAAAATAGAATTTATGAAACTGACACAGTTAAGTGAACACTCCCGTAATATTTTTACTCCTTCGATTAATCAATTACTCAATTACTCAATTACTCAATTACTCAATTACTCGATTACTCACGTCACCTGTCACAAATTATAAAAAAAGGTTGACTCTCTCATACTCTTCCTCCCCTGATCCCCTGATCCCCTGATCCCCTGATCCCCTGATCCCTCTCCCTGTCACCCGTCACCCGTCACCCGTCACCTATATCCCCAGCCACATCAATATAACAGATAGTCTCTATTGATTTTCTCATTTAAATAGCTTTATTTTGGTTAATTATGCAGAGAATCGTATGTTCATACTTTTAGTTTTTATATCCAACCCGCCTTTCCTTTCAAAACTTTAACTTTCATACACTATGAAAAAACTATTCCTCTTCGCTGCTGTCCAGATAGCGATCATTGCCGTCCCTCCCCTTACTGCTCAGACTAAGCTGGCTTTAAATGACCAATCGGGACTGATAACCCCTGAAGTGGAAACGTTTTTGAAAGAACGGTTGGAAGCCGATGGGATTGAACTCACTACTATGGTAGATTACCGGAAAAAATGCGATTACTGGTTTGCCGGTACTTCTGTCCTGAACAATGAACTGATACTGACGGTAAACGACTGCCATGATAAACCTGCCGGCATCAGAAACATTGGTACCAGGGTTATGACAGCCGCTGACAATGAGAAGGCACTTCTGCTGTATTTTGCTATTTCGGAAATTGTTAAAGAGCCGGGTAAGTTTTTACCCGTTACTGAAAAGCCCGCTCCTGAGCCGGCATATTCAACCCGGACATCAGCACCGGTTTTAGAACAAGTAGATCCCGGTATACATAAAACACGTTATTTCTTTTCTCCTTCATCTTTTAGCCTGGAAGAGGGAGAGCTCTATTATAATACACTGTATTTTTTTACTCATGATCTTCAGTATGGTGTAAGTGAAAATTTTTCAATAGGGATGGGGACAACCATTGGTATGTGGCCTTTCTATCTGACCCCGAAATTATCAATTCCTGTAAATGATATTTCTTCATTCGCACTGGGCGATTTGCTGATGATAGGTACCTGGGGAACAAAGTTTTTTGGTAATCTTCTGTATGCAACCTATACAGTGGGAGGAGAAAGAAAAAATATGACTGTAGGAGGAGGATATCTGTATACCGGTGACGGGGAAATTACTTCCACAACACACACCCCTGTACTTAACCTCTCAGGACTGGCAGAATTCTCAGATCATATTTATTTTATCTCAGAGAATTATATAACTCAGGTAGCACTGAAAGAAACTGCATATCATAAAACTGATTACAGGTCGGAGATATATAGCCGAAATATGTTTGCCATATTCGGCATGTCAGGTTTCCGGTTTATTAACCGCCGGAAGGATGTAATAAGCTGGCAATTGGGATTAGCTTATTTGTATTCCTCTTTTGGACCTGTTCCGGATAAATATAATCCTATCTTCTGGGAAACATATACAAGCTCCTTTGGAGGTTTTATGGCTTTTCCAATAATCGGGTATACGCGTAAGTTTGGAATGAAATATTAATCACACAATGAAAATAATAGCAACAGCCGCTCTTTTAACAACAGCGGCTATAATTTCAACTGCTCAGCAGCCGGAACTTGTTGTGCCTGTCGGACACATGGGTAATGTCAACACTATGACTTTTAGTCCGGATAACCGGTTTCTCGCAACGGCTTCCGAAGACCGCACCGCTAAAGTCTGGGATGTGCGCAGTGGAAAGTTATTGCATGATCTCCAGGGACATACAGATAATGTCTTCCGTGCATTTTTCAATACTGACGGCACGCAGGTTGTTACCATCTCAAGGGATAATACTGTTAAAACATGGGATATTGAGACAGGAGCCATTCTCGAATCAGTATTTTCACCGGTTTTGTTGCGTGAAAGGATGGCATTCAGCAATGATGGCACCATGTTGTTATCCCAAAATGACCTGAGTGATTCGGAAACCGCAATTCTCAGCCTGTGGCGCAGAAAAGATGACGACTGGCAGCTGGTTCATAATTTCAGTGGAGCGTATGGCATGGGACGGCCATTCAGCCCCGATGGGTTAAGGATCATGTATGTCACCAATGAAGGCACTGTTACTGTTGCCAGCACCCAAAACGGGACTATTCTCCAAACATTTGAAAAAGTCCCCGACCTGCAGTACCAGGGAGAATTCAGTCCCGATGGCCGGTTCATTGCCATCTCTTCAGATGCCGGCTTAAAGATATTTGATACCCTTAGCGGTAAGTTAGCCGGAGCTTTTAGCAGTTCCACAGAATTGTTTACTTTTAATAATGCAGGTAATGTTATTGCATTGTTAACATTAGAGGGTGAGATAAGGATTATCCGGGTGCCTGACGGGAAGGTGCTTCACTTAATACCTTCTTCCAGCCTGGGTGCACCAGCCATCAATACATTGCTCTTCAGTCCGGATGATAACCTGTTGCTCATACCAACATACGATGCAAGTATCAAACTTTGGGATATAAGAAATAACCTGGTAAAGGATGTCATTCCGGGAAGCTATCCTGCCGCTTTCAGCCATGACGGAAATTTTATTGCTGCAGCAGCAAATGCCGGGTTGGGATTATGGTCAGAATCGCTCGACCAGGTACCACGTATATATGAAGCCGGAACAGGTCATCTCAGGCATGAACTGAAAGGTCATTCAAAATATATATCCACCGCGAAATTCAGTCCCGACGGGAACATGGTGCTGACGGATTCATGGGACAGGTCTGCCCGTTTGTGGGATATCAGGAACGGGAGATTGTCTGCCACCCTCACAGGGCACAGTATTCTTATTCACTCTGTTGAATTCAGTCCTGACGGAAAATATATATTAACCGGTTCAAAGAATGAAACGGCAAATTTATGGGATGCACGGACCGGAAGCTTGTTGTTTTCCATCATTGGCGACACGGCGGTTGACAGGGTAAGGTATGATACGGAATTCTATGCGAAATTCAGTCCGGATAACAGGTTTATTTTATGTTATACCCGCTACGCCAATTTTGTCAGAATATATAGTATGCCTGAGGGGGAATTATTATATCATTTAGACTTCCCTGCCCCGGTACTTCATGCTGTTTTCAGTCATGGCAGCAACGCCCTGGCTGTTGCCACAAGTGAAGGAACAGCGGGAATATGGAATCTGAATACAGGTAACCAGATAAGCCGTATTGGTGAGGCGAATTTCCTTCCCCCGCGATATGGAGAAGGTACTCTTAAAGCCCCCGTATTAAGTTCGGACGGTAATATCTTAATTTTATTCAACTCACCTGGAGAACCTGAAGTACGGGATGCGTTAACAGGCCACATTCTATATGTGCTTGAATCCGGTCTCACTTTCCCCGCTGATCCGTTTAGTCCCGACAGCCAGTACCTTATTACGATGAATTCTGATGAGACAGATTTTTATTCAGGACCCGGGTATACTACTGAAGTCAGGAACGCCAAAACAGGAGAGGTTATCTTTTCTTTAAAGGGGGAAAGTTGTCCGGAGAATGCATTTAGTCAGGATAACAGCAAGTTTATTACGTTTTCAGCTAAAGGGGAGATAAATATATGGAACACTCAGACCGGAAAACTTATTATACGTATACCGGCTGATACCGGGGATTTTGGTTCCGTTCCCTCATTGATCAGATTCACTCCCGCCGGAGATAAGATTATTACCGCCAATTTTGACGGGGTGATTAAGGTTGTAGATTTGAAGAAAGGAAAAACCCTGAAAGCCTTTAAACTGGAAGAACCCTTCTTCCCTGACCAGCATTTTAGCAGTGACGGCAGATATTTTATGAATATTACACCAAACGGGAACATGCAACTATGGGATTTTCAGGTAATGAAGGCAGTGCGGGATTTTGAATGGAAATTCAATAATGCATTGCCATTTGGTTCCGGAAATATGTTTGCATTCCCGGAGGATAAGGCGAATGATCCCTTATCAGTTGAGACATTCCTGTTCAGTCCTGACGGAAAGTATGTATTGCTGAGCGCTTCGGATGGCACTACCACAATCATTGAGAGTCTTAGCGGGAAGGTGTTAAAAAGTTTTGAACCGCAAAATAAACCTGAAGAATTTGACTTTTACCTTTCAGATAAGGTTTTCATAGGTCCCTTCAGCCCTGACGGCAGAACAATCCTGGGACATTACGATGGCCGCGACAAGATATGGGATATGGAGAAAGGGGATTGGCTTCCATTGGCTGAAAATACAGACAGGCTCGCTGACTATACTCCTGATGGAAGAAGTGTATTTGAGATCAGGGAAAATGGATTGAAGATCATTGATGTCCAGACAGGTGAGGAGAAATCCTTTATTGAATTCCCTGTTTTTGAAGGAGCACAGTATACTTTTAGTTCCGACGGGAGAGTATTGCTTGCAAGTCTGAATAACAAATGCAGTTTGTGGGATACAGAGAAAGGAGAGATTCTGCTTACTTTAGGGGAAAGTGAAGATATTTCGGATATTCCACCGGTGCCCGCGATTGATCATGAATCAGGGTTTAGTTCATTAATATTCAGTCCGGATGACCAATACATAGTAACCCATTCTTCTTTTGATATCAAACTGTGGAATACTGCTGACGGCGGGTTGTTATATAATATCCCGCTTGAAATGGAAACCGGCGGGATTGCTTCCGAACCATTTTCACCCGATGGAAAGAACCTGGCGGTTGAAATGAGTACAATACGTTTTGACGAAAGATACAGGCTTCAGGGTGGTGATGGTTACCGGGTGGTTTCCAATACCGCATTGATTGAAGTAAGCTCGGGAGTGATCACCCGAAATTTTGAGGGCACAACTTTACCGGCTAACGGAGTAATTTCCCCGCCTTTTAGTCCGGATGGAAGAAGTATATTGACCCTTTCTGAAGAAAACGCATTTACCCTGTGGGACGTTCAATCAGGTGCACTCCGTCACAGTCCGGGATGGAATGATCCCGGCAGAATGGCGGGTTCTGCCTTCTTCAGCAGGGACGGGAATTATCTTCTCACCACCTCATTCAGGGCAAACGACCTGGGATACATAACGAAATATGAGCCCCTGGATTTATGGAATACATCATCAGGAAAGCTTGTCCGCACCATTGATATCGGTTCGACCCGCCCCTCCGATATTGATTGGGAAAGGGCGGCAATAGTGAGTCATATTAATTCAAAGATAAGTCTGCACAGCATAGTGACAGGTGAAGAACGGGTTTCCTTTCTGGGGGTTGATGATAATGATTATGTATTTATCCTGCCTTCAGGGTATTACATGGGTTCGCCCAGGGGGGTTAAGAGTTTGTCATGGCGAATAGGAAGTAAACTGTATGATTTTGACCAGTGGGATCTGCAGTACAACCGGCCGGATAAGGTTCTGGAACAATTGGGAAATACGGATCCATCCCTGGTACAGATGTACAGGAAGGCTTATCTTAAACGTCTGAATAAAGCAGGGTTTACTGAGGAAATGTTCAGCTCCGGCTGGCATACGCCTGTTTCAGAGATACTTAATATTGAAGATTTTGCAGTATCTGTTACTGAGCCATTAAAGAAACTGGTGGTCAGCCTGTCGGATTCCCTGTATAAACTTGACCGTTTTAATGTGTGGGTCAACGATGTGCCCGTAGCTGGCAGGAACGGTTTTTCCCTGCGAGGCGAAAACTCAGGCAACCTGGTGAGAACGGTTGAGGTGATCCTTTCTGCCGGAAGAAATAAATTACAGGTTTCCTGCACCAATGAGAAGGGAGTGGAAAGCCTGAAAGAACTCGTTGAGGTTATATATATTCCGTCAGTTGAGGTTAAACCGGATTTATACCTGATTGCCATGTGTGTGTCGAATTACAGCGACCCTTATTATGACCTTACCTATGCTGTAAAAGACGGCAGGGATATTGTTTCCATGTTCAGTTTAAAGGAAGGGATTGGGGGAGAATACAACAGGGTGTATGTTGATACATTATTTGACAGCCATGCCACGAAAGAGGAGTTCTTTTCGCTGAAGGAAAGGCTCAGGTTAACCCGTGTTGATGACCAGGTAATACTGTTTGTTTCCGGGCACGGCTTGTTAAATGCTGAAGCTGATTTTTATTTTGCCACTGCAGATATAGATTTCAGCAAACCCGAAGTAAGAGGTATATCCTTTGAGGATATGGAGAGCTTGTTTGACAGTATTCCGGCAAGACAGAAACTGATCATGATGGACGCATGTCATAGCGGGGAGTATGACAGGGAGGAGGATGCCGAGATCTATGCGTTGAGGGCAGGAAGCAGAGGAGAGGGTGAACAGTCAGGAGGAACAGTCAGGGAATATGATTTCGGAAGTCAGAGGGGTGCAGCATCTAATACAGGTGTAAATCTTAAAAGCTCATTTCAGCTGATGCAGGAGTTGTTTTCCGGACTTGACAAGGGAACGGGGACAATAGCTATCTCCGCTGCTGCAGGAAGAGGATATGCACTGGAATCGGCAGTCTGGAATAACGGGGTATTTACCTACAGTATAATCAACGGACTGAAGAACAAGGCAGCCGACAAGAACGGGGATAATAAGGTAACCATTAGCGAGTTAAAGGAATATTCCGTTACTGAGGTTGAGAAGCTGACCAATGGAAATCAGAAACCTACGGCACGGAGGGAAGTTGGAGGGGCGGACTGGAGGATATGGTGAGATGCATATATTCTCAGCAATTATTTATATTTTAGCCCTTCGATTTTATTAATTTGAATTTGTCTTACTATGCGTCGGATTACATTATTATTTTCAGGACTTGTCATTTTATTCAATGTTCTTGCCCATTCCGCTGAAAATGGGCCAGGTACGGAGAATGAGGGGGTTTATTCAGATTCTGTAATTTTTACACCTTCTTCGGCTTCTGCATATATTCTTAAGCTTCTTGAGATGGAAAATCTATGGAGGGAATCCGGGGGTGAAATGAAGTACTCACTGATAAGGCTGACGGATCATTACAGTGAGCCCTTCGACAGTGTCGGGGGAAGACTTTCCAGATTTAAATATGATGATGTTAAGCTAAAAAAAGTTGAAATCATTAAAAATGACACCCTTCCGGTAAGGTGGCTTAACGAAGATACTTTTATTGTTGATACTGTTCCCCTGGAGAAAGATCCTTATATCATTCAGAAAACCATAATCAAAAGGGAGATTGATTCACTGGTTCTGGTTTACAGGGACAGCATTCCTGAGTTAATGATCAGGGTTGATTCAATGATACAGGAGACGGATACTGTTACCGAAATATTTATTGACACTGTTTTTCTTACCTCAAAGAATGTGATAATGCATCATATTGTTGATAATGAAATAGTTCCTTCATTGTTTCCTCCCGACACAAAAAAAACCATTCAATTTCTTCCTGATTCCATAAAGATTCTGGTGTCAGAAAAGTTTAAAGCCATTGTTGCCAACAAGGAATCTCCTTTCTATATTGTCCCTGGCAAGCAGATGCCTGACTCTCTAAGGCATGCAGTTGAGACATTGTTGGCGTACACTTTTCAGAGAGACTCCATTCCTCTGTTTATCAATGATATAGAAGGAAAAAGAACACCTTACTGGCTAAATGTCGGGGATGACGATATGTACAGGTTCTGGGTAAAGAACTTTAAGAATGATTCGGTTACATTGTGGGTGGGTAATCCCTCAAAACATGAACTTACGTTGATCCTTGAGGCAGATGTGGATGTGAGCCGGCTGGATAAGGAACCTGCTGATGATATTCCCATCACTGTTGCAATACCGCAAAGATCACTGGCAAAAGTAAAACCGTTGGAAGTAATTCCTGTTTACTGGAAGTATAATCTGTCGAGTGCACTTGCAGTGAATCAGACATATCTTTCGAACTGGGCAAAAGGGGGAGAAAATTCTCTCTCCAGTATGCTGGATATAAGGGGTATGGCGAAATATACCAACACAGCGGCCAAGACAAACTGGACCAACAGTGGCAGATTAACATATGGTAACATAATAACTGAAGAATACGGATTAAGGACCAATACTGATATTTTTGAGCTTAACTCTCAGTATAACAAGGTTATAAAGGATAAGATGGATTTCAGTGCAGTTTTTTATATGAAAAACCAGATTGCCAAAGGGTACAAATATCCCAATGATTCGGTTGTTGTTTCCAAATTTCTTAATCCCGGAACTTTTACCATAGGTTTGGGGGTGGAATATAAACCCTTCAAAAATACCCAGATCAACTTCTCGTTATTGTCGTATAAAAACACATTCGTGCTGGATACGGCAAGAATTAATCAGAGAACACATGGTATTGCAGCGGATAAGCGTGCAAAACAGGAAATGGGGGGACAGGTCTTTCTTAAGAATAGTACAACTATACTGGAGGAACTGACTGTTTCAAATACACTCCGGTTGTTCTCGGCATATAATAATAAACCGCAGAATATTGATATAGACTGGGAAATAAACATGGAAAAAAGCCTGGGCTTGTATTTTTCAATTAAATTAAATCTTCATATGATCTATGATGATGATATTCGCTTTACTGTATTGGATGAAAACAAACAACCTGTTCTTATAGATGGTAAAGAGAAAAAATCACCAAAAATGCAGTTCAAGGAGTTTATGGGATTAACACTTTCTTTTAAGTTTTAGGACATATCGAAAAACTCTTGGTTTCCGCCATACTAACTACCTGACTTTCCCTTCAATAATTTCCAGTTTGTCAGTGATATTTAATATTTTGTAAAGCTGGTATAGTTTTTTGATGACAGTCTGGTTGTCCTCATCCATTTTAAGGGCTTTTTCAAGCCATAAAATAGCTGATTCGAATGCTGCTGTTGATTTTGCTTTTTCCTCAAGGAATGCCCTGTTATTGGTTATAGTTCTTGCATTCGCATCAATTTCCACCCCAATATTATTATAGCAGATCCCTATGTTGGTATAAATTTTTGATTCTCCCGGAGCAAGGGCATGGGCTTTTTCATAGGCTTCAATCGCTTCTTTATATTGCCCGGTTTTCTGGTATACCAACCCTTTGGTATATGGATAGATATAAACGGAAGTATCTTTTGAAGACGCATCATCAAGAATAGTTATCACTCTTTCAGTATCACCCAGCCGGAATACCAGATCAGCCAGCAACAGAACCATTTCTTCGTTATCCTTGTAATGTTCCACAGCCTCAACGAGTACTTTCTCAGCGGAAGCAGTATCGCCTGTTTCCATATATGCTGAATACAGCAGATGTGACGAGTTGGCTGAATAGGCTTCTTCATGAAGTCTGCCTAAATGCTCAATGGCCTTCTCCCATTTCTGGCTTTCATAGGCCGCCACAGCTGTGTTGTAGATGAGATTGGAGTCTATTTTAACAGACAGGAAAGGACTTTGCATTACTTCCAGCGCATTCTCAAAAGCTCTCAGTGCATCGTCATACTTTTTCCCTGCAAAATGTCTTTCTCCCAAACCCTGAAAATCGTTTGCCAGAAGTACATAAGCAGGTGCCAGCAGCGATTCATAGCGCCCGCCTTTATCGAGGGAAAGCGCTTTCTGGTATGACTCATATGCTAAATAAAGCTGATCGGGATACATCTCGTATTTTTTCTTATCGTTTTTCTTAATACCATCCTGATAGGCGGTCTGGCAAAGAAGACCTTTGGCATACCAGGTTCTGGGCCAGTTAAGCGTTTTTTTATCCCCTATGACTTCATCAATTACCGTTTTGGCTTCCTCATATTTCCCCGTTTCAATAAGTTGAAACACCGAATAAATCTTTATTCTCTGGGCATGTAAAAAAAGGGTGAACCCGGAAATGAAAACCATTAAACAAAATATTCTCTTCATGTAAACCGCTAATTAAATTTTAATTTCCTGCCTATGTATCATATAGTTCGCCAGTGTCATGGTAAAACTAAAATGATGCAGCTCTTAAAAGTGGGCAGCTGGCACCAGACTCCTGTTATAAAAAATCAATATCATAGTGTTTCTGACAATTCACCGGTTCGTCGCTGCCATGGTAAAATTATTAATTACAAAGATAAAAAAGTTCGGGTTGAATAGATGTATATATAAATGAGAAGTAAAATATTCCTTTGCACAGGAACTGTTTTCCCTGAAAGGACTGTTTATGGTTCTCCTGATAATCCTTCTGTCTGTTAATCCCGACTTTTTCAGGAGGAAGCAAAAGGTGGCAGAATTCACGGGGGAAAGAGAAAACAATGAAAATAATGAAAAAGGGAATAACAGATGATTCCGTTACTTTTTCTGTGGATGTAATAAAAAAGATGAGTATTAAAAGTGAAAACGTATTCCCAATGAATAGCTAATTGATGAGGGATCTATTTTCTGTGATTCAAATGTTATGGTTTCTCCCGTCCTGGGAATTGATACTTTTTTTATGTTCTTTTATCAGGTCTTCGAGGGTGAAAGAGTTGAAATAACTGATAATATGATTGTTTAATCCTTTCCAGAAATTTTGCACACAACAGATCTTTGACCGGTCGCATAAATAATTTCCTGAGATACAATCCATAACAAAAAGCCCTGGTTCAAAAGCTTTATAAATATCAAGCATATTAATTTCTGAGGCTGGGCGTGAAAGGATGTATCCACTCTTTCTTCCTCTCTTATTTATGATTAGTCCGGATGTTTTTAAGGAGGCTATGATGTTATCAAGATATTTTACGGAGATATTTTGCCTTTCAGCTATATCTTTTTGAAAAACACCTTCTTTTTTATCATCAAGAGCAATTTCAAGCATCGCTCTTATTCCATATCTTATTCTGGTATTAATTTTCAAGGTTCAGAATAAAGTGATTATATCATTTGAATATCGTAAGCAGAACCCAAATTTAACAATTATTTCATCGTTAACTTTCACCAGTCCTGAAAATTTTACCGGAGGATCTATATCAAGATCTGTCAGTTTTATTCTGGCGCTGCCGGAAAGAATCTGATTGTTGCCATCCATCTGCTCAATTTTACAATAAATGTCATACTCCTTTGTCACACCAGCCACTTTTATACTTAACCCTTTCAATAAAAATGATCCGTTTGTCTGATGGATTATACCATAGTGTTGAGGAATTCTAACCTCAAGAAAAGGGTATTGTTCTGCTTTTAGTAATGTCAGAAAATCCCTGTAAACCAATTTATTGGAGCTTTTAAAATCTCTCACGGGGACTTTTACAAGAGATGCTGACATCGCTTTCTCACGTCCTGTTCCCATGAAATATACATTGTGTACATTCACCTCATTCAGATCGTAATTGAAAAAAAGTCTGTTAATGTTTGACTCAACGGTAATATTGATGAATCCTGCTGAGCAACCGTCTTTCACGGATTTTTCACCGGCATCCTTCCCCTTTCCTTCAACTATCAGGGGGAATAAGATCAATATCAGTGAAAATAATTTCATTTTATAATTTTTAATTTTCTAAGACAGAGTCTGGGGGCTGCCTCATAAATTGGAATTGAAGTAACTGAACACACGATCAGAATGAGATCGTGGTCTCCACCATGACTCCGTTAAATCCGGCATTATCACCATAAAGAGTAAAATTTTTATAATTCTGAGACACATATTCAACCTTCAGCAGTATGGCTGATGTAAGGAACCATCCGCTGTTTATCTGGAACCGGTCGATTGAGGAATCGGTATTGTTTTTAACATAATTATATCTTATACCTCCGAAAAACTGTTCCTCTTTCCCAAAGTGAAACAGGCTTTCCAGGGCAAATTGAGAATAGGTAAACTCTGCACTCCCAAAAGCAGAAGTTCCGGTTACGGACTCATACGTTCCAAAAACTTCGAGACCTTTATATTTTGTAAATAAGTTTAACATAAGCGAATTATTCTTATCCGTAAAACCAGGTCCCCAATGGCCTGATAAATGATTCTTAGCAGGATCCACATCATCAGGACTGTTTTTCACCCTGTTCATCACGAGATAATATCGTGATCCTGCCCTGTCACCGTAATAAAGGGATCCCATGTGATTATTTGGTGCATGGTACCCGGATAAGGTAGTTCTGATCCTGAAATCGTTATTTATCTGCTTGTCATATCCACCTTTCCAGTAAAAGGCCAGTTCCTTGTGGGTGTCATAAGGGGTGTAAGATTGTTGTGCAGAGTTATAACCGACAAGGGCAGGTTTGAGGGTGCCGTTTGTAACTGCCCCCATTACAATTATTCCCTGATGTCGATACAGAACCTCAAATGCCGGTGCAGTTGTAAAGGCATCCATGATATAATTGCCGACAAACCTGTTATTAATTACATGCCCATTGTCAGATCTGCGAAAATGCGCATCACCGTAGTTAATTTCCATCACTCCGACTTTAAAGGTTAGGTATTCCATTGCTTTGTCGACTGGTTGAGAATTGATAAACGGCAGTCTGTCGAGCAGCAGATACCCTCCCTTTACCCATGCTTCCACATGGTGCCTTGAAGACAGGTACGTGGTGAGGTTGACTTTTATGCCATCTGCCAGGATTGCTTCCAGTATAAGATTCGCTGTCGGGAGATTTATTCCCGTCCCGAGAGGGATAAGAGTGCTGTCAGCCTTATGTTTCAGCGCCTGATACTGCAATGCAAAATCAGCCCCGGTAAAAATCTTTGGTTCCTTCAGATCTTTAATGTATTCAACAGATTCTTCAAATTGTTGCCCAAAAGTACCTGCTGTCAGCGCAAGTGAAATAACGATGATAAAAAACTTCTTCATAAATTTTTAAATTAAGATTTATTAAAAATTAATTAAAATAATGCTTTGTTTATTTTATAATATTCAGATAATGAGCATTTTGTCAGCTCATCCCTGGATTATGTTTTCTTTTTATAATTAGCTTCTGGTAGCTTTAAACCTTTGCGTTTTATGTCAATAGTTCGTTAAATTTTTATATTGCGGTGATAATGAATATTTTAACAATTCGGGTATAAATTACCTATATTGTTGATATATAATATATTGCGCCTTTGCGCCATCGCGTTTTATTTTAATTTAACGAACTGTTGTTATATGAAATTAACGAACTATCGGTTTCATAATAAACACTTCAGGCGACTTCTGTTTAAGTTTTACTTAGAAGCCTTAATGCAAAATGAACCGTTACTTTATTTCCTGTTTTAAGCGCCCCCAGTAAAGCAGTTGGCGGATTAATTTTAAAATCACTCATCAGCAGGTCAACAGATCCTTCCAGTGAGATGGTGTTATCCTCGTTTAAATGACCGGTGAAAGGAACATCAATTTCTTTTGTTATTCCTGCAATAAAAAGCCTGCCTTTAATGCTTCCCCTGAATTTTCTCTCTTCAGAGATCAGCTCTTTATTTGCCAAAAGACTGAACCTGATAATCTGGTGCGCATTTGCTTTTAGTGCCTCATACGCCTTTTTATCCATGATGGAATTTTCGCTTTTTATATCGGATGTTTTACAGCTGAATTCAACCATTTCAATACCTTTCAACTGATTTCCGTCTTTTGCAAATTTCACCTCGCCGCTGCTGGTTATAACATTCATCTGCCAGTCGTGAAGGTTTGATGTACCTTTTATCAGAACCTCATTTCCTTCTTTGGCCAGGACATATATCTGTCCAAAAGAAGAAAAGGTTGATGCTAAAATGCTTATTATTAGAGAGCTAAGAATTAATCGTGTCATGAGTTAAATTTTAAACCTATAAATCCTATAGAACATATAGGACAAAGTTACATAATTTTTCTCTAATAACAGTGTAATCTTTAAAAAAAATCACTATTTTCCGTTAAATTCAGATTCATGATAAAGAGATTCTGAGCGATAGTGAAGAACTGAGCTTTAGCGAGCTCAATGAAGTTAATCTCATCATTTTTACCGGAACCTTCAAAAGAAAATGATGAAATTACGTTCAGGAGTTTTTTAACATTTCAGACTGACATTTGTTTTACTAATAAATGAATAATTCCGGGTATAATAACAAGTATGAGAAGAAAACCATGTGGGTTGTCTTGTTGACAGCCATCACAATGGTAGTGGAGCTTATATTCGGGTTGATCACTAATTCAATGGCATTGCTGGCCGACGGTATTCACATGGGTTCTCATGTGCTGGCTATAAGCTTAAGCTGGATTGCATACGTTGTTATCAGGAGGGTATCCAAAAGCAAAAAATTTTCAGGGGATTCAGAGAAGATCATTTCCCTCGCCGGGTATACCAGTGGGTTAATATTGCTGATATTCTCAATAGTTATAATAACGGAGGCAGTTAAACGTTTCTACAATCCGGTTGATATTGTGTACAGAGAAGCTATATTGGTAGCTATTATCGGACTGGCGGTTAATATAGCCAGTGCATTACTGTTGCATCATGATCGTGAGCATTCCGACCTTAATATACGTGCGGCGTATTTGCATGTTCTGGCTGATGCACTTACCAGTCTGTCGGCTATTTTGGGATTAACTGCCGCTGCGATATGGAACATTCCTTATATTGATACCATTGCGGCAATTGTCAGTTCGTTGGTGATCATTAAATGGTCAGCCGGGTTATTGAAGGACTCAGGGAAAGTTTTGCTAGATGTATACTATATTGGTCATGAAAATAAAAAGCAATAGTATTATTTCTTCCCGAATACACCTGTAAGATTTATAATCGTTTTGTTTCTTTAAATGCTTATTATGATCAGGAATTAGCTATTTGTGTATTTCAGGATTTATTAAACAGATATATATTACATTTACAATTTTATTGTAAATCATAAATTTTGATCTATGCAAGTCAATGTGACAAGAAAAGATTATAAATTTCTCCCTGATCCCAGCCGGGTAATAGCACGCTTTCTTTATACTTCTGATGAAAGAAGTAAGGATATTATCAACAATGTGTTGGCTATGACCGATAATGAAGCAAGTATAGCATTAAGTCAGGTGCTGAGAGGTTATGCAAGACGACACAGGAATATTTCAGTAATATTTGAAAGACATTTTCACAAATTGGATAACCTGTTTAATGATCTGGGAATAAAGCAAAGCGATATTATTAAATCAAAACAGGCACTTATAGGTTCATTTTTTACTAAGGAATATTCCATTGAATCAGCAGCCTTTTTTAATCCATCCGTTGTAGAAGATCCCGATCAGTCAGAATTAGGTCCCGATGAGAAAAGACTGATCTTTAGTTTCAGAGCAACAGGGGAAGGGCATATCTCATCAATTGTTTTTCGTTCAGCTGTTATTGATAAGTACAGTAATCTGATTATTGAGCCTGTAGGCAAAATGCTGGCAGAAGCAGATCGTATAAAAAGACATATTTACCATAAAAATTCGTTTATAAAGAGGCTGGATGAGATGCGTGATTTCGACAATAATATTTCTCCGGTTTTTGTATTGGAAAAATTGGGTGATAGTTTTACTTATGGTGAATTGAAAAGAGCAATAGAAGTAACAAGAAAAACACATCAACTTTCCCAAAATAAAGAAAAAATCATTCAACAAATGATGTGGCTGGCGAAATCTCATTACGAGATTGACTTTTCAATTGATTCGGCCATTTCTGAAAGAGTGATTTTTCCTATCTCCGAATGCGAAAGAAATGGTATTGAAGATGCACGTTTTGTTAAATTTACATATGATAATGGCGAAGTATCATACTTTGCTACCTATACTGCCTATGATGGCGTAACTATATTGCCGAGGTTACTTGAAACCAAAGATTTCTATCATTTCAAGGCATTAAGCATTCATGGTGATATTGCCAGAAACAAAGGGATGGCATTATTTCCCAGGAAAATAAAAAATAAATTTGCCATGCTATGCAGGATTGATGGGGTTAGTAATTATATAGCCTATTCAGATGAAATAAATATCTGGCACGAAGCCAAAATTATTCAGACACCAAAATTTTCCTGGGAGCTGATACAGGTTGGGAATTGTGGCTCCCCTATCGAGACAAAAGAAGGCTGGCTTGTAATTACGCACGGAGTAGGGCCCATGAGGGAATATGTATTAGGAGCATCACTGTATGAGCTTGATGATCCTGAAAAGGAGATTGGAAGGCTAAAGACCCCTTTATTGTCTCCCAATGCTGAAGAAAGGGAAGGTTACGTGCCCAATGTGGTTTATTCCTGCGGTTCTATTATACACAATGGGAATTTAATCATTCCTTATGCCATGTCTGATTACTCAGCTACTTATGCTTCTGTTGATTTATCAGAACTACTGGAAGAGTTGAAAAACTCAAAATAGAGGCAGGGGCAGGGGCAGGGGCAGTTGCAGTGGCAGTAGCAGGGGGAGTAGCAGTTGCAGTGGCAGTAGCAGTAGCAGGGGGAGTAGCAGTTGCAGTAGCAGTTGCAGTAGCAGGGGGAGTAGCAGTTGCAGTTGCAGGAGCAGGGGCAGGGGCAGTAGCAGTTGCAGTGGCAGGAGCAGGGGCAGTAGCAGTGGCAGTAGCAGTGGCAGTGGCAGTAGCAGTGGCAGTGGCAGTGGCAGTGGCAGTGGCAGTAGCAGTAGCAGTGGCAGTGGCAGTGGCAGTAGCAGTAGAATTAAATATAAAATAATGGATTACAGTTTTAGGAACCTTAAAGTATATAAGCTAGCATATGATTTAGCAATGGATATTTTTGAAATATCAAAAGGGTTTCCAAAAGAAGAAAAATATTCATTGACAGACCAGATAAGAAGGTCTTCAAGGTCAGTTTGTTCAAATATTGCTGAGGCTTATCGTAAAAGAAGGTATCCAAAACATTTTACCAGTAAATCAAGCGATGCTGATGGTGAGGCTAGTGAAACAATGGTATGGATTGACTTCGCTTTTAGCTGTAAATATATCGATGAGGAAATAAAAGATAAGTTATTAAGAAAATATGAAGAAGTGGGGAAAATGCTTGGTAGTATGACAAATAATCCCGATAAATTTCTTCCAAAAGGGTAAAAGGGTAAGATTACATCGCCCCTGCTACTGCCCCTGCCACTGCAACTGCTACTGCCCCCTTCCCCTTCCCCTGCCCCTGCCCCTGCCACTGCCACTGCTACTGCCCCCTTCCCCTGCCCCTGCCCCTGCCACTGCTACTGCTACTGCCACTGCTACTGCTACTGCCCCTGCTACTCCCCCTGCTACTTTTCCCTTTCTAAAATCTTCCTGTACACCTCCAGATAACCTTCTACCATCTTTTGACGACTGAATTTTGAAGCTGCATACTCCCTGCAATATGTTCTGTTTATAGATTTTATATTATTTACCGCTTCCACAGCTGACCTGACATTATTAACCAAAAAACCGGTTTTTCCGTCAAGGATTAATTCCTGCATAGCACCTTTGTTAAACGCGATAACGGGTGTTCCGCAAAGCATTGATTCTACTACGCTTAATCCAAAAGGTTCCTCAAAACTAATAGGATGTAAAAGCGCAAATGCTTCACCCATAAGTTTATCCCTTTCTTTTGGTCCCGAATTACCAATATATACAATGTCATCATCATTAATATATGGTTTAATCCTGCTTTTAAAATATTCCTTATCCTGAATTAAACCGGAAATAATTAGTTTTCTTCCGGATTGTTTTGCTATCTGAATTGATTCAGAAGTACCCTTTTCGGGGTGAATCCTGCCGAAAAAAAGCAGATTTTTTTTTGGTTCAGCACAGAATGTAAATTCATCGGTGTTGATACCATTGTATACTGTTGCTGCATAATCAAGCTCCGGGCTTCGGTCAGCATTACTGATAGAAACATAGGTGGTGCAGTTGTTATATTTCTTATAAACTGAAAGAATCTTTTGAGACGAAAACCCATGAATAGTAGTTAACATAGGCGTTCTAATCAAACGGGAATAAGTTAGCGGGAGAAAATCAAAATTATTGTGAATCAAATCGAATTTATCTGCCTGCTCCATTAAATGGCTTATATGCAGGCACTCCCAAACTTTAGGATCAAGTCCGGTATCTTCCGAGTAAGGACGCTCACATATATATTCCAGTTTGCCTTTTGTTATTGAATCTCCTGTTGCAAATAAGGTTACATCAATTCCTTTTTCAATCAGGCCTTCTGTTATATTTGAAGCTACCTGTTCCCATGGACCATACTTTCGTGGAGGGGTCCGCCATGCAATGGGTGATAATATGGCTATTTTAGGTTTGTGAAGGGGAGAGTTCATAAAGTTGAAAGTTTATAAAGTGGAAAGTTTGTAAAGTTGAAAGTTTGTAAAGTGGAAAGTTTGTAAAGTGGAAAGTTCATAAAGTGGAAAGTTTGTAAAGTTGAAAGTTTGTAAAGTTGAAAGTTTGTAAAGTTGAAAGTTTGTAAAGTTGAAAGTTTGTAAAGTTGAAAGTTTGTAAAGTGGAAAGTTTGTAAAGTTGAAAGTTCATAAAGTGGAAAGTTCATAAAGTGGAAAGTTTGTAAAGTTGAAAGTTTGTAAAGTGGAAAGTTTGTAAAGTTGAAAGTTTGTAAAGTGGAAAGTTTGTAAAGTGGAAAGTTTGTAAAGTTGAAAGTTTGTAAAGTTGAAAGTTTGTAAAGTGGAAAGTTCATAAAGTGGAAAGTTTGTAAAGTTGAAAGTTTGTAAAGTTGAAAGTTTATAAAGTGGAATGTTTGTAAAGTGGAATGTTTGTAAAGTGGAATGTTTATAGAGCTTTTATAAGGCCTGATAATAATTTTGAAATTTCTATTGTCATAGCTTGTAGTTTAATAAAATCAATATCTGAGATTTTTTCCACATCTTTTGCGATATAAAGCATTGATCGAACCTCTCCACATGAACCCTTTGCAATATATAAAAATTGCCTGAATTCATTATTTGTTTGACGCTCATACCCTTCTGCAATATTATTCATGATTGAAACAGATGCTTTTTCTATCTGATTACGAAAACTAAAGTCCTTGCTGCTTTCAAATATTTTGTATATCAAAATACATAACTCTCTTGATTTTTGCCAAGATAAAATATCTTCAAAGCATTCAATTTTCATCTTCATTACATGTCAACTTTTGTAACTTTCCAACTTCCAACTTTCAACTTTATAACTTTCAACTTTATAACTTTCAACTTTATAACTTTCAACTTTATAACTTTCAACTTTATAACTTTCAACTTTCCAACTTTCAACTTTATAACTTTCAACTTTCCAACTTTCAACTTTATAACTTTCAACTTTCCAACTTTCAACTTTATAACTTTCAACTTTCCAACTTTCAACTTTATAACTTTCAACTTTCCAACTTTCAACTACAAAGCCTTCCTCGGCTTATTTAAACAATGATCAACAAGCTCTTCAATATTGGCTGTGCCCACACACATCACCTTGTCGGCACCACCCCAGTATATTTTAACACTACCGTCTTCCTCGGGAACAGCCCCGCAGGTGAATACTACATTATGCACATAACCGGTTATTTCATATTCTTCTTCCGGTTGTAATATCCATTCATCACCAACGGCAATTATTTGGGAAGGATCTTCAGAATTATGCAATGCAACACCTAATCTGTAAACGCATCCGTCCATGGTAGGAAATACGCCGTGATAAATGCTTAACCAGCCGCGTGAAGTTTTGATTGGAGGTGCCCCGGGGCCTATCTTCATTTCATCCCAATGATACTGAAGAGGCTTCATAATTAATTTAGAATCACCCCAATACTTCAGATCAGGAGAATAGGAAATCCAGACTGACCAGGGTGAAATATCAGAATGAGGACGGTCGAGACGTGCGTATAAACCGTTAAACTTTTCAGGAAAGATTACCACATTGCGGTAATCGGCTTCAGTGATAAGAGAAATCCTTTCAACGGTTTTGAAATCTTTGGTTTTTGCAAGACCTACACGCACTCCATGTCGGGAATAAGCACTGTAAGTTATCAGATATTCGCCATCAAGGAAAATAATCCGGGGGTCTTCCACACCGTATTCTTCATATTCTTTGAATATTCCTTCAGTGGCAGGAATCATGAAAGGTTCTTTATCTACCTTAAAATTAAACCCGTTATCACTTTCTGCTTTGCCCAGTATACTTCTTCCGTTTAGTATATGTGACCGGAAAATCATAATATACCTGTCGTTGAATTTTACAACACCTGCATTATGCACGGTAGCAACAGGATAAGGCACATCATCTTTTGTAAGGATGGGATTATTATGATATCTTTTTATCAGCATAATTTAGAATTTAAATCTTCTTCTCAAATTCTTCAAATGCCTGAAGAACTGTAAGGTGAGAGATCAGGTAGGCCAGTGAACTTTCAGCGCCCTGGTTTCGATTTACTCCATACTTTTCAAAGCCATCACAGCAGCCTTTAGTTTCAAAATCGAACAAACTCATCCTGAGATCATTTTCTCCAAGGAACCACATAAAGCAGGCAAATAACTTAGTAAGATAATCTTTATCTTTAGTTAGATGAAAAGCCTGATGATACATTAAAATCATCGCGAGGGCATCCACAGGTTGTTGGGCGAACATGGAACGTTCACCTTCTTTTTTATACCATTTTTCATTACCAATGATTGATAAATAACCTTCCTTAAGGGTGATTCCTGTCAGGAAGTTCATTGTTTCCAGCGCAACCTCAGTTATTTTATCATCGTTGAGTATTTCTGCAGCATGCAAAAGTGCGAGGGGTAATATCCCGTTATCATATGCCAGCAATGGTTCAAACCATTTCCAGTCATGAGTACTGTTCTCGTTATATTGTGAGATTAACTTACCGGCAAGATTTCTTAATCTTTCGGTCATTGAATCATCAGCAGGATTACTCCTGAGGTAATGACTGACACCTACCATTGAATTGGCAATACCTCTGATAGACTGAATTTTCTCAAAGTTTGGAGATGCATCAAAAAAAACTAATTTTCCGGTTTGGTAATATGCATCGTTAGGAGCATTGCCAAGCAGATACCCGAGTGCCCAGATGGTTCTTCCAAAAGAATCTTCCGAACCCGTCTCATCCAGAAAGCTCCTGCTGAAGCTAAGGAAATTCCTGAATGTCCCGTTTTTGTTTTGCATATAATGAATATAGCTCAGGTATATGGGAGCTAAATCAAGAGCGGTTGTATCCTTTTTTTGACGGTATGCCATCAGCACCATAAGTAAAGCCCTTGCATTATCATCCAGACAGTATCCTTCTTTCAGATTTGGGATACCGAATTTTGCATGTTGGATGATCCCCGTATCGTCAGTTAATCGTTTTATGTGAGCAAGTGAAAATGGGGGAAGAATAAGCGGATCAATAGTGACTTCTTTTTCCACCACAACATTCGGTTTGGAAGCAAGAATTTTTTTGGCAAGTGCAACATATTTAACTCCTGATCTGGGCCATGTAATGGTTCTGCCATAATCATATGCTTTTTTTCGCAGATCTTTCAAAACTTCAGGATTATCCAGCAAATCTGTCAGGATTGTTGAAAGTTCATCCGAATCATTAAAGTTAAAGAGCCTTCCTCTGCCATCAGCCAATAATTCTGAGGCATGCCAGTATGGTGTTGAAATAACAGCCGATCCTACTCCTGTTGCATACGAAAGCGTACCACTGGTAATCTGGGCTTCATTCAGATAAGGGGTAATATAAATATCAGATGCAGATAAATATTTGAACAATTCTTTTTGATTAACAAACTCATTCAGGAAAAATACATGGTTTTCCAGTTTGAGATTTTTAACCAGACGTTGCAGATAAATACGATATTCTTCTCCGGAATGTCGGAGAACATTCGGATGAGTTTTACCCAACACCAGATATAAAACCTCGGGATGTTTTTCAATAACTTTTGGCAATGCTTTTATTACTGTCTCAATCCCTTTATTCCGGCTAATAAAGCCAAAAGTAAGCAGGAACTTTTTATTTTCGAGGTTGAATTCCTTTTTCGATTGGTGCTGGTTAAACTGAATGTCAGGGACTCCATGTTCAATATATTCAATTTTACTTTCATCCACATTATATATGGATGTAAGAAACTTAATTGCTTTATGACTCATCACAACTACTTTATGAGCCATTTTACATATTTCCTGCAATACCGCCTTTTCGTTGTAGGAAGGCGATTTTACTATAGTGTGAAGGGTTACTATCAGTGGAATTTCAAGCCGGTGCAGGAAAGGAAGGATGTATATACCATTTTGCCCGCCAAATATTCCAAATTCATGCTCAAGTATACAAATGTCTGCACCGCTGAGGTTAACAAATTTCACTGCTTCCAGATAATCACGTTGATGTTCCTGCCTGATGGTCAGTTTTACTTCTTCGGGATAATCATAGGTTTGTTCAATATCGTTCATAGCTACAATAAATCCTTCAGTTGAATCATTTATTGTTTCTTTATTCATTACCATGGAATTGTAAAGGTTCATGGTAAAGGTTCCAATACCGCATTCCCTTGGAGGATACGTTCCGATATATGCAAATTTCATACGTACAAATACTAATTATGTTATTAAAAATCAATAAGTTCTATTTCTCAATGGACAAATGGGCATGGAACCCCCATGTTTGTTCATGTCCTTGTTGTGTGCGATAGTGCATGGGGGTTTCATCCGTACAAAATTTAATTTTCAATGGTCGGATGGAACCTCCATGTTTTTGTTCATGCGGTTTACTCACTTCGTTCGTGAGATCGCTTCGCTAAGTTGCGTTTGCCGCAATCATGGAGGTTTCATAATTACAAAGATATACCTTTTACAGAGAATCTCTAATATTTCATGCGTGTACTGCAAATCCAATTATTCCCCTTATTAGATTAAATAGTATTATATTTTTTTGTAAATTGTGCTGAACCTGATACATATGTGATTAAAAAAAGTGATTATACACTCAAAGCGGGTAATCCGAAATAACATGAGAATAGAAACAACTTAAAAAAATTAGCTATGAAAAAGTTATTTGACAAAATCAACCTGACACCAAAAGAGGTGCTTTACATTATCCTGCTGGTATTGCTGATAATATTTATCGTTCAGAACACGGAAAGCGTAATGGTAAAATTTTTATTTTTTGGCTTTAAAATGCCATTGGTAATAATTATTGTCGTCGTTTTTATTGCCGGTGTTTTAACCTCTAAAGTATTTACAAAGAAAGTAAAACAGGTAAAGAATGAAATAGATGAAAAGTTGAATTCATAAATAATTCAATACAAAAAAAGTAACGATAGTGAATAACGTTACCTGATCACAATGCCGACAAGATTGGCCTGAAAACAATATTCATGACCGGACTTATATTTTTCCTGGAAAAGTGTTACTTTGCGAGGTTAATATAAATTTCATGGCACCGAAAAAACAAAAACGAAAATTAAAAGTAGGACTGGCTCCCGGCTCACTGGTTTTCACCGGTATACAAAAAATGCCTCAAATAGACATTTCCTGGATACATTATTCAGAGAGTAAGTACGAGGAGAAAGATATTACAAATGTTTCTGAACTAATTAAGCTGTTAGAGTATTCCAAAGAAAACACCTGGGTTAATATTGACGGGCTCCACGATGAAAAAACTATAGAAGAAGTTTGTACATTTCTGGGTATTCACAAACTTACTATGGAAGATATTTTAAGTGTTGGGCAACGTCCGAAAATAGAGGAACATTCCAATTATCTCCATGTTGTTTTAAAGATGTTTATGTTAAATCCCTCAGATGAAACTGTTGAGGACGAGCAATTAACTTTTTTACTAAAAGGCAATGTGCTCATTACGTTTCAGGAAAGGAGAGGGGATGTGTTTGAAATTGTAAGAAAACGAATCAGGGACGCAAAGGGGTTTGTCAGAAAGCAGGGGTCAGATTATCTGTTATATGCTCTATTAGATGCAGTAGTGGATCACTACTTTCTGATCCTGGAAATTTTTGGAGAAAAACTGGATGATATTGAAACCTCATTATTGGATTCTCCGGATAAAACTACATTAAATAAACTACATAAACTTCGCAGAGAAATACTAAATTTAAGACGTTCAGTATATCCACTCAGAGAAGTTATAAGCCGTTTTGGAAATATTGAAGATCCCATAATAAGAAACGATATCAAAGTTTTTATAAGAGATTTATACGACCATGCCATCCAGGTGATTGATACTATTGAAATATTTCGGGATATGGCCTCGGGTTTGTTGGATTTGTATATGAACAGCGTTTCAAACAAAATGAATGAAATAATGAAAGTGTTGACCATTATGGCCTCCATTTTTATTCCGCTTACTTTTCTTGCCGGGGTTTATGGAATGAACTTTGAAAATATGCCAGAGCTCCACTATAAATATGCGTATTTTGTTGTTTGGGGGATAATGGTTTTGATCTTTATAGGGATGATGCGTTACTTTAAAAAAAGAAAATGGCTATAAAGTAGTGTATTATGAAATTTTTAAAGATATTGGACTTATTCTACTCCCTACAATATGAGAAATCATAAGCCAGGCTATCAAAAGAGATTGTAAACTACCGATAAGCCAGAACCTGAAGATAATTTTATCTGAAAATACATAATCACTATGTTAGTACCTGTTTTGCTATTGATATCCGGATTTGCTCTACTGATCAAAAGCGCTGACTGGTTAGTTAATGGGGCTTCCGCTCTTGCCAGAAAACATAATATCTCAGACATAGTCATTGGATTGACCATAGTGGCATTTGGCACTTCCTCTCCTGAGTTGGTGGTAAACGTAATAGCATCTTTTAATGATCACCCCGATATCGTATATGGTAACATTATCGGCAGCAATAATTTCAACCTGTTCCTGATTTTAGGGATAGCCGGCCTGATTATACCATTGCATGTTCAAACCGGCACTGTCTGGAAGGAGATACCGCTCTCCCTGATTGCAGTATTGACCGTATTTATCCTTTCGAATAGTTTCTTTTGTCAGAATAATATTCTTTCCCGGTTAGACGGGTTACTATTACTGGTGATGTTTGTTTTTTTCCTGTTTTACATTTACCGGCAGATGAAAAAGGATGTTCAGAAATCTGATACAGTAACTAAGCAATTGTCAAATTTTAAAATATGGGGACTGATCATTATCGGATTAGCCGGATTGGTGCTGAGTGGAAAATTGGTTGTCAATAATGCTGTTGATATTGCGACAAGTCTGGGGATTAGTGAAAAAATAATAGGATTAACAATTATTGCAGCGGGCACTTCTTTACCTGAACTGGCCACATCTGTAGTTGCGGCGATGAAGAAAAACAGCGATATTGCTGTCGGGAATATCATCGGGTCAAATATATTCAATATCTTACTTATCCTTGCATTGAGCGCCCTTGTCAACCCAATTGAATATAACAGGGCTTTTAATCTTGAAATATATCTTCTTTTGTGTGGAACAGCGTTTTTGTTTGTTGCTATGTTTACCGGCAAAAAGAAAAAACTTGACCGGTGGGAAGCTGGAATATTAATAATTGTTTTTATAGCATATATTGGATACTCTGTCGGTAAAGATTATCTATAATAAGATTTAAAATATAAAATTGCTCAAGCTATTTGTAGATTTTTAAATTCAAATGAAAGTGTACTTTTTGTTGGAATGAAAGATAAAGGTTCTGTTCAAGGCATGGAAATCAGGCCATTTTATAACTAGTCACAATGGGATAAACACAAAGATTAAATTCATTAGATTTGCATTTAAACTTTCTAAATCAATTGATATATGAAGAAATTTTTAATAATTATATTGCTTTACCCATTGACTTTTTGGGCAAATGCACAAAATCAATTCAAAGCCAATAAAATGGGGTCTGATTTTTTTAGTAATCCAATTTTTACAGGCGATTACCCGGACCCAAGTCTTCTGGTTGATGGCAACGATTATTATGTTGTGCATTCTTCCTTTGAATATTATCCCGGATTGACCATCTGGCATTCAAAAGATTTAATCAATTGGAATCCTGTTACGAGTGCATTGACCAAATATGTAGGTTCGGTTTGGGCTCCTGAATTAGTAAAATACAATAACAAATACTACATTTATTTTCCAGCCAGCAACACCAATTATGTTGTGGTTTCAGATTCTATTGGCGGACCATGGAGCGACCCCATTAATTTAAAAGTCGGTAATATCGACCCGGGTCATGTTGTAGATGACAAGGGTAACCGGTATTTATATTTCAGTAACGGAGGTTACGTACCCCTATCCGATGATGGTTTATCAGTAACAGGTAATTTTCAACATTCTTATAGTGGTTGGCCAATTCCGAGAGATTGGACAATTGAATGCTTTTGCCTGGAAGGGCCAAAACTATTTAAACGTGGTGATTTCTATTACATTACTGTAGCAGAAGGAGGAACGGCTGGCCCTGCAACCGGACATATGGTGATCTCCGCCCGTTCAAAATCGCCTTTTGGGCCCTGGGAAAATTCTCCGTTTAATCCGATTATTCGGGCACAAAGTAGTTCAGATAAATGGTGGTCAGTTGGTCATGCCACAATTTTTGAAGATACCTCCAATAAATGGTGGATGATATTTCATGGATACGAAAATGGCCATTATAACATGGGACGTCAGACATTACTTGCACCCGTTGAATGGACAAATGACGGATGGTTTAAAATGCCTGACAATTTAAAAATAGATGAGCCAATTAAAAAACTGTCAAAAACACTCGTTGACAATGTGTTTTCGTTAAACGATAATTTTGAGGGCAACACCTTAAAACCTCATTGGAAATTTTTCGGTGAGTACGATACCAGTCGTTTTAATCTGACAAACAATAGTATTGTAATTAAAGCTAAGGGTACGTCTGTGGCTGAGAGTTCTCCACTTCTTTGCATACCATATGACCATTCCTATAAGGCTCAGGTAGAACTTGAGATAGAAGGTGATGCTGTTGGCGGATTGGTGCTTTATTACAGTCATAAGAAATATTCAGGAATACTGGCAGACAATAAAAACATCCTGGCAAATATAGGAGGTTGGCAATTCCCGACTGAGAAAGACGTAATAGACAATCATGTTCACCTGAAACTTAGAAATATTAATAATACAGTGGATATGTATTACAGTAACAATGGTACAGACTGGATTAAAATAGAAAATTCTGTTGAAGTATCTGCCTATCATCATAATGTATTAAGTGACTTTTTAAGTTTACGGGTAGGTTTGGTATCAATGGGAGACGGAATAGTAAGGTTTAAGAATTTTAAATATGAACCCATAAAATAAATACGTGTGCTGATTGGGTAGAAGGCTCCGCCAGCCGAAGCACGCCTCTCACATGCTTTCCCTTTCATTGTTAATAATACTGAGAAATCGTTGGCCCCGGCTCTCACAAGAGAGCTTTTTTATTATATCTTACACCTCGTTTCTTCTCCAGATGCATTTTTGAGAATCTCATCCAAATTGTTTAATTTTGAATGAACTACACTTTTATATATATGACAGATAAAAACCATATAATACAATTAATTAAATCCTCTGTCAGGCAAACAGAGCCCAAATCTACTCTGATATTGTTTGGCTCTTATGCACGTGGAGATTATCGGGATGATTCCGATTTGGACTTGCTGGTGATTGTTGATAAAGAAAAGATATCAAGAACAGATCAAAAAAGGATTAAATATCCTCTTTATGAAATTGAATTTGATACCGGAACAATTATAAGTCCTCTGGTTTTCACAAAAAAGGATTGGGAAACAAAACACAGAAAAACACCATTCTATGAAAACATTGCTAAAGAAGGGAAAGCGCTATGAATAATGATGACAAAAAGGAGTTAGTAAGTTACAGAATTGCAAGAGCACGTGAAACATTTAAAGAGGTGAATCTGCATATAGAAAACAAATTATGGAATACTGCCATAAACAGGCTCTATTATGCATGTTATTATGCAGTTACTGCTTTACTGGTTAATAATGATATAAAAGCACAAACTCATGCCGGTGTAAGACAAATGTTCGGTTTGCATTTTGTTAAAACAGGTATTGTAGACATAGAATTGGGTAAATTCTTTTCTGAATTATTTGATATGAGACAAACCGGAGATTATGAGGACTATATTGAATTTATGGAGACTGATGTTTTAGATTTAATGAAACCGGCTGAAGACTTAATCACTAAAATTGAAGACTTACTCCAATAAAATATTTTTATAATTTTTTTGGATCCTCCGTAAACATCTGATTCTAAAGCCTCCCCAAAACCCATCACCCCCCTCATCACCCCCAAAACAAAAAACCCCCGCAAATCATTGATCTGCAAGGGTCTGCGTTTTAATGTCGTGGTACCACCTGGAATCGAACCAGGGACACCAGGATTTTCAGTCCTGTGCTCTACCATCTGAGCTATGGTACCCTCCGCTTTTTTTTTAAGTGCTGCAAATTTAGACAAAAATTGCTTTCCCCAAAATAAAAATATGAAAAAAAGTGCAAAGACGCAAAGGCGCAGCTATTCCATTGCGTTTTCTTTACGCCCATCGATCCCTTGATCACGTGATCCCTTGATCCCGTGATCCCTTGATCCCATCGATCCCTTTATCTCTTGATCCCGTGATCCCTTTACCTTGTCACACGTCACTTGTCACTATCCTGGTAAAGACATAACTATACCCCTGCAGATTTTAATTATCTTTGCATAATTTTCAACCATGGAATACTTTCTTCATACTTTCGATAACGGCATCAGGCTGGTCCATAAGCCCGACAAATCACCCGTGGCACATCTCGGAATTATCGTTCAAACGGGATCCAGGGATGAACGTGATCATGAACACGGAATGGCACACTTTATCGAACACCTTATCTTTAAAGGCACGAAAAAGAGAAAAGCCTGGCATATCCTCTCACGCCTTGATGATGTGGGAGGTGAAATAAACGCTTATACCAACAGGGAAGAAACCTGCGTATATGCTGCCTTCCTTAAACAGGACTATCAGCGGACTATCGAACTCATATACGACATCACCTTCAACCCCGTATTCCCTGAAAAGGAAGTACAGCGGGAAAAGAATGTGATCATTGATGAGATCATGTCATATAACGATACTCCCTCCGAACTTATCTTTGATGAATTCGAAGAGATGGTTTTTAAAGGGAATCCCCTGGGTAAAAGTATTCTTGGTACAAAAAAGAGCCTGAAGAAATTTTCCAGAACGGATATTATTAACTTCCTGAACGACAATTACTACACTCCTGAAATGATCATCTGCTCGGTAGGGGATATTCATTTTGATAAATTAGTCAAACTGACTTCCAGGTATTTTAATTCCCTGCCTGAAAAGCCGAGAAAAAGGATAAGGTTTTCCCCGGACCACTATGTGCCTGAGAAAAAGATCATCCACCGGAAAACCCATCACGTTCATTGTATCATTGGGAATATAGGTTATAATTACCATGATAACAGGAGAACGGCACTCCACCTTGTCAATAACATCCTCGGGGGACCTGGAATGAACAGCCGCTTGAATATGAGCCTGCGGGAAAAAAACGGATTTTCCTATAATGTGGAATCGCATTATATCCCTTATTCCGATACCGGACTGGTAACTGTTTATTTCGGTTGCGATAAGGATAAATATGATAAAAGTATGCAGCTGGTCTTTAAAGAGCTGGAGAAACTGAGAAAGAACAGCCTAGGCACCCTCCAGCTGAGTAAAGCAAAAAAACAGGTGCTCGGACATCTGGCCATTAACTCTGAGAGCAGGGAACACCTTATGCTTTCCATGGGTAAAAGCATCCTGCTTTTTAATAAATTTGACGATCTGAATGAAATACGAAAAAAGATTGATGCCGTGAAGGTCTCAGATATTCTGGAAATCACAAACGAAGTTTTTCTTCCCGACCGGTTATCTGTTTTAAGTTATTCATGATGGAACTCTTTGATCCCGATAATAAACTCCGGCAATATATTGAGGAACACTGTTCCCCGCCTGATGAAGTACTGGCTGAATTATACCGCTATACTTTCAATAACGCCGTAAACCCCAGGATGATCGCCGGTCCGGTTCACGGGAAATTCCTTGAATTGATAAGCCGTATGCTTAAACCGGAAAGGATTCTCGAGATAGGCACCTACACCGGCTATTCGGCAATTTGCCTTGCCAGGGGATTAAGACCGGACGGTAAGCTGATAACGATAGAGGTGAACGATGAACTGAGAGAGATAAGCCTTAGCTTTTTCCGGAAGGCAGGCTTATCCGATAAAATTGAACTTGTAAACGGAGATGCTCTGAAAATCCTCACCGGATTAAAAGAAACCTTTGATCTTATCTATATCGACGCTGAGAAGGATCAGTATCCCGATTATTACGTATTATCCAGGAAGCTTCTGAAAAAAGGGGGATACATAATTGCCGACAATGTGCTATGGGACGGGAAGGTCATCGTTACCACAACCAACCCGGATAAATCCACGAGAGGCATTCTGGCCTTTAATAAGATGGTGCAGGAAGACAGGGAAGTGGATAATCTCATGATGCCCTTTATGGACGGGGTAATGGTTGTAAGGGACAAAAGGGACAAAGGGGACGAAGGGGACGAAGGGGACGAAGGGGACGAAGGGGACGAAGGGGACGAAGGGGACAAAGGGGACGAAGGGGACAAAGGGGACGAAGGGGACGAAGGGGA